>JACDJC010000650.1_pt1 | contig 38326 bp, 25 predicted proteins | sample 7454191 | NCBI WGS metagenome assembly JACDJC01 (sample SAMN14253291, study PRJNA609438) | sludge metagenome | isolation source: sludge after 25d culture with pyrite and EDTA | collected 2018-12-20
CGACCGACTACAGTTGACGCCCGCACTCCAAACGCTCGCTCCGCGGCCGGGTTGATCAGCAGAACGCGGTCGGTCTGGTCAGTGACGATGACACCGTTCGTCGTGCTGGCCAGAATCGCCGCTAATCGCCGCCGTCCACCTTCGGCAGCGGAGAACAGGTGGGCATTTTGTACAAGTACGGTTGCCTGCCCGGCCAGTGTGCGCAGGAGATTGCGTTCGTCGCGGTCGAAGTAGTGGGGCTGACGATACGCCACATAAAGCACGCCCTGGAAGTCGCCGCCCGGCCGCAACGGGAGTGCGAAGAGCGCCGCCGCCGCGCCCGACTCCACCTCCAGCCCGGCCTCAATCTCACCGGTGGAACTATAGGCCAGTTCATCCGTGGCCCGCAGGCGCAACAACACAGGGCGATCGAGGTTACTCAGGTCGTCGGCCGCCGGGCCTTCGGCGAAGATGAGCGGCGCGGGCGCGTTGGGGTTGCGCACGATGGCCCGTGCTGCCGCCGCGCCCGTTCCCCGAAGCACGCCCTGCAACACGGCCGACATCCCCTCGTCGATATGGATGGTCGCCGACACATCGTTGCTCACGTTCAGGAGCAGGGATAACTCGTCGAGCCTCCGGCGCAGCGAGCGTTGCATCTGTGAGAAAGCCAGGCTCAGCTGACCGATCTCATCCTCGCGCCGGGGGCGTACGGGTCGCTCCAGCCCGCCGCCGCCGGCTATCGCTTTCGAAGCCTGACCCATCTCGGCAATCGGCTGGGTGATGTCGCGGCCGAGTGAGGCAATGAGCGCGTAGAACACGCCACTAACGGCCAGCAACAGCAGGGCAAGTGGTCCAATGATGCCCAGCGTCTGCCGCAGGATGGTCGCGTGAGGCGCAATCGTTACCACCTTCCATCCGCTTCCCGGTATTGATGTGTAGGTCACCAGTTGACGCCACCCTGTTGCGGCATTGCGTTCCACGTAGACGTCACGTCCCGTTACCTCGGACAGGCGGCGTGATAAATCACCGGCGGCGGGAGCGACCCAACTATTGCCTGCGATGTCGCCCGCGTCGAGAATGACACGCGAGGCCTCGTCCACGATCAACCCGCCGCCCTGAGCGCCGGACGACGATAGCTCATCGATAATGGCGGCGGTGGTTTCCTGCGAGATGACCGCCAGGAGTGCGACGACGTCTCCTTCGGCCATTTCCGCCGGGATGGCAACGAGCATGTGCCCTGCGTTGGCCGGATCGGTCGCGCCCCATTGCGCCCGCCCGTTAGTCAGCGCCGCGCCGGCCAGCGCGTACTCATCGGGAGATAACGGCGTCGGCTCGCTCTCGGCCGGCGTCCCGGTCACTATAGCGCCCGTCTCATCAACCAGCCGGACGCTGTCGAAGAGCGAGTTGGCCTGGATGCGGCCGAGCATCTCCCGGCGCGCCGGCCGTGCCGGGGTCGGGGAATCATCGGCGGCTCCATCTTGCGCCAACGCGGCCGTCAGATCGCTCTGGAGTGCGCCCAGGCGCGCGGCCGTGGCGTCCACACGATTGATCATCTGCTCGGCCAGAGCGCGCTCGGCGGCGCGAGCCGAAAAGTAGAAGGCGACAATCGCGCTCAGGAGAACGACCACAACGGCAAATGACAGGAAGGCGACCACGAGCTGCCGCTGAAGGCTGCGCTGGAGCGGTGACGGGACCAGTCCACGCGCCGGCCGCCATTGCGGGGCGATCCACAAAACTGCCGAGGCGACCCCGCCGCTGACCAGCCCCTCGGCGACCACGACCGGGATGCTCCACACCCCGAAATAGAGCGCCAGATCGAGCGCGCCATAGAACCCGGCCCCGGCCGGCGCGTCGGTGAAGATGGCCAGTCCGGTGAACAGCGGCAGCACAAGACGGCCGACCACCCCGGCGACGATAGGATGGCGCGCCATGCTAAAGGGCCGCCCGGCGTAGTTCTGGCGCATCATCGCGGCCGATGCGCCTGCTGCTAACGCCACGGCGATGATGTCCACCGGTGTGCCCGTTTGCCAGACGGCTCGACCTAATCCGGCAACCAGTCCGACCAGCATGGCTGCGGGCACGTTGAGTGCCGACGCAGCCAGCAGATAGGGCGCTGCCGAAAGCAGCGCAGCGACGCCCGTTGCCGGAAAACTGCCCAGCAGCGGGTTTGCCCACGGGATATGAAGTGGGAATAACTGGCTGAGGAGAAACGAAGCGACGGATAGAGTCGAGAATAACAGCCATTGCGAGCGGCTCATGCTTCGGAGCGTGGCGATTCCCTGTAGCCGGATGAATAGCCACGCAAGGAGCGCCGCGGCCGCCAGGAAAAAGACGATGGCCGGTGCGCCGGCCGGTCGTGTCAATCCCGGGTTGCTTGCTGCTCCCCAAAACTCATTTGGCATGAAAACACATTCCTCTGCGGGTCGGGGGTTGATTCCCGACAATCCCGCTCACGTTATGGTTAGTATAACAGTCGCCGATGCATTTCAAAAGCAGGCGCGCGACGCATAGCCCGCCTGCTTTCGCCTAATTTGTCATTTGTGATGGAGTTCACTATGATTGCGAGCATGGATACTCGCCGCCGGACTTATGCCATTCTGGTTGGCATCATCCTTCTTACCTTTCCGTGTTATTTGTCCGGCATTGTGCTGCTATCGCGGGCGCCGAATCGTGGCGAGGGGACAGAACCGGCGGTGACGGAACCGCCGACGGCATCGCCCACCGCCACCAATGAATCTACTCGCCCGCCGCCCGCTGTCGTCTCGCTGACTCCGCCCGGCTCGCCGACGCCGCAGGCAACCGTAACCCCATCCATCACGCCGACGCCGACGGAAACGCCCACCAACACACCTACCAACACGCCGACGGAGACGCCGACGGAGACGCCGACGCCGACGGAGACACCAACAGAGACGCCAACGCCGACGGAGACACCAACAGAGACGCCAACGCCGACGGAAACGCCAACGGAGACTGCTACACCCACGCTTGAAGCAACAGATGATAATTTGACCACAACGCCTGGAGTAACAGCAACACCCTGATTGGTTGCTGTAAGCATAATAAACGTATGGATACTTTCTCGCGCCTGAAACAATTAACCGAGGCTCCCGGGCCAACCGGCGACGAACGCGGCATTGCCGAGGCGGTCGGCGATGCCTGGCGTCCGCTGGTGGATGAAATCGTGACCGACCGTGTTGGCAGCCTGTTGGGTATCAAGCGTGGCGCGGGGCCGGACGACCGGCCCCGGCCGAGCATTCTGCTGGCCGCCCATCAGGACGAACTTGGCCTAATGGTCTCGCGTGTCGTCGAGCACAACGGCTATGGCTTTCTGCGAGTGGTGGCGCTGGGCGGGGTGGACCGCCGCCATTTGCTTGGCCAGACGGCCGTCGTCCACGGCAAGCGGCCGCTGACCGGCGTCCTGGGCGGATTGCCCGACCACCTGTTGCCGGAGAAGGAGCGCGGCCAGGCATATGGCTGGGAGGATCTGGTGCTCGACGTGGGACTGCCCATCGAGCGCGTGCGGGAACTGGTATCGGTGGGCGATTTCGTCACCTTCCGCCAGCCCTTGCGGCATCTGCTGGGCGACCGCGCGACCGGCAAGGCGCTGGACAACCGGGCTTCCATCACCGCGGTGACGATTTGTCTTGAACTGTTGCAGAATCGCCGCCACACCTGGGATGTCGTGGCTGCGGCAACGTCACAAGAAGAGGAGACGTATCTCGGCGCGTATACCAGTGCCTATGCCCAACGACCCGACGCGGCCGTGGCGATTGACGTGACCCACGCCAGAGGGCCGGGCACGAACGATAGTGAGCTGCCCGAACTGGGCAGCGGGCCGGCGCTTGGTATCGGCGCCAATGTCCATCCCGGCCTCTTTCGCGCTCTGCAGGACGCGGCCAAGGCGCTGGAAATGTCGGTCAGTGTCGAGTCGCACGCCACAAGCAGTGGAACCGATGCCTATGCCATCCAGGTGGCGCGCGAGGGTATTCCGACCGGTCTGGTTTCCATCCCTTTGCGCTATATGCACACGATGGTCGAAACGGCCGACATGGCCGACATCGAACGGGTGGGCCGATTGCTGGCCGAGATGATCGCCCGTCTGGATGACGATTTTCTGCCGGATATTCGGGAGGAATTGATGCGACCGGATAAATCGGCCAACGGCCGGAACTCAACGAAGGACGATGGGGCATGAATGACCTGTTGAGACAATTGACGGAGGCCGTGGGCGTCTCCGGGGCGGAGAAAGAGGTGCGGCTGCTCATCCGCGACCTGATCGCCGACCACGTCGATGAGTGGTCGGTGGATACGATGGGCAACCTGCTGGCGACGAAGCGCGGCACAGGGCAATATGATATGCGCGTGCTTGTCGACGCCCACATGGACGAGGTTGGTTTGCTCATCACCGATATCGACAGCAGCGGCATGTTGAAGTTCACCAATGCCGGCGGCTTTGATGACCGGGCGCTATTGGGCAAGATCGTCCAGGTTGGGTCGCAGAAGATAACCGGCGTCATCGGCGCGCGGGCCATCCATTTGCTGAAGCGTGGCGAATACTCCAAAGTCGTCAAGATGGATGCCATGCGCATTGACATCGGAGCCAAGAGCAAGGATGCGGCGGGCGGCAAGGTGCGGGTGGGCGACTATGCCGCATTTATCACGGCATATGAGGAGCTTGACGAGAGCCGGACGGCCATCGGCAAGGCGTTCGATGACCGGGCCGGTTGCGCCGCGCTGATCGAACTGCTGCGCAGCGCCCCTTACCCGTTTGATCTCGTGGCGTCGTTTTCGGTGCAGGAGGAGGTCGGACTACGCGGAGCCAGGGTGGCGGCTTATCAGGCCAGGCCCGATGCCGCGCTGGTGCTGGAATGCACGCCCGCCTATGACTTGCCCAATGACAAGGACGTCAGTCCAAACGTCGCGATGGGCAAGGGAGCATCGGTCTACGTGATGGATGCCCGCACCATTCAGGACCCAAGGCTGGTGGGTCACATCATGGCCACAGCCGACGCTCGCGCCATCCCCTATCAGATCCGCCAACCCGGCGGCGGCGGCACCAACACCGGAGCTATCCAGCGTGTCGGGGCGGGCATCCCGGCGGCCACGCTGGCTATCCCGGGGCGCTATGCCCATACACCGACCATGATGATCAGCCTCGACGATTACGACAATCTGGTGCGCCTGGCCGACGCCAGTCTGCGCAGCCTCACCCCCGACACCATCCGCCGCGCCTGAGCGGCTTGCACTGGAGATGAAGAGACGCTATGAATGATCTGATCCGCTCGCTCGTTGAAGCTTACGGCCCATCCGGTTTTGAAGATCGGGTGCGCGATCTGATTCGCCCCATCGTGGAGCCGCTCATTGATGAACTCACCGTCGATCCGATGGGGAACCTGATCGCCCGCAAGCGCGCCTCGACCGGCGTCGAAAATCCACTCAAGGTAATGGTTGCCGCGCATATGGACGAGATCGGCGTCATGGTGACGCACGTCACCGAAAAGGGGTTTCTGCGCTTCACGAACATCGGCGGCGTCGGTTCCCACACTCTGCTGGGTGGGCGGGTGCGCTTTGCCGATGGCACCCCGGGCATTATCGGCAGTGACCGTCTGGAAGATACCGGAGCCATCCATCCGCTGAACAAGCACTTCATCGACGTCGGCGCGGCGGCGAGGGAGGATTGCCCGGTGAAAGTGGGCGATGCGGCTCACTTTGACCGCCCCTTCGAGGACCGCGGTCGTCACCTGACCGCCAAGAGCATGGACGACCGCATCGGTTGCGCCGTTGCCATCGAGACGCTACGCCGGCTGCCGGCTACCGTCGCGCACGATCTCTATTTCGTTTTCAGTGTGCAGGAAGAAGTGGGCACACGCGGCGCGGAGGCGGCGGCCAACGGTATCTTGCCCGATGTGAGCATCGCACTGGACGTAACGCGGACCGGCGATGTGCCGGAATGCCGGCCGATGGACGTCCAATTGGGCGGCGGCCCGGCGATCAAGGTTAAGGACAGCGGCATGATTGCCCACCCGGGACTCGTGCGGTTGATGCGCCGCCGCGCCGAAGAGGCGGGTATCGCCTATCAATTGGAGGTGCTGGAGGGCGGCACGACAGACGCCCGGCCGATGCAGCTTGCCGGTTCGGGCAGTGCTGCCGGTTGTATCTCCATTCCCTGCCGCTACATCCACACGCCCAGCGAAACGGTGGATGCCGAGGATGTGGAGGGATGCGTCCGGTTGTTGGCCGCCGTCCTGATAAACGAGATCGATCTGGGTTAGAGGGGCTTTCTCAGCCTGCCAGTTGATCCAGGATTGCGGCCAAATCTGCGGGCAGCTCGGCCGTCACGCGGATTTCTTCCTCATCGGCCGGGCGACGGAAGGTGAGTTCGGCGGCATGGAGGAAGTGGCGCTTCAGACCAAGCCGATCCTTGCGTCGCCCGTAAATGGCATCCCCAACGATAGGGAAGCCGATATAGGCCAGATGGACGCGAATCTGATGCTTTCTGCCGGTCCGCGGACGGCATGCCACAAACGTGTAATCAGGATAGTAGGTTAGCGCCTGGAAAGCAGTCTGCGCCGGGCGCGCGTCCCCGTTGCCTGACGGAATGACGGCCATCTTTTGCCTGTGGCGCGGGTCGCGGCCGATAGGCGCGTCGATGATCGCATCGGGCGGTTGCAGCACGCCGTTGACCAACGCCAGGTAGACTTTTGTCACGGTGCGCTGCTTGAACTGGTTCTGCAGATACCACAGCGCGTGATCGTGCTTGGCGGCGACAATCAGACCGGACGTGTCCTTGTCGAGCCTGTGGACGATGCCCGGCCGGCGCTCGCCGCCCACCCCTCCCAGGTCGGGACAATGGGCCAGCAAGGCGTTGACGAGCGTGCCGCCTGCGTGACCGAGCGACGGGTGGACGACCATCCCCGGCGGTTTGTTGACGACGATCAGATCGCTGTCCTCGTAGCGGATATCCAGTGGGATAGCTTCGGCCGCCACTTCCGGCTCAACCACATCAGGGATAGATGCCTCCAGCCGCTCGCCGCCCTCAATGCGATAGCTTGGTTTGGCGCGTTCGCCGTTGATGGTCACCCGGCCCTCGCGGATGAGGCGCTGCCATTGCATGCGTGATAGCTGGGGCAAGGCCTCGGTTAACGCCCGATCGAGCCGTTCGCCCACGGCTTCCAGGATCAATTCAACTTGTTGGTTGTAAAGCGACATCGTGAGTGCGATTTATCCTTGGCGGGCTATCGCTCCTGGGTATCCGCGGGACGGGGTGTGGTGGCAGATGCGGCGGCGTTCCGGCGTTCGTCGCGGATGAGCACAACGCCGAAGAGGATGATGCCGCCAATGAGAGCCATATCGGCCACGTTGAAGATGTACCATGGACCGATATCGATGAAGTCCGTGACATGGCCGATACGCAGCCGGTCGGTCAGGTTGCCCAGCGCGCCGCCCAGTTGGAGCCCCAACGCCAGACGCAAGAGCCATTGCCCGCCGGGCAGCGTCAGACTGAAGTAGATGATGCCCAAGGCGACTATGATCGCCAGCGCGGCGAAGAACATGCTTGTCCCCTGGAAGAGGCCGAAAACGGCCCCGGTATTGGCCGTATGGGTGAATTGAATGATCCCCTCCAGGCCGGGAAAGGGCGCCCAGGAGGTGTAGAGCGGGATGTTGGCTTCAACGTAGCGCTTGCTGAGTTGGTCGATGAGCAGGACAACAGGCGCGACAACCAATGGCAGGATGATTTCACCAAACCCTGGTTTTCTAAGCGGCGTCGCGTCCTCTGACGCAGGTTGCGAGATTGCAGCGTCGGACGTGACTTGCACTTCCACGCGCTCGTCGCTTTCTTGAGAATCGATCATGGAGTCATTGTACCAACGCGGGCGCGGCTTTGCCACAGGGGTATAACGTTCGGCCGCCTGACAATAATGACGATCACTGCATTGCTGCCGGCGCGAAAATGATGTGCGCCCGTATTGTGCCATGCAAGTTGTTAGGCATTGCCCGTTATATCTGCCGCCAGATCGTCGCGCCTTGGAGCAGCACGGGCAGTGGCAGCGCGCCATCGCGAACGGTCAGTTCTACGCCGGACGTTGGGTCGACGAACCGCGCACCGTCGGCGATGCCACCGTGGGCGATGGCCATTGGGCCGGCCGGCCGTGGCGTCTCCCCTCGGTGGGCGATGACGATGATCCGATCGTCGATGCTCTCGCGCTGATAGGCGACCGTCTCCGATTCAACGAGCAAAACCTGGAACCCGCCGCGCTGCAAGGCCGACGAACTGCGGCGCAACTGCACAAGTGTTTTATGAAACTCGTACAGGGATCGGTCCCACCGACTCTCGTCCCAGATCATGCAACCGCGCGCGCCTAACTGCGGATCATCCATCATTCCGATTTCGTCGCCGTAGTAAAGGCCGGGCACGCCGGGGAAAGTCATTAGCAGAACAAGGGCCAGACGGTGCAGGGAATCGCTTCCGCCGACAACGGAGCGGACGCGTGGTGTGTCGTGGCTGTCGAGGATATTGTACTGTTGCAAGGCAATGGCCCATGGTATGACGGCCAGCCGGCTACGCCAGGTCTCCACCATTTCCTCCGTCGGCCAATGGGGCGCGGAAAGCAACTCGGCGAAACCATGCGCCCCTTGATTGAAACCGCTCAACCAGTACCATAGCGGGTTGGTGAAGCCGCCATAGTTCATCACCCCGTCCCATTGATCACCTTGCAATTGGGTAGTGGCATCGAAGAAGTTCTCGCCGATCAGGTAGGCGCCCGGGCGGGTGTCCTTGACGGCGTGGCGGATGCCGTGGCTGATCTCCAGGCCGACCTGGGTTGATCCCTGGCGGCCGAGCATATTCGCCACGTCCACGCGCCAGCCGTCGGCCGAAAAGGGCGGGCGTAGCCACCGCCGAAACACGGCGTCCCGACTCTCGTAAATGCGACGACGCAGCTCAAGACTCCGGTAGTTCAGTTTGGGCAGCGTCCATACGCCAAGCCAGGTCGCATAGTCATCAGGATGGCGCCGAAAGGTGAAAAACTCCGCCTCCGGCGACGACGGATCGGCAAGCGCGTTCTGGAACCAGGGATGCCAATAGCCGCAATGATTGGGCACAACATCGAGGATATAGCGCATGCCGCGAATGCTTAGCGCCAGCCGCAGAGAAGCCAGCGCTTCGTCACCCCCGAAGTGAGGATCAACCTTGTCGTAATCGGCGACGTCGTATTTGTGATTTGAGAGGGCGTGGAAGATCGGGTTCAGGTAGATGGCATTGACGCCAAGATCGGCTAGATGATCCAGTCGGGCTTCGATGCCCGCCAAATCGCCCCCATAGAAAACCAGCGGGAAGAAGTGGTCGGGGTCGGGTGGGGTTTCCCACGGATAGGTTTTTGGCCGCTGGCTGCGATATTCGTAGTCGCTGGGCTGGGGATCATTTGTCCGGTCACCATTGGCAAAACGGTCGGGGAATATCTGATAGAAAACGGCCGATTCCAGCCAGTCGGGGGCATCATAGTCGGCAAGAATGCGAAAGTCCGTTGTGTCCAGAGGGGTGAATGACGACGGCCCGGCGGCTGAGTAATGCCATAGCCCGTCATCCGAATCGACGATGAAGCGATAATGGAGCATCGGCTCGTCGATAGTCAGGTCAACCTCCCACCATTGAGCCGCCGGCTCAGGTGTGGCTTTTCGCATTGCGGCGAATGATTGTTCGCCATCGGGAAAGGTGCGGAGCAGGACACGGCGAACGGGCGCAGCCGGAGAGATGCGCAGCCGCAGGCGAATCGACTCGCCCAATCGCGGAAAGAGCGCAGATACGTACTTTCCGGAGCCGTCGTGGTGGATGGTGCGAAGCCAGTTGGGTGTAACCATAGGGGATCGATGAGTGATGGTGTTCGCCGATTCATGTCCCGCGAGCACTGCTGTGCGGCCGGGCTTCATGGAGACAGTGGATTCGGAAGCGCTTATTTCTGGGCGCGGACGATGAGCAGCGGGCGGTCGATCCGCTGGAGTACACCGGCCGCGACACTGCCGTAGTAGACGTCCGTCAGGCCACCACGTCCGTGACTCGCCATGGCGATTAGGCCGGCGTCTTCGTGGCGAGCGACACGCATGATTGTAACAACTATCGGCCCATACTCGACCAGGGCGCGGGCATGAATGCCCCTGGCCTCCAGTTGCGCCACCTGCCCGTCCAGATAGCGGCGCGATTCGCTCAGCTGTTGATTCACCTCTGTCGGCGTCAACTGCGGCAGGGCATTGAATACGTCGCCCTTGGGCAGGCCGACCAGGTGAGGAAGTTCCATGACCTGAAGGAGGATGATGGTCGAGCCGAACAACCTCGCCAGTTCCTCAACATGGGGCAATATCGTTTCCGCCAGTTCGGATCCATCCAGCGGAACCAGGATTGTCTTGTACATTTTGTCTCCCGCGCGGCGCTGCCGAAGGTCGACCTGGCGCTGCGTTGTCTTTACTTTACGCCGTCCGGCCGGATTGGTAAAGAGATCGACGCCACGTAACGGCGGAAAGGGGCTAGAACGGGCTGTACGACTGGAGCAGCCAGAGAATCACCATGCCGACAACTACCGTCAGGAAGACATTGCGCGTCCGCCAGGCTACAAGGATAGCGACAAAACCGGCCAGCAGTCGCTCATTGCCCAGGGATATATCCAGCGTGCCGCCCGGCTGCAACAATTCCGGCGCGATGATGGCTGTGAGAACGGCCGCAGGCACATAGCGTAAGGCTCGCAACAGCCATGGCGGCAGCGCGACTCGCTCCGGTATCAAAAAGGGAGATAGCCGGATTGCGTAGGTGATCACTCCCATGCCCAGGATAGTGAGAGCCATCATGGTTGTTGTCATGAATGCATCCCTTCACCGGAAGCGGCCTTTCGATTTGTCCCGCGGCGCATTTGTTCCAGCAGCACACCGGCCACGATACCCGCCACGGCTGCCGCCATCAGCCCAAGCCTGTAGGGCCACGCGGTCGCTAGTACGGCCACCAGCCCGGCTGTCAGTGCCGCGCCGACGTGTGGCCGGTCGCGTAACGTCGGCACAACCAGCCCGATGAACGTCAGGGCGAGCGCGAAATCGAGCGACCAGCCGGCCGGAATCCGCGCGCCGAGAAACACGCCAATTGCCGTCGTTGCCTGCCACACCGTCCATAGAGCTACCCCCGCGCCGAGGAAGAACCAGTGCCGCACCGCCGGAGGCGAGTCGGCTTCGGTATAGTGCAGGATCGTGACGGCGTAGGCCTCATCCGTCAGCAGATAAGCCAGCAGCAGCTTCCAGCGCGTCGGCAACGAGCGCACGTGGGGCGCAAGAGAAGCGCTGTAGAGCAAGTGGCGCAGGTTGACGATGAATGTCGTCAACAGCACGACCAGCGCCGGGGTATTGACCGCAAACATTTCCGCGCCGATGAACTGAGCCGAACCGGCGAAGACAACTGACGACATGGCCTGTGCGAGCGTTGGCGGCAGTCCGGCCGCGACGGCGATTGCGCCGAATATCATGCCGAATGGCGCAACACCCAGCAGGATTGGCAACTCGGCGCGGACGCCGGCCAGGAACTGTTTGCGTGGAAGCGTAGACATAGGGAAACAAACGATTCAGTGAGAAGATGCTTCGCTTGTCCGATTTCGCGGTCGGCGATCAGCCGGCCCTTCCATTGGGGATTAACCGGACGGCGGTGGTGGAATACGCTCGATGGACGCGGCCGCCGGCAGAAAGACTGAATTAAGCAGTTCGTCAATCGGGGAAACGCCTTCGGCCCAGACAGCTATTTCCGTCTCGCCGTCCAGGCGGCTGAGCAGTATTCCGGCGATCTCCACTCCCTCAGCAGTTGTGTAATGAAAATCATTGCGTTCCCACATGTGGCCGGCGTAGAACAGGCGTTGTGGCTCATTGGCCGAGAAGCCGGCGACGCCTTCGGCCGCGGTTTCCAGAAGTCCCGACATGGCTTCGGCCGGCGTGCGGCCGCCCGGCTGAATGCGGACGGCGATGAACGTCTGCGCATCACCGGTGAAACGATGCCAGTTGTTGAACTCCTGATAGGAATAGGGAGCCGGATATTCCATGCGGAAGTCGGTCACGTTGAGGACCGACCAGGCTTCGGGACCAAAGCCCAGGCGCGGTGGCAGGAATTGCCAGGTGGCGGCAATCGTATCGACGGTGGCCAGCGTGGTGGTTTCCTGCTCGCGCGGCGCGTCCAGATCGACCACGTAGCCGATGCCATCCTGTATGAAGGTGAGGAACATGCCGACCCGTGACCCCTGGTCGGCGCTCTCGTAGCCGTAGGCAGTGCGCATGGCCGGGACGGATGCATCAACACCCATACGGGTTTCTTCCTGCAACAAGACACTTACATCGCCAAACGTCCCCAGGGCTTCATTTTGCAGCGCAGACAGATCGGCCGTCCAGTTCGGATAGTAGCGCACCTGCAACTGCGCGGTGTTGCTGATGTTGCCGGTGAACGTGATGTTCTCCTGCGTCATGGGGGGCAGCCAGTCGGCCGGATAAAGAAACTGTACGTCGTGGGCGGCGTCGACGAAGGCGCGAAAACCGGAGACAGCCCCGGCCGGGTCGACCGTCAGTGGCCCGCCGGCCAGAACTCCCGCGCCGCCCAACGGCAGTGCCCGGATGCCGACCGAGTATTGGCCACCGGGTAGCGCGCGCGTGCTGCGATAGATGGCCGGAGCCTGATCGAAGACGAGCGACACACCCGGCTCTGAAATTGTACTCCCATCCGGTTGCAAGAATTCCGTGGCCGGCTGGAAAACGTCCCCGGCCGTCGGTTTTATCTCGCCGACGAGCCGGGCGTCACTCTCGACAGGTGTCGTTGCCCAAATCCGGTGAGAAGCGCTGCTGCTCTCATCAAAGACGGCGGTTGCGTCGATGGCCGTTTCCCCGCCACCGGGCCGGTAGCGGCCGACGGCAGCCAGTTGCGAGCCGACGGGCGACGAATCGACCCGACGCAGCACGGCGAAATCGCCTGCGTTAGCCGTGTCGGCCAGATAGGAGCCGGTGGCATCCCAGACGATGAGCGATTCGTGGCGGCCGTCCGGCCAAAGCGACGCGCCGGTTCCACCCGGCAGGGTCAGCGGGGTGGGGAGCACGGTGTCGTATTGGCGGAGCACGCGCCGCCCATCGGCCGCTTGCTGGTCGGCGACGAGGGCGATCTCGTCAAGTCGCCGGCCGATGATCTCGGCACGCAGGAGCGACGGATTGGCGATATGGATGGTATCGCGCGGGCCTTTATCCACGAGCACCCGTGGTTCTTGCGCCGGGTCGGGCGCGGACGAAGCCAGAAATGTCGCCCAGGACGGCAAGCGACTGACTTGCGAGTAGGTCGGATTCAACGCTTCGGGTGAGGCCGGCCAGTAGATGGCGAGCCCCCGGCCGTTGGGCACACCCTGCCCATGATCATAGGCGACAATTGCGTCGGCGACGGCCGCGCTCACGGCTGCTGCGGCGTTTTGCAGCTCGCCGGGGGGCGCATATTCGGCGATGATGGCCGCGGCCTGGAGCAGATCGACCGTGGCCGATTCGTCGGCCATGACCGCAGGAGCGGCGGCTTCGCCGTAGTGTTGCGCGCCGCGTCGGGCCTCGGCGGCAATGGCCCCGTGCAGCGCAGGTTCGCTGCCAAGCGCCAGGGCCATCGATTCTATGGCGGCCGCCACGGCCGGGATGCGCGCCAAATCGACGGCGCTCATGCTCACGAACTCGTCGCCCGCCAGTTGCCGCTGGTAATTGACAAAGGCCGTCACCAAATCTCCCGCCAATTGGCGACCGTCCACGAGCGGGTTGGCGTTCAACTGGGTCAGGACGGCTGTGTAATCCCAGGTTGATCCCGGCGCCAGGCCGGCCGACGCCACGGCGTAGGCGCCATATGGCTGTATCGTTTGCAGGATGTCGAGGTCGCTCATCAGGCCTGCGGAAAAGGCGATCACGTCGAGTCGCGCGCCGGTTTGCCCATAGGCGGCGGCCATTGCCTGATCGATGTCGGGCAGGGCGAGGTGATCGATCTGCCCGGCTCCGCCGGGAATGCCGTCCAGGCAGCAACCTTGCCAGCCGCCGCCGAAATCGCCCAGGAAAAGAGCGTAGCGGTTGGCGGGATAAGTTGTGATACCCCAGGTGATGAAATCGGCCAGCGCCGCCGGGTCACCCATATTGACCTCGCCAAGCGTGACCCCATTTGAGAGCAATGCGCCTGTGTCCGGGTCGGGGACGATGGTGTATCGTACCGTCTCGCCTGTACCTGCCGGGCCGTTGTCGGGCCAATCGACCTGAGCGACGATCTGTATCTGATCGGTTGAGCCGGCGGATTCCATCTCGTTCAAATCATCCCAGACGAAACCGGCTCGTCCCGGGCTGTCGGCGCCGGCGTAGTAGAGGAACGTCCACGCCGGGAGGGCGGGATCATAGGTGGGTATCGGCAGGGGGACGGGTGTGTTTTCGGCCGCCGGTATTTCCGGCCCGGCCGTGGCCGGTGGACCGATGCCCGGCGCTTCGGCGGTGACGCCCAGCAATATGGGTGTGGCTACCGGAGCCTGGGGCGTCAACTGTGCCAGACGGCCGCCGGGATCACAGGCGGTCAGGGCGAGCAACAGCCCGGTCAGGCCCGTAACAAGACAGACGGTAACGCGAGAGATACCCTTCATCATTAGACATAATAATGTAGCATAGAAATGGCAGGAGGCAATGGACAAGAGGGCAATGGGCAAGAGACTGTACGCCCACCGGGAGAGCAGGTTCCATCCATTTCGTTCTATCAACGTATCCGGTTGTATGTCCCGATCAAACGGGATAGGATTCAAAAACGAGAGCGTAAGGTATTGGGGATCAAATGGCCGAACAATGGCATCACTATAGCGGCAATATGCACATCCACACCCGTTATTCGGATGGCGAGAAGTGGCACGCAGATGTGGCCCACGACGCCATCGCCGCGGGGCTGGATTTCATCATCGTCACCGATCACAACGTCTACGTGACGGGCGTCGAGGGATACTATGAGAATGAATTGGGTCGTGTCCTGCTGCTGACGGGGGAAGAGGTTCATAATGTGCGACGCCGGCCCCAGGCCAGTCACTTTCTGGCCTACGGTGCCGGAAAGGAACTGGCCGCCTACGCGGCCGATCCGCAGGCGTTAATTGATCAAACGTTGAATGCGGGGGGATACGGCTTTCTGGCTCATCCCCACGAGGATGACCTGTCGCTTATTGACTCGTCCGATCTGGGCTGGCATGACTGGGACATTGAAGGCTTCAGCGGGCTGGAGATCTGGAATTACATGTCGGTCTTCAAGAACACAGTGGCCCAGCAACTGGCTCGGTTGAAGTGGAATAACAAGATCATAGCTGCGCTTGTCGCTGTTCGCATGGTGCTTCACCCCGAGCGATATGTCAATGGCCCCGACTCGCGAACAATCGCCCTTTGGGACGAGTTTCTGGCAAGAGGCATGCGTATCACGGCTGTGGGCAATAGCGACGCCCACGGCACGCCGATGAATCTTGGTCCTATTCACCGCGAGGTGTACCCCTACGAATTCCTCTTTCGCGCCGTCAATACCCACGTCCTGCTGGATAAGCCGCTCACCGGTGTGGTGGAACAGGATAGGCGAATGCTGCTGGACGCCATCGGCCGTGGCCATAGTTGGGTAGGGTACGATCTGCCCGGGCGAACCGATGATTTCCGATTCACCGTTCAGGGTGAACGAAACGGTATTGTGGGCGACGAGTTGAAATTTGGGTATGGAGCCACGCTGCAGATTCGCGCGCCCGCGCGCTGTCGCATTCGCGTCATTCGCCATGGAGCGGTCGTGGCCGAGGTGGAACGCGGGGGTAACCTGACCTACCTCCCGTCCGAGCCTGGAGCCTATCGAGTCGAATGTCTAATCCCTTTCGAGGGACGCGAGCGGGGCTGGATCTACAGTAATCCTATCTATTTGCGTTGATGTCGGGCGGTTGGTTTGTTCCGGTTGGCCTATGGCGAGGCGAGCCGTCTGAGCAGTTGCCGGCCGATCGACTCCGCCGATGATGAATCCGACACACCCTCGACCACGAGAGCCAGCACAAAACGGGGATTTTGGGCCGGAGCGAGGCCCACGTACCAGGCGTTGCGGCTGTTATCCGGCCCGGCCAATACCGACACGGCGAACTCGGCGGCGTCGCCGTTCGTCGGCCAGCCCGCGCGAATGGCCGACGTAGTTCCCGGCGCGACGACGAGTGCCGGACGGTCGCCGGGAGTCCCGGCCGGTTGCGCCTCCCAGGTCGCGCCCGCATCGGCCAGCGCATCCACGAGCCGGGGCGCGGGCAGGAGACCATCGTTTGCCAGCGTCGACATTGCCAGGGCTACTTGCAACGGCGTCACCGTTAGCGCCTCCTGACCGATCGCCGCCAGCCCGGCATCGGTGATCGTCGCCGCCTCGCCCTCTGTCGGAATGGGCAGATCGGGAGCCTGATGCAGGCCAAATCGCGCGAAGATTTTCTCCAATGCCGGGCCGCCCAGTTTTTGGCCGAGCGCCTGCAGCGGGGCCGGGCAGCGCAATGCGGCCATATCGGCCCAACTGTATTGTCTTGTATCGCCTTCAGTCCGCGGCGTGGCGCAGCGCTGAACCTGACCGTTCAGTGCGACGGGCAGGAAGGGATCGTCGATCGCTGCGTCAAGGCTGAGGACGCCGTCGTCCACGGCCGAGGCTACGATAAGCGGCTGCAAGATCAGGCCCGGTTGATAACGACCCTGCGCCGCGCGATTGACCAAGGGGCCAGGCTCCGCGGTCGATAGCGTCTCGAACTCCTCATCGATGCGATTGGGGTTATAGCCCGGCCGGCTGACCATTGCCCGCACATCGGCCACCGATTCGCCGCCGATTTCCGTCAGTTCGAGCAGAACCAGGCCGCCCGTGATGCCGGCGCTGTCCATCAGTTCATTTCCTAACGACTGAAGATCGGCGTCGAGAGTCAGGCGCACGTCGCCGCCAACCGGCGCGATATGCAGAAGTCGGCGCGTGGCGTCCTGCCAGAACGCCTCGCTTTGGCCACGGAGATGGGCATTGTATGCGCTCTCGATGCCGGCGGCGCCGAAGCGCAGGCTGTAGTAGCCGACTGCCGGACCGCCGGCCGACGCGAGCGGATAAACTCGTGTCAGATTGTCGGGTGAGCCGACTGATTCCGCCAATACCGTCTCGTCATTGGCCAGGATTTGGCCGCGCTGCACACGCCGCTCGGCTTCAATCAAGCGGGGATTGTCCTCGCGGGCCATGAGCGAATCGGCGCGAACGACGCTCCAGTAGGCAAGCGTCAGGGAGATGACTGCGAAGACGATCAGAATGACCAGCCCCAGCCGTTCGAGCCGCAGCGCCAATCCGGCATCGCCTGGCGGTGTTGGCGAGATAGGTTCGACTTTGGCTGAGAGGTAGAGAAGAAGCCCCACGATGATACTGCTAACAAGGAGTGAACTGCCTCCGTAGCTTGTGAACGGCAGCGTAATGCCGGTGAGGGGTAACAGGCGGGTGACGCCGCCCATGATGAGAAATGTCTGCGTGCTGACGAGTACCACCAGCCCGGCGGCAAGATAGGCGTGGAAGTAATTAGGCCTCGGTCCGCGAATGCTGAGCACCGCGATCCGCAGACCGCGCGCGGACAGCAGTCCGAAGCAGGCGACGACGGTAAGGCTGCCGATCAATCCCCATTCTTCGGCGATAGCAGCTAGGGCAAAGTCGGAATGCACCACGGGAATATAGTCAGGGTGACCCTGGCCGATTCCCCGGCCGAACAGGCCGCCGGCCGCCTGGGCGTAGAGTGATTGCACGATCTGAAAGGCGCGATCGCTGACGTTTGGCCATGGGTTGAGCCAACTCAACACCCGCGGAGCAACGACGCCGTCGAAGACAAAGAAAGCCAACACGCCGGCCAACAGGAGCATGACCAGCCCGCTCCATACGTAGCGCATCTCGCCGGTCGCCAGATAGAGCAAGGCGACGAAGACGATGAAGAAGAGAGCGGCCGCGCCCAGGTCCTGTTGCCAAACGAGGAGCAGCAGGGTGAAGCCCCACATCAAGAGGAGCGGCCCCAGGAAGGGCAGGTAATGGATGAACGAACGGATGACGCCCGGTTTTCCCGCGCCGTTGTTGCGCGCAGTCGCACGGCGATAGAGGTAAAGAGGCTCGCGCTCGGTGAAATAACTTGCCAGAAAAACGACAAGCAGCAACTTGAGTAACTCCGATGGCTGGAAGTAAACCTCTCCCAGAAAGGGAAACGGGACAGGTAGCCACAATGCCGCGCCGCTGCCGCTGGGGTTGACGCCGAAGATGAGAGTTATAGCCAGCAGGATAAGCCCACCGAGAAGGAGAACGTAGCGATATTGTCTGAGGGGTTGCAACGATCGCGGGAGTATGGCAACGGCCAGTAGGGCGACGGTTGCCAGCACGAACCAGAGCGTCTGTCGGCCCAGGAAGTTTGGAGCCAGGCGATCCTGAAGGAGCAAACTCCATCCGGCCAGCAGGGTGACCGTGGGCAGCAGGAAAGGATCGCGGCGGGGGCGAAAGACCCGCAGGGTCAAGTGGGCCAGGATCGTCACGCTCGCCCAGATCAGGGGAGCATAGAGATGCGCCCACAAGATTGTCGAATCGCGCACCAGGCTGTAGGCAACGGCGTTGATCAGGACAAAACCGATCGTTGCCAGGAGCAGGAAGGCTTCGCGCCGGTCGCGAAGCAGGTCGCGATCTTCCAACGCTTGCCCCGACCAATGCCGCCATGCAGCCAGTCCCGAACGAAGAGCGGGCATCAGTCGAGGTACTTGTCGATGATGAGCCGAAGGTCCCGGCGTGTGTCTGCGTCAACGTGGTCGCGATTGGTGATGAGCGCGTCCTTGATGGCATGATGGGCCTTGAAATCTCCCGCCCATCGATCGAAATCCTGAACCAGCCGAATGATCGCTGCCTGGGCCGTGCCGGTATTGGCCATCAATGTTCTGACGACCATCTCGACCGATACGGATTCCTCGCTCTCGTGCCAGCAATCGTAGTCGGTAACGTGAGCCATGCAAGCATAAGCCATCTCGGCCTCGGCCGCCAGAAATGCCTCCGGACTGGTCGTCATGCCGATGATGCTCATGCCCCATTGGCGGAAGAGATTTGACTCGCTCCTGGTGCTGAACCGTGGCCCCTCAACGGTGATGAAGGTGCTGCCGCGATGGACGCGCCCGCCAACAGCCTCAATCGCGTCGGCCAACGCTTCGCTCAGTTCGTTGCTGAACGGATGGGCGGCGGCCAGATGGGCAACAATCCCCCGCCCGAAGAAGCTGCGATCGCGCATGCCCTTGGTGAAGTCAAAGAGCTGGTCGGGAATGACGATCTCTCCCGGTGCGAAATCTTCCCGCAGGGAGCCGCACGCGCTGACTGAGATCACATATTTCACCCCCAGCGTTTTCAGGGCGTAAATGTTGGCCCGATAGGGAACCTCGCTGGGTGTCAGGACATGGCCCCGGCCATGACGCGGCAGGAAAGCGATGCGACGGTCGTGCAGGGTGCCGACTGTAATGGCATCGGATGGCTTGCCGAACGGGGTATCGACGACAATGGACTCAAGGTCGGTCAGGGCCGGCATATTATACAAACCGCTGCCGCCGATGACAGCCAGTTCGATTGTTGACATAACTATCTCCTCTCGCTTGATATAATGCTCTTCACACGAGTGATCGCGGCCGCCCGGCCGGCACAACCCTGAGCCGGTTTATATCATAATTACTGTCGACGGTCGCTCGGTGAGCGCATCAAGTACGGGATGTTTTTCGACCCGTCCCAATATTGGTCAGGATTGAACACGTCATTATAGAGAATTGGGCGCGAGAACGGTTGTGTCGCAAGACAAAATGATCTATAGTTCTCATGGGAAGTTCAGGTTCCTTATGACAACATCATTCATCTGAAACCAAGTCAAACGGAGGAAGTCTCATGAAATTGCTAATTGCCTTATTGACTGCCGCAACCGGGTTGTTGCACCTGCTGATTGGGTTTGGTGTTCTGCCGGGCGGCGGCGGGGGCACAAACTGGCTGCTCGTCCTGAACGGCGTTGGTTATCTGGTTTTGCTGGTACTCTATTGGACAGCCTCGGGAGGTCGAAACACCATCCGTTGGGTCCTGTTGGCCTATGCGTTGATCACCCTGATCGGCTACTTTGTTCTCAATGCCGGCAATAACTTTGGTCTTGACAACACTTGGGCCATGGTTATCAAGGCGATTGAGTTACTGCTCATCATTCTCTTGTTCCTCGATCGTGGCAAACAACCAGTGGCCGCCCGTCCGTCCGTAGCGGCTCCGTCGCGCGTGGACGTGCCGCCCGTGGCGACACGCAGCGTGGAAGCGCCCAATGTAGGAGCGGCGATCAGTGGCACGGCGTCCGGTGTGACGACAGCCGCCGTGGGTGCGGCCGCGGGGGTTGCGGCAATGGGTGAACGCGCGGCCGATGCAACGGACGAAATGGTCGATGAAGCTGTCGACGAAGCCGAGGACGCCGCCGCCGATGTGGCTGGGGCAGCCGGAGAAGCCGTGGAGGAAATGGGCGACGCGGCCGAATCCGTCGGCGACGAGGTTGAGGAGGCCTATGACGCGACTGCCGATGCGGTGGCAGGAGCAGTTGATGCCACGGGCGATGCCGTGCGCGGCGGCGTGGCGGCAGTCGGTGCGATAGCAGCCGATGCGTCGGAAGAGGTCGAAGAGATGCTGACGCCGGACGCGGCCGAACCGACGGCTGAAGAACTGCGTGCCGACCTGGAGGATTACCTGCGCTCGTTCGGGTCCGGCTCCGAGTTCCGCAAGGATATCGAATACATCGAGGGAATCGGCGCGGTATATGGCCAGAAGCTGCGTGGCGTCGGAATCAACACAGTCATGGACCTGATCGTCAATGGCGCGACTCGTCGCGGGCGCAAGCACATCTCCGATCAATCAGGGCTAACGCAAAGCCAGGTCCTGACGTGGGTCAATCACGTAGACCTGTTCCGCATCAAGGGTGTTGCACAGGAGTATGCCGACCTGCTCGAACAATCGGGTGTGGACACGGTCGTGGAGCTGGCGCAGCGCAACCCAGCCAATCTTCACAAGCGAATGGTGGACATCAACGAGCAGAAGAAGCTGGTTCGTCGCCTGCCTCATAGTTCCGAGGTCCAGAGCTGGGTAGAGCAGGCCAAGGATCTGCGACGGATCATCTCCTACTAGCCGGACAAAGTCAGACGCACATCTTTGGATTTGCGTAGCTGAGAGAGGATCGCAAGCGGGCATCCGGTCAACCGGGTGCCCGCTTTTTCGATATTGGAAGGGTCACTTGTTCTATCTGTGTCGCTCTGTTAAACTGCGGGCAACATGATTTCCAGGGTTCGCTTCTTGCCGGTCGGATTCATGGCGCTGTTGTTGGGAGTTGCGCTGCTCTTTCTGGGGCGGCCGACGTCGTCGGCTGTGCTCTATTCCGGCTATTCGGTGGCAAGTTCCGGACCGCTATCGCTGGAAGTATCGGTTGATCCGCCCATTGGGTTGCCCGGCGACACCCTGCGCATGACCGTTCGTGTTTCCAACGGCGACATCCAAACCCAGTCGCCGTCAGTTCTCTTGCGGCTCCCGCGCCATCTCTCGACCGACATTTTCGCTCTGCCGCCCGGCGCGACATTCAACTTGCAGGAAAACCGCATCGATTGGCTGCCCTCTGTGCCGCCGTCAGGTGTGATCGAGTTTTCCGTCAATCTGGTCGTGCAATCAACCGATGTGCTGATCCCCGAGCAAGCCGTGGAATCCCTGCTGCGTTATCAGGGTCAGGAGCGGCAGGCATCTGCTCCCCTTTGGATCGGCATCCCTCCCCTGATCGGTAACGTTTTGCCGCTCAATCAGGTGTCGGTCGGGCAACCCATTCGACTCCAGACCGAAGTCGCCGGCCCCGGCCCCCTCAAGACCGTCTGGGATCTGGGCGACGGACGACGGCTGGAACTCGACGAACCTGAGGTTGTTTTTCCGGCGGCGGGCGTCTACGATATTCTGCTGGAAGCCTCAAACCCGGGAGGTCGGGTTTCCCGCCACGCTTCCCTGACCGTCTTGCCCGCTCCGGTGGCTGCGTTCCAGCCGGACGATGACGCGCCGGCCATTGACCAGCCGGTGACTTTTCTGAGCACGAGTGGTGGTCAGCCCCCGCTTCGGGTCTCCTGGGATTTTGGCGATGGAGCGACATCGCTCGGCGAGCAGCAGCCGACCCACACCTATCGCCAGGGTGGAACTTATCGCGTGCGGCTGACTGTGGAGAACGACTTCGGCCGCTCGGAGGCCGTGTGGGATGTGACCGTTGGGGTGGGGCCGGTGGCCGACATGGTGATCTCCGACCGCACGGCCGTCGGTTCCCCGCTGATGGGGCAGGCCTTTGGCGACGAGAGTGTCACCCGCTTCTCATGGGATATGGGCGACGGGCGCAGCCACGAGGGCGCAACGATCAGCCATGTCTATCGGCGACCGGGCGATTACTATGTCACGATGACGGCCGATAACGGCTTTGGCCGGACACAGGCGGGCCGCTGGGTACGGGTGGATGCCGGAACAACGATGCTTTTCCTGCCCATGACAGCCCACCAGGAGGGGGATGCTCCGGCCGCGCTGAGTGCTGACTTTTCCGGTGTGACCGTGCTGGACCCCGCCGTCACCTCATTGGGGGAAACGTTCGCACTCGATGTTCTTTCGTTCCCCCAGGGAACCTCTCCGGCAGAGCAATTATTCGCCTATGTCAATGCCGCGCGCGCCCAATTCCAGCTGCCACCGCTGGCGTATGGGTATGAATTGAGCGCCGCGGCCCAGACGCACGCGCTCGATAAATCCCACTTCCCTGATAACCCTCATAGTGGTTCGGATGGGACGACGGCCGCAGAGCGCCTGTTGCGCGGCGGCTACCGCGGCGGATACGCGGGAGAAGCCACGGCCTGGGGCTTCGCCGATCCACGCCTGGCGGTTGAATTTTGGGTGAATAGCGACTCCCATCGGCCGCTCATTCTGAGTCGCGTGGCGACCGATCTGGGCGTGGGATACGTGGAGGATTTCGGCACGACCAACGTCTGGCACTGGACGGCCGAGTTTGGCGTCAGCTATGGCGCGCCGGCGCGGGCGGTTTTGCGCACGTTGTTGCCTGCCGGAGGCTATAGTGCCCTCGATACCGAGATTGTCAATTACAACTGGATGTGGCCGTTACCGCCGACCGCGGGCGAGCGATTCACTGTTTATCTTGTCACGAGCAACCGGTTGTTGCCGGCCGGCGCCGTTTCGCAGCCCATATACGGCAGTCGCTACGTGCTTTCTGTGGATTCACGCGCGATCATCGGCTCGTCAACGAGCGCCGGCGCGGCGGCTACGTATGAATGGTTTGTTCGCCTTGAGGATAATCGTGGCAACGTCATTGCCGAGAGCGAGCGCCGTTCCATCGCCTTTGCGGCCGACCCCGCCGCCCCCGGCCCGACGCCTGTGCCGACGGTGGGAATTGTGACCGCGACCCCGGCCGCGCCGTCGCCGACTCCCTCGCCAACGCCACCGGCTGAGCTGCCGACTCCCTCGCCGCCGGGTAACGAGCCGCCACCCGTGATTGTGACGGCCACGCCGCAGCCAATGCCGACCCCGCAGCCCTCGCTGACGCCGTCGCCCTGACGGGCAAGATGACACGTCAACTAGCGTTCCTTGCGACAAGACCGGCTCCGGCTTACAATCTGGTGTATGACAGATCAGGAAATCGTCTTTAACGGACGATATCGCGTGATCGATCGCATCGGCAGTGGTGGGATGTCGATCGTCTACCGGGCGCAGGACCTGTTGCTCGGTCGCATCGTCGCGGTCAAGGTGCTGCATGAGAACCTGACCGATGATGAGGGGTTTCTGCGTCGTTTCCAGCGCGAGGCCCACGCCGTTGCCAACCTCTCCCACCCCAACATTGTCACCGTCCACGACATTGGTCAGGATAACAACCGCCATTACATTGTGATGGAGTTTGTCGATGGCCGCACTGTGAAGCAATTGGTGCGGTTGCAAAACCAGCAGGGTCACCCACTTGGGATCGCTCAGGCGCTCGACCTGGCTATTCAGGTGTGTTCCGGCATCGGCTATGCCCATCGCGCCAACCTGGTTCACTGTGACGTTAAATCGCAGAACATCCTCGTTACACGAGACGACCGGGTCAAGGTTGCAGATTTTGGCATCGCGCGAGCTATGAGCGAGGCGACACAACACACTCTGGATGGCCAGATCTGGGGGACGCCGCATTACTTTTCGCCCGAACAGGCCGCCGGGCAACCGGCTTCGCCGGCTTCCGACGTGTATGCCATCGGCGTGGTATTGTTTGAGTTGCTGACTGGCCGCCTTCCTTTTCTGGCCGATACACCCACGGCCCTGGCGCTCAAACACATGCAGGAGCCGCCGCCGCGTGCCTCCGAGTTCAACCCGCTGGTACCGTCTCAACTGGATCAAATACTGCTGAAGGTCCTCTCGAAAGAGCCGGCGGCGCGTTATCGAACGGGCGACCAGTTCGGCCGTATCCTCAGCGCTTACCGCGAAAGCAGTCTGCAGAGTACGACTCCCATTTCCCTGTTTGATGTGGACGTACCGCTGCATGAAGCTTCGACTGCTGTTTATCCGTACCCCCAGACCGGCGAACCAACCTACCTGCCTGAAGAAGAGATCATTATTCATTCCGGTGATGCTCGCCGAGCCGCGCGAATTCGTCCCGATGGCGCTTCGGCATCATATCCGGCCGCGGGCGGGGCACCCGGCAGAGATATAGTGGCTGTCGTGCTGGGAATTCTGGCCGTTGTCGCCCTGCTTGGTCTTATCCCACTATGGTACTTTGTCTTTCTGGCTTATAGCGGCTAAAATAAGGGCCAGCGGAATCGGCGTACTGCCGGAGGCAAACAGATGAATTCGACCCGACTGACAAGGTGGCTTGTCTACCTTTTGATTGGAGCGGCGGTTGCGGCCGTGTTGTGGAGCTATAGCTCCGCACCGGCGGCGCAGAACGACATCCCGATCAGCCGGTTGGCGCAAGAGATCCAGGCCAATGAGGTGGCCGAATTGATCGTGTCCGGAAGCGGTCGCGAGGTAACGGTCATCTACGAGGGGCCGAATCGCCAGCCGGCGCGCGCCAGCATCAGTGGCGTTAGCTCGATCGAGGAGATGTTGGCCGCCTACGGCATCACCAGCGAGAGCTACACCGACGACCAGCCGATTATTACCTACGAGCGGCCCAGCCAATGGGGCGGGCTATTAAACCTCGTCGGCATCTTCCTGCCTGCGTTGCTGATCGTCGGCTTCTTTTACTTCATCTTCCGTCAGGCCCAGGGAAGCAACAATCAGGCCATGTCATTCGGCAAGAGCCGAGCGCGCATGTTCACCGGCGATCATCCCACCGTCGGCTTCGGCGATGTGGCCGGCTGTGATGAAGCCAAGGAAGAGTTGCAGGAGATTGTTGAGTTTCTGAAGGAGCCGGAGAAGTTTGTCGGCTTTGGCGCGCGCATACCCAAGGGTGTGCTTCTGGTGGGCAGTCCCGGCACAGGCAAAACCCTGCTGGCGAAAGCCGTATCGGGTGAGGCCGGCGTGCCGTTCTTCTCTATTGCAGGGTCGGAGTTTGTGGAGATGTTTGTAGGCGTTGGCGCGAGCCGCGTGCGCGACCTGTTTGAACAGGCCAAGCGCAACAGCCCCTGCATTATCTTCATCGACGAGATCGACGCCGTCGGCCGTCAGCGCGGCGCGGGCCTGGGCGGCTCGCATGACGAGCGGGAGCAAACCCTTAACCAGATTCTGGTGGAGATGGACGGGTTCGACACCGATACCCACGTCATCATCCTGGCGGCGACCAATCGGCCTGATATCCTGGACCCGGCGCTGCTGCGGCCGGGTCGATTCGATCGGCGGGTAATCATCGATCGGCCCGACATGCGCGGTCGCGAGGCCATTTTCCGCGTCCATCTGCGCGGCAAACCGATCGCCAATGCCGTGGACGTTAACTCCCTGGCCAAGGCTACACCCGGCTTCGTGGGCGCCGACATCGAGAATACCGTCAATGAAGCCGCTCTGCTGGCGGCCCGGCGCAACAGGAAGAACATCGGCATGAACGAGTTCCAGGAGGCCATCGAGCGGGTTCAGCTTGGGCCGGAACGCAAGAGCCGAATCATGTCGCGTGAAGAGAAGGAACTGACTGCCTATCATGAGGCGGGTCACGCAATGGTCAGCCATTTTCTGCCCCATGCCCAGACGCTGCGCAAGGTGACGATCATACCTCGCGGGATGGCCGGGGGCGTGACCTGGTATATGGACGAAGATACGAGCTTCATGACGCGCTCCAAATTTGAGGCGATGATTGCCACCGCGTTGGGCGGTCGTGTGGCCGAGGAGATCGTCTTCGGCGAGATCACCACCGGGGCCAGCAATGATTTGCAGCAAGTGACGCGCATGGCCCGCGCGATGGTCACCCAATATGGAATGAGTTCGGAGCTTGGGCTGCGCGTGTATGGTGAAAAGCAGGAATTGGTGTTTCTCGGCCGCGAGATCAGCGAGCAGCGAGACTATTCCGACGCCGTAGCCGAGCAGATCGACGCCGAGGTTCGCCGTATTATCGACTCCGCTCATCAACTGGCGACCGAGATCCTGACCCGGCATCGCGACAGGCTTGATCTGGTTTCACAGAAGCTACTGGAAGTGGAAACGCTGGAGGCGGCCGAGTTCATCGCCCTGATGGACGGTAGAGACGTTCCGGCGCCGCCATCCCCGCCGACGGGGAGTCCCAGAGTCAGCCTGCCGAAGCCCACGGAAGCAAACGAGCGTCAGAGACCATCACTCGATCTTCCGCCGTCGCCTTCGCCGGCCTGAGGCCCATAACGGGCGAGTCGGCCCTGCATCCTGCCTGAAGCCATGTTTGACAACGGCGATATTGCGCAATTTTTTGGCTATGTCAATGATGTTCTCCAATCCATCATTGTCATCTTTGGAGCCGCAGTTGTCCTCTACAATATCCCGCGATTACCGCGCAGCGCGGTGCCGCGCGCCTTTTCTTCACTCATTGGTCTGGTCGTCCTCGTCTATCTGACGGAATTGCTGGTGAGCCGGGCCGTCGCTCCCGAGTCGGCCGAATTTCTATTGCGGATCGGCTGGATCGGCATTGCGATGGTTCCGGCCGCGCTGTTTCATTTGTCTGATGTCCTGCTGACGACTACCGGCAAGATCTCCCGCCGGCGGCGCATTCTGGTCATCATGGGATATCTGTCAGGCGCGGCCTTTGCGCTGTTGGGTGTCCTTGGCGACTGGGTAGTGGGCGCGCCGTCGCAAAATGCCCCGACGCCACGCCTGACAAGTGGCGTTCTGTTCCCGTTTTTCGCGGTCTACTTCTGGGGTGTGGCGGTATGTAGCGTCTATAACGTCTGGCGGGCGCGCCGGCGCTGCCTGACGACTACGACGCGCCGTCGTATGACCACAACCCTCTTCGCTATTCTGGCCGCGCCGCTGAGTGTCTTCCCTTACATGCTTCTGGTAGGCGACCCCACGGCCGAGATGCCCCTGTTCCTGTGGCCGGTTCTCATCATCGGCAACTTCGCCGTCAGCATCCTGTTTGCCGTGCTCACCTCGCAGATGGCCTATTTTGGCTCGGTTGCGCCCGATCGCGTCGTTCGCGTTCGTTTATACAAATACATGGCGCGCGTGCCGATGACGGCCAGTATCGTCCTGCTGGTGTTTGTTCTGGTCAGCCGCGCTTCGCCGATATTGGGCCTGCCGAAAGAGGTGGCGCTTGGTTTTGCCGTCGTGGCCACGGTGATGATCGTGGAGTGGGTTATTCACCATTACAAGAAGGTGTTTGAGCGTGCTTTTCAGCTTGATGATGATCCCGACGTGCGTCGCATTCAGGCGCTCAGCGAGCGACTGCTGACGACAAGCGACCTCAAGCAATTTCTGGAGAGCGTATTGGCGGCGACGTGTGAAGCTGTGCGAACACCCACTGCATTTGTCGCCGGCCTGACGCCCAACGGGCCGAAGCTGGAGGCAGTGGTCGGCTCGCTGGATGACTTGCCGAGCGTCGAATTACAGAAGCTGTCTCTCCCCGAGCACGGGAATAATGGCGCGTCGACGGACAACGAGCCGGGCAACGACTTCTTTGTCTGGGGCGATTATTGGCTTCAGCCGCTCTATAACGAGCGAAACGATCTATTGCTGGGTATCCTGGGCATGAAGGCCCGCGCGCCGGAGCCGGACCTGACACATGAGGAACTGGGGCTGCTGGCGCGATTACGCGCGCAGGCGGCGGCCGCATTGGAAGATCGCATCCTGCAACAGGAGGTGTTCGCCGCCGTTGAGGGCATTTTGCCCGGGATCATTGCCCTGCAGGAGCGGCGCAGCGCGGCGACATTTGGCGGCTTGCCCGCACTGACGGCCCCGGCCGTAGCACGTGGCGAGTTATTGCAGGACCCGGAGTTCAGCAACATGGTTCGGGATGCCCTCACTCATTATTGGGGCGGACCGAAGCTGACCGAAAGTCCGTTGCTGCAGCTGGAAGTGGTGCAGCGCGAAATGGAAGGTCATGACAACAATCCGGTGAGCGCTTTACGGGCCATTTTGTCCGAGGCGATTGAACAACAGAAACCCGACGGTCAGCGCAGCCTGACGACGACAGAGTGGATCCTCTACAACATCCTGGACCTGAAATTCGTCCAGGGCCGGCGCGTGCGCGACGTGGCTCGCCGTCTGGCGATGAGCGAGTCCGACCTCTATCGCAAGCAGCGGGTGGCCATTGAAAATGTGGCGCGTACCATTGCCACGATGGAGCGTGCTACGCTTGACGATAGCGAGGAACCCTTTGAATCAGTCATCCCCCCAGACACCGAAATCGTCCCCGGTTGATAGTTCGTTTGTCTATCGATCCGGCGAACTGCATTGCGAAAACGTGTCATTGGCCGCCGTCGCCGACGCGGTCGGCACTCCTGTTTACGTGTATAGCCGTGAGGAAATAACGACTCGCGCGCTTGCCTTTTTGAGCGCCGCGGCCGAGGTGGCCGGCGACGCGGCTCTGGTCTGCTACGCGGTCAAGGCCAATGCCAACCCCATCCTCTTGCGATTGCTGGGAGAGGTGGGGCTGGGTGCAGACGTGACCAGCGGCGGGGAGTTGTTCCTGGCGCGTCATGCCGGGATTCCACTGTCGCGCGTCATTTTCTCCGGCGTCGGCAAAAAATCGGAGGAAATCGCGGAAGCGCTGACGGCGGGCATACGCGCCATCCACGTCGAGTCGGAGATGGAACTGGCGGCCGTGGCTGACGAGGCCGAACGGCTGAATCTCATCGCCCCGGTTGGGGTGCGCGTCAACCCCAACATCAGCGCCGAGACCCATCCCTACATCAGCACCGGGCTGCATGGCCACAAGTTTGGCGTACCCCGCGAGCGCGCCGTCTCGATTCTGCGCGCTGCCGCGGCCCATCCGCATCTGCATCCGGTCGGCCTGGCGGCCCATATCGGCTCACAGATCACCGATCTGGCGCCGTTCGGACAGGCTGTGGCCTTTCTGGTTACGTTGGCAGACGAGATGAAGGTGGAAGGAATTGAATTGGCTTATATCGACGCCGGCGGCGGGCTGGGCATCGACTATCAGGGCAGCGCACCCGGTGTGGCCGACTGGATACGGACGGTGGGCAGGCAGATTGGGGATGCCGGTTATGGGCTGGTTGTGGAGCCGGGACGGTCGATTGTTGGCCGCGCGGGAGCGCTGCTGACACGAGTCGTTTACGTGAAGGAACAAGGACAGAAGCGGTTCATCATCGCCGATGCAGGTATGACCGACTTAATCCGGCCGACGCTCTATCAGGCATATCACCCCATCTTGACGGTTGCGGAGCCAACCGGCGCACCCGAGACAGTGGACATCGTTGGGCCGATCTGCGAAACGAGCGACTTCCTGGCACGAGAGCGGCCTTTGCCACCCGCCGGCCGCGGCGACCTGCTGGCCGTGCTCCATGCCGGAGCCTACGGCTACGCCATGAGTTCCAACTACAACGGCCATCTACGTCCGGCCGAGGTACTGGTGGAGGGTGAGTCGTTTCGTGTCATTCGCGCTCGGCAGACGTACGACGCGCTGCTGGCAGGGACGTAATCGCCTGTTCAATGCCTTGTAGCGCGGTGAAGGGAGCGCCGGGAATGGCCTAATCCTCCGAGTAGGAGGATGACGACCGACCACCCGGCGCTCATTAACTCTATAGCCGCCACGAACACCTACAGCTACAGACACGCCTCATAAAGATAGTCCCACGTATAGATGCCTGAGTCGTGGCCGTCGGTCCAGACGAATTGCACGGCGTAGCTGCCGACGGAATTAGCGGCGACGAGGTTCAGTTCGTCGTTCCGGCTCTTCTGCAGCAGCAACCTGTCCGCAGGGCGACCCATGTGGTCGTGGCCGCCCTGACAGAGGACACACGGGCAGACTGCCCGCAGCCCGGCGAAGGAATAGGCGCATTCGCGGCCGTCACTCCATTGAATCGTAAGCAGCCGTTTTTCACGGTCGGCCGTCACCTGTGTCGGTTTGATCTTGTTGGTCATCATTTATCGCTAGTGCGTTCAACCCAACTGGGCCAACCGCTCGCGGATTTCCTGCCGGCCCGCTTCCAGCCCGGCCAGCTTATCGCGCTCTTTGCCGACGACGGCCGCCGGCGCTCGCTCCGCAAACGGCCCGTTGAGCAGCGCCGTCAGGCGCTCAATCTCTTTCGTCAGTTCGATCGCCTCTTTCTCCAGGCGCGCCCGCTCGGCCGACAAATCGACCATGCCCGCCAGCGGCAGGTAGCAGGTCACAGGGCCGAGGGCCAGCGTGACGGCCTGGTCGGGCGGCGTCACGCTCTCGGCAATGGTCAGCCCGTCGTTACTCAGGCGAGCCAGCGCGGCGAGTACCGGCCGCTGGGCTTCCAGCATGACCGTCTTGTTGCCGGCAGCGACGATCGCCGGGATAAAGCGTCCCGGTTCCACACCGGTCTCTGCGCGTGCGTTGCGAATACGGCGCACCAGTTCGCGAATCAGCTCGAAGTCGGCCGCCGCAGCCGGGTCATTCGCAAGCGGCTTTGGCCAGTCGGCGATGATGAGCGCCTCGGCCCAGCCCTCGGCGGGGGCAATGCCTACCCCGGTTGTTTGTGCGACGTGGCGCAACTGCTGCCACGTCTCTTCCGTCACGTAGGGGCTATAGGGATGCAGCAGGCGCAACGTGTGATCGAGGACAGTTGTCAGCACGTGGAGTGTCGTCCACGCCGTCGGGCCGCCGGCGCTCATTTGCGCTTTGGCCGCTTCCACGTACCAGTCGGCGAAGTCGTCCCACAGGAAGTCATAGATCTGTCGTCCCGCCTCGCCGAAGAGATAGCCGTCCATCAGACGATCCACGGTCGTGACTGTCTCGGCCAGGCGCGCCACGATCCAGCGGTCGGCTGTTGTGAGCGCGGCATCGACGTCGGTCGGGCGATCGGCGGCGGTGACACGCTCATAGCCGCGAACGATGAACCGCGTCACGTTCCAGATTTTGTTGATGAAGTTGCGGTTGCTCTCCACGCGCTCCGGCGTCAGATTCATGTCGTTGCCCGGTGTGCTGCCGGTCAGCAAGGTGAAGCGCAAGGCATCCGTACCGTATTCCTTGATAATGTCCAGCGGATCGACCACGTTATTGAGCGTTTTGCTCATCTTGCGTCCCGTTTCGTCGCGGACCAGCCCATGCAGATAGATGGTGTGGAAGGGAATATCGTTGGTGAATAGCGCAGCGGCCATCACCATGCGCGCCACCCAGAAGAACAGGATGTCATATCCCGTTTCCAACACGTCGGTCGGATAGAAGCGCGCCAGATCTGGCGTCTGCTCCGGCCAGCCGAGCGTCGAGAAGGGCCACAGACCACTGCTGAACCAGGTGTCGAGCACGTCGGGGTCCTGAATGATGGCGGCGCTGCCACAATGGTCGCAGACGGTAGGATTGGTGGTGGTCACCGTCACATGGCCGCACGCCTCGCACGTCCACACGGGGATACGGTGACCCCACCATAATTGGCGGCTGATGCACCACGGCCGGATGTTCTTCAGCCAGTTGTCCCACGTTTTGGTGAAGTGGTCGGGCACGATGGTGATGCGTCCGCTGTGGACGGCAGCCAGCGCCATCTCGGCCATCGGCCTGGTATCGACGAACCATTGCTTGCTGATGAGCGGCTCGATGATTTCGCCGCCGCGCTGGCTGCGCGGCACGTTCAGCGTGTATGGCTCGGTCTTAAGCGTCAGCCCGGCGGCCTCCATGTCTGTCCACAGCTGTGTGCGGGCTTCAAACCGATCCAGCCCGGCATACGGTCCGGCGGCGACGTTCATTGTCGCATCCTTGTTCATCACCGTTACGACGGCCAGACTGTGCCGGCGACCGATCTCGAAGTCGTTGGGATCATGACCGGGCGTGATCTTCAGCGCGCCGGTGCCGAACGCCATATCCACGTAATCGTCGGCGATGATAGGTATCTCGCGGTTCAGGATGGGCACGAGCGCCGTCCGGCCGATGAATTGGGCGAAGCGGCTGTCGTCGGGATGGACGGCCACCGCTGTATCGCCCAGGATCGTCTCGGGCCGCGTCGTCGCCACCGGCAGATGGCCGCCGCCCTGAATGGGGTATTTGAAGTAGTAGAGAAAGCCTTGCTCCTCGCTATACTCCACTTCCAGATCGGAGACGGCCGTCTGCAGGCCCGGCGACCAGTTGACGAGATATTCGTCCTGGTAGATGAGACCCATGCGGTAGAGGCGGACGAACGCCTCGCGAACAGCGGACGAAAGCCCTTCGTCGAGGGTGAACCGCTCGCGCTCCCAATCGCAAGAGGCTCCCATGCGGCGAAGCTGGCGGATGATGTAGCCGCCATACTCGTCCTTCCACTCCCAGACGCGCTTCTCGAACTCTTCGCGGCCAATGGCCCGGCGCGACGTGCCCGCCTTGATTAGCGCCTTTTCCACCTGGAGTTGGGTAGCAATGCCGGCGTGGTCGGTTCCGGGAATCCACAACGCAGCCCGCCCCTGCATCCGTGCCCGGCGGATCATCAGGTCTTCCAGGGCGACGAACATGGCGTGCCCCATGTGCAACTCGCCCGTCACGTTGGGCGGGGGGATGGCGATCACGAACGGTTTGGCGTCGGGCGGGCGGGCTTCCGGCTTGAACCAGCCGTTTGCCTCCCACCATTGATAGAGCCGCTCTTCCGTGCTGTGAAAGTCATAGGCCTTCGGCATTTCGTTCATAGCTTCAATCCTCGCGTCAATAAAAATAAAAAACGCTCTCGCCAATCAAGGACGAGAGCGTATTGCTCACGCGGTACCACCTTGCTTCCGGCCCGTAGGGGCCGGCGCTCAAACGGGCGATAACGGACCTGAACCGCTTTCGCTTACTTCGATTTCAGCGAAAGAACTCCCGGGCGACTTCTGCGCGTCTGCCGCTGCAAAGGCTCTCAGCCGCTGGCCTTTGCTCTCTGGAGGGTGGTTCGCGCATACTCCTCCCGTTCGTCGTCGTTGCGTATTGAATTGTCGACAGTATAGCACCCCGGACGGCGTGCGTCAACGGGTGGTGAATTTGGGTGATCAGTGAGCCGGTATGGACGCACGTTCTATACGAACAATTACTGATTATTGTCCTACCGATCTGCTGAATTTACTGACCCTTGCTCTATTGTTCGACGATCACGATCTCCTTGATAACATCTCCGGGCGTGGTGGCCGCGGCCGGGTCGCGCAACGTCAGACCGCTTAGTACGTCATCTCCTTCGACCAGTTCGCCGAAGATGGTGTGCCCGCCGTCCAGATGGGGCGTCGGCACGAATGTGATGAAGAACTGGCTGCCGTTGGTGTTGGGTCCGGCGTTGGCCATCGCCAGCAGGCCGCGCCGATCGAAGGTCAGGCCGTTGGCGGTCTCGTCGGCAAACTGGTACCCCGGCCCACCCGCGCCCGTTCCGGTTGGATCGCCGCCCTGGGCCATAAATCCATCCAGAACGCGATGGAAGGTGGTTCCGTCGTAGAATCCCTGATTGGCGAGATAGACAAAGTTGTTCACGGTAAGTGGGGCTTCGTCGTCGAACAGGTTCAATCGCATCTCCCCACCATTCTCAAGGCGGATGATTGCCTGATAATTCTTCTCCGGGTCGATGCTCATCGCCGGCGCCTCGGTGTAGTAGTCTGCGCGCTCGGCCGGATCGATGGCCGCCAACGGTCGATCACCGGCAACTTCCGTGCCGCCCTCCGCGGTTGTCGGACTATCATCACGGCGGCTGAACCAGAAATAAAGGACGGCAACCGCGACAAGCGCAAGCAGGACGCCGCCGATGATTTGGTTGCGTCGGCGGACTTGCTGGCGACGGAGCTCTTCTTGCTTGCGACGTTCCGCAACCGATGGCGTGCGAACTTGATTCTTTGACATAGGCGTTTCTCCATTCAGACGATTCGATATTCACTAATAGCAAAACCGGCAAAACCGAACAGCGAAATACAACCGCATTACGGATTACTGTTTATCGGTATGTAATTCAGATTCGGCGCAGGGAACTCGGCACGGGCGACCCACTCCGGTGGGCTTTTGTTGTCATCCCAGAGCATTCCCAGCGTCGCGCCGTCGGCTCCGCCCAACTCACGCAGGAAATCGATGTATTCCTTTGAGGCCAATTGGTAGTACAGGGTCGCCACAACGCGGGTCGCCCCTATCGGCAACGCATATTCGGTGGTGTCCCAATATTGGCCGTCTCCATAGGACGCGCCGACGGGGCGCATCCCCGGCCGGTCATAGGCTGCCACGGTATAGCCGCGCGGAGGAATCCGGTTGTCCTTGTATGTCGTGTTGTTGAGCGCAAAGTGGAAGGTGGGGCCGGCTTCGATGCCCACGAGTGCGGCCATCTCCGGTGTCAGGCCTTGCTTCACTTCGTACACCTTGATCGCGGCATCCTCGGTCAGAACGCCGGTTGTCCCATCGTAGGCGCCCGATTCGTAGATCAGCGCCCCATCGGTGTCGTAGGCCTGCAAGTGAATCCACATGCGCCGCCCTTCGGGATAGCCGGTGGGCAGCTTGTGGCCGGTTTCGTTAATCACGCGCACGGTGGCTGTTTTCTGCCCGTTCTGTTCGGTCACGTCAAGTTCCATTGTGGCCGCGCGTCGCAACATGCTCTGGGCCTCGACCGCGGTCTGGTTCAGCGCCGGAGCATCTGCGGGGCTGTTCAGCCGCCAGCGCGTATCCTGCAAAATCTTCGGCACCCAGGCATTACCGCCGACGAAGATATGGGCGGGCAGGCAACCGGTTGTGTTGCAGTTGCGATAGACAGGGTTAAAGAAATCCTCGGCCGCGGCGCCTATCTGCCGCACCATGTGGCAATCCTGACATGAAGAGACGACGCTGCCCGGCTTGGCTCCGGCAAACTGGGGAGCGTACACACCGCCCTGGGCATAGGCGCTGTTCAGCCACTCCTCATAGGTGCGCTCCACCGGGAACAGGTCATCGCTGCCGAAGGATGGTGCTGCCGCATCCATGTCGTTCGGCCAGAATTGCGCCGGGGCGCCGCCGGGCGGGTTCTCATTCCAGCTCAGAAGCGGGTTGTCAACATTATGACAACTTCCGCACAGGCGAGATGCGGCTAGCGGGTCGGTCTGCCCCTGGAAATTCGCCTGTTTGGCAATGTGGTAGTTGAAGTTGGACAGAGCAAAGGGACCTCGCCGGTTGTCTCCAGGGTCAAGGATGAGCATGGCCGTGCCGAAGTGGTCGTTTGGGGGCGGAGAGGTGAGCGTGGCCCGGATTTCCGCGTCGAGCGTCGCTACTTCATCGTTCGCGCCGGGAATGGGATCGACCATGCGGTGGCATACCTCGCAAGCCACGCCCGCGCCGATATCGATCGGGGTTAGGTCGGCGGGGTCGAGCGCATCGGTACGCTCGTCGTACCAGGCTGTTGGTGTGTGACAACGCAGGCAATACTCTCCGGCGTCGGCTGCATCCTCTTGCGTCACGGCGAAGGCCGCCCAGAAAACAGGGTCGCGTCCGGCTTGTCCCATCATGCTTCCGCGCCACGCCTTGAAGATGGGATCGCTATGGCAGGCATCGCACGTGGCTGGGTTGATGATTGGATACGTCAAGTCGCCCGGTTGCGTACCCGGCAAGAAGAAGTCATGCCGGGTGGTGGGCAAAGGCAAGTCGTTCATCTCTTGTTTCTGGCCCGTACTCTCGGTGACGCCTTCGCTTTCGCCGGCCCGTGCCCGATTAACTCCCAGGATCGCCAGCAGAACGGCCGCTATCGCCAGCAGAACGATTCCCATCACGAGCTGTCGCTCTCGATGTGTTGAAAGAGTTCCCTGTTTGCTCATGTGTTATTGCCCTCCTTCCATTGGCGTTCCAGCCATCCAATGGCTGTTAGTGCCAGAATGGCGGCTATCGCGCCGAGAACGTAGCCCTCCGTGGGGGTGGCCTGAGTGATGAACAACGCCATCATACCCAATATGCCGCTAAACAGGTAGAGAACCAGCACCGTTTCGCGCGGCGAAAAGCCAAGTTGGACGAGACGGTGACTGGTATGGTCCTTGCCGGGCGTGGCCGGGCTGAGACCTCGCCGCAACCGGGACACAACGACCAGCGTCATATCGAATATGGGCAACCCAAAGAGGAACACCGGGACCATCCATGTGACGAAGTTGGAGTTTTCCGGAAAGCGTAACTGGATGCCCATCGCCGCCAGAAGGAACCCCAGAAAGAGGGAACCGACATCACCCATGAAGATGCGCGCCGGAGGGAAGTTGTAGCGCAGAAAACCGAGACACGCGCCAAGTAACCCTGCTGCCAGCGCGCCGACCAGAAATTGATCGTTGAAAAGAGCCAGCAACAGAATGAATGATGCTGTGACGGCCGAAATGCCCGCACTCAGCCCATCCATGTTATCCAGAAAGTTGATCGCGTTGGTGATGCCGAGCAGCCATAACAGCGTGATGGCGTAGTTGATTGGCTCCGGCACGGGAAGACGCACGCGAATACCGAAATAAGCCAGCACCAGAAAGCCGAGGAATTGGCCCGCGAGCTTGGCCCAGGCGGGCAGCGGGCGATAATCATCCAGCAGACCGGTCAGAGCGACGATACTGGCCGCCAGCACGACACCGAACACCGTCGGCTGTGGGTCGCCGCGGTAGATGAGCAGGACGCCGAGGATGGCCCCGGCGAAGATGGCCGCGCCGCCAAGCAGGGGAGTGGGGGTGCGGTGCGCCTTGCGAGCCGAAGGCACGTCCACCAGATTCAGCGCGAAGGCGGCGCGCCTGACCCAGGGAATGCCGACGAACGTGACGGTCAGAGCGACGAGGAAGACGGTGAGGAAGACGCGCATGCCGCTGCGAATTGGCCCGATCCCGGATTACCGGCCGGGTGTTGCTGATTTATTCGTCGCCTAACCCGGCCAGGAAGCTTTCGATTTGCGCCGCCGTCTCCGCGCCGGCCGTCTCCAGGGCACGCTCGGCCAGCACCCGCGCCTCGGCCGGATTGCCCATCCCGGCGGCAATTTGCGCGGCCAGGAAGTCGATCTCGGCCTCCGGGAAAGTAGCCGGATCATTGTGTGCGCGTGCGCTTTCGACGGCGGTATAGGCTTGCTCGTATTTTCCCAATTGGCGGTAAATCTCCGCCAGCTGGACCCAGGCGCGGATGTTGTCGGGCACACGGGCGAGGGCCGATTCCAGCGCCTCGGCCGCCGTGAGGAAGAGCGTTTCCCGCTCGGCATCCGTCCGTCCGCTGCTACACAGAATGTAGGCATCGGCGCGCGCCAGTTGCGTCTGGGCATAGTAAGGATCAATGGCGATTGCCTCGTCGTATATCTCCAGCGCCCGATCGCAATCCCCGCGCAGTTCCAGCACCAGCCGGGCATATTCGTTGCGAACGATCGAGTTTTGAGGGCTGAGGGCCAGCGCGTCTTGATAATATCGCTCGGCCAGAGCCAGCCGTTCCTCCTTTTCCGTCTCATCCGTCACGGCCGCGTACCAGCGCGTGTTCAGTCGCGCCAGGTTCGCGGTATGATCGGTGTTCAGCGGGTTGATATGCTGCGCCTCAAGAAGCAGGCGTTCGGCGCGGCTCAGCAACTCGGCCTGCTCCTCCGCGTCCTCAGTGACGGCCGCCCGCTCTAAATAGGCGCGGCCAAGGAACAAATAGTAGAAATCCTCAGTCGGCATGCGGTCGATGGCCGTCGAATAGATGGCGATGGCCGTATCCCACAACTCCCGACGTGATGCCGGATCGACCTGAACGGCTCGTGTGGCCTGATCGTCGTAGGGCCTGGCCCGCTTGTAGATCATGTCCGCCTGCACGTGGCGCAGGTTCGTCTGTGAAACGAGGAACAG
>JACDJC010000652.1_pt1 | contig 38246 bp, 34 predicted proteins | sample 7454191 | NCBI WGS metagenome assembly JACDJC01 (sample SAMN14253291, study PRJNA609438) | sludge metagenome | isolation source: sludge after 25d culture with pyrite and EDTA | collected 2018-12-20
CATTGATGGATATGAAGTTATTACAACGGGCATCGGCCACGAAGGAAACCCGGCAATCACTCTCCTACTCTTTTAACCGTATGGTTCTTGACAAAGAATGGGATATTTTTATCGGTAAAAATGGTGAAAACAATGATCTTCTTACATTTTCTTTCGCGAATAAGTGGGATATATGGCTTCATGCTCAGGGGGTTCCGGGATCGCATGTCATTATTCACTTACCATCAAGAACAAAGTTACCGCCTACCAGGGTCATTGAACAGGCTGCGCAACTCGCGGCTGCCAACAGCCGATCGAAACATTCGACAACGGTCCCGGTGATCTATACTGAGGTACGTTATGTCCATCGTGTCCGAAAAGCGCCCGCCGGAACAGTATCAGTTCAAAATGAAAAAGTTGTTTTTGTTAAACCATTGGCGATAAATTAGGCACCTATGCTGATCATACCAAAACTAAGATATTTTTTGTCAATTATTCTCATCCTGACTTTTTACCGGGCACTGAATGCTCAATTTAATAATCAAAGCTATTTTGAATACCTGGAAAAACAATTCCACAAAGAATCAATATCCACAAATCGGTATCTGATTGATGAATTTGTAAATTATCTGGAAATTTTTCCAAATCGCGCGCGTGAAGATGACGCGCTCTGGATGCTTTCCCTTTTGCAGGAGCAGTATAAATTATACAACGCGCAGCTTATCAGTCTTTTAAAAATTGTATTTCTTTATCCAAACAGCGATTTTACCCCTAATGCGCGGATTGAAATTCATAAACTGTTGACAGAGAATCAAAACATCAGTTTAAACATAAAAAAAGACAAGATACTGAATGCAATTGATAAAAAACGCAGCGCGAAGTCTTACCAAGACACATATTTTGATTTCCTGTCATTTCTTTATGAAATAGATGTAAAAGAACTTCATTCATTTCTGCTGGATGAAATTAAAACATATTTCCGCATATTCTCTGATAATCCGGTAAATGGAGATATGATCAGTTTTTTTGCGGGCAATACATTTGAACAGGATAATAAAATTGCTAATGCCATTGCCTGTTACAGAAAAATTATAGCCCTTTTCCCGGAATCTTCCTATCGGTGGAAAGCGCAATACCAGATCGGATATCTTTTTTATTCCAGGCTCGATTCCACCTCATCCGCAATGGATAATTTTTTAGAGGTGATCAATTCTTTTCCAATGCAGGAAGAAGCTGTAAACGCGCAGTTTTATCTTGCGGAAATTTATGATAAAAAACTTAACAATATAGATGAGGCGATACAAAATTACCGTCTTTTAATCGAATCCTTCCCGGATAATCCATTCAGACTTACCGCGCTAAAACGTGTAGCCGAACTTTGCCGTAACTCCGGACGATTCGAAGAAGCGGTAACGTCTTATATGCAGATATTTGAGGAATATCCCGACACTGACACAGCTCCATCGGCTCTGGAACACATTATATCTATTTATTATAACCATTTGCATAAACCGGCGCGGGCCGCGGCAACACTTAAATTATTCGGATCGTATTATAAAGGACATCCTAAGGCAGATGAATATTTTTTTCAGGCAGCTGCAATCTATGCGAATGAACTAAAAATGCCGAAAGAAGCGCGTGAAATTTGTGTATTTATCATAAATAATTATCCGGATGGCCGATTTGCGGAACCGGCGCGGGAGCTGTTGAAAAAAAGCGGTAATTAACCGAAGAAAACACTATTTTAATTAAATATTTCTAAAAACTGAAGATGAAATGAAATCCGGTGTACATTTCCCAGTTCATTTTCATAACCTGTAAATGAATAATCAAATGTGATTTTTGGAATTTTTAATCCAACCCCCGCATTTAATCTTTCTAGTTCATCAATGCCTAAGCGCACCGAGAGCGTGTTTTTATAGGTAACATCCATCCCCCAGAACGAATCGAGACTGGCAGCTCCAAGATTAAACTGGCTGGCATATTCCCTGTTTTCAAACAGAATATTAAAATCCGCCGCAGGCTGGAGACGTAAATCAATACTTGAAATATTAAAGATGTAGGAGACACCCATCCGCGCCGAAGGCGTAATAAATTCGCGCTCTCCTGTGCTCCACGACATCATTGTCGTAGTAATATCCCTGAGCATCATGCCAAGCGTTAGCTGTTCGTTAAAGTGATACTTTAATCCCGCGTCAAAACCTATACCGAGGGCGGATTCGACCTCGTAATCCCGGTAGATAAATTTGACATTTCCACCATAACTTAATCCTGATCTGAACGGTCTCGCATACGATAACAGGACAGAATAATCACCGGTATTAAACAACTTCACTCTGGAAGGATCGACGCGATTCTCAATAAAATCATAAGCGTCCCTGCTGTCTTTGATATCGTTTACGGTAAGATATGTGACCGAGAGAGCCAGGGCGCTCTTATCCGGCAAAAGACGGGATAGGGCAAGGTAATTATATTGTATACTACTGATGAATTGTTTACTGTGCATAAATTGAAATTGCAGGCCGTCCGCGTCGACAAGACCGGCGGGGTTCCAGTAACCGGCTGTCACATCATCGGCAACACCGGTAGCGGCTCCACCCATTCCCATCGCGCGTCCGCCAACGCCGAGATAAAGAAATTCACCGGCGTATTTCTTGAAGGAACCGGCAGAAAGTACGGATACCATCAGGGATATCAAAACAATTATTCGAACCGGTTGCTGCATCAATTACTCCCAAATCATCAGGATAGAAAGGTTAATAAAATCGCGGTAATAATCGGAAGCGTTAAATTATCGTTCAGTCCAAGCGGAAACAATTCGACCAGTGTTAATATAAAAGCTGTAACGGGTGTCATCCAGTTAGAGCCGTGATAAATTAACAGGATTATTAATGCCGTTAAAAAAAAACCAACACTTCCTTCTACCGTTTTATTCATTATCCGGCGCGAACCGAAGGTCTTCCCCGTCAGAGCGGCAACCGGATCCGCCAATGTTACAATTAAAACCGCAGGAATGGCTATTTCCTTTGGAAACAAAGCAATGGTCAGGGTTATTCCTGCAAACAGCCAGGTGGCCCCGGTAATTTTCCTGCCGGTTTCATCAGCCCTCAGCAGTCCTGAAAAAATTAATAAAAAATATTTTTCGGCCCGATTTGAAAATATTCTCAGTACATCGGCGAACAAAAACCCCGCGGTTAGAAAAATACTGATTATCAAGATTTGTTCCCGGGAAAACAGAAAGAGATACATCAGAGGAATGACGGTTATCGAAATATGTATCAGTTTTCTTTTTATTTCCGCGAACAGGTTTATTGGATGGGTCATCAGATATCCTGCCCGCCCCCTGTGATGATATTTTTTAGCGCTCTGCAGGCATCCCCTGCCGATTTTTCTCCAAACACCGCATTACCGGCCACCAAAATATCCGCGCCTGCTTTCACAATCTCAGGAGCCGTGTCCCTATTCACTCCGCCATCAACCTCGATCAGGCACTTCGGATTCTTTTTAATGATGAGCTCCTTAAGAGTTCTGATTTTTTCCAGAGTATAAGGAATAAATTTTTGACCTCCATAACCCGGATTAACAGACATGACCAGAACGAGATCGGCGATTTCAATGACATTTTCCAGAGTGCTGACAGGTGTCGCCGGATTAATGGATATGCCCGCGAGACAATTCTGTTCCCTGATAAATTGAATTGTTCTGTCAAGATGATTACAGGCTTCCTGGTGAATCGTAATGATGGAAGCTCCGGCGGCGGCAAATTCCCGGATATACATATCGGGATTGCTTATCATTAAGTGAACATCTTTTGGAAGCTTTGTAATTCTATTGACGGCTTTTACCATAAATGGGCCAAACGTCAGATTCGGTACAAAGTGACCGTCCATCACATCGATATGAATATAATCGGCGCCATTTTCTTCTACATCTTCGATTTGTTGCTTTAGTATGAGTACATCAGCTGAAAGGATTGAAGGCGCGAGAAAGGCCATATTTAATCTCCGATTGGTTTTATTTTACTCACCAACAGAACGATTTCTGATCCACTGTCGATAGGCTGACCAGGCGGAAGACTTTGCTTAAGAATTGTCTCCGGCAAGATATTTTCACGTTCTTCATATTCAATCTGGTTGATTTTGACGCCAAGATGTTCGAGCTGTTTTTTTGCTGATGAAAGACTTTTCCCGACCAGTTCCGGGATAGTATTCTGCTCCGGAAGAGATCCCAGGCTCACGGTGATTGTAATTCTGGTCTTTTTCTTTATTTTTTGTCCCTGTGGAAATGTTTGCGCTATAACTACTCCTTCGGGATAAATATCAGAATAGGCGTAAAGTGTCGATGAAAGCTCAAGTCCGTTGGCCTTAAGAAAAAATTCAGCATCTCTTGGAGATCTTCCGAAAAGATTTGGCATGATGATGGGTTTTTCCCCGATGCTCACCTTAACATAAACATGTCTTCCTTTTTTAACGGTGGAGTAAGGCAAAGGCATCTGTTCGACAACGGTCCCGCTCGGATAATGAGAATCATAGATGGAATCGACTAACACTACCTGAAATCCCATACTTACCAGTTCTTTTTCTGCTACAAAAAATTCTTTTTCCACCATATCCGGCATTTCCACTTCATCGCCCAAATTCACATACCACGGCATCACAACCTTATCCATCAAAATGGTGAAAACAAAAAGTATTGCAAGAACGACAATAGTTTGCGCAATTTTTTTTGTTTTATACCGTTCCCATAGTTCCGAAATATTACTCATGGATTTCAACCTGTTTAATGATCAATCTATTTAGTATTATTTACTTTCTACCACCAGAGTTACCGGTCCGTAATTGACAAGTTCGATATCCATCATCGCACCGAACACTCCTGTTTCTGTTTTAACTCCGTATTTCTGAATTTTTTTTATAAATCTTTCATAATAATCATTACCTTTTTCAGGACCGGCGGCTTCAATAAAACTTGGCCGTCTTCCCTTTTTTGTATCTCCGAGAAGTGTAAACTGAGAGACCGCTAAAATTTCACCACCGGTTTCCAGCAATGAGCGATTCATTTTACCATCATCATCTTCAAAAATACGTAAATTTACACATTTATCAGCAACAAAATCAATATCTTCCGGTGTATCATTTTCCGCGATTCCAATAAGCAGTAATAATCCCTTGCCTATTTTCCCCACAATTTCATTGTTCACTTTTACACGCGCGCCGCTTACTCGCTGCACTACCACTCTCATCTTTGTTCCTTAATCTTCACCTTAATGTGATCATTCCCAAGAATTTTACTCAATTCATCCAGAGTATGATGGGTAAGGCGTAATTTGATGCTTTTCGAAATCATAACTAAAGAGCCGCTGCCATTATCTGAGAGATTCACATATACAGGGCTGGTACCCGGGCTCGATTTGAGTGTCATTTTCAGCCGGTGAAGTTTTTCATCAGTAAAATTCACCCGATTTATATTGATCATTACCGATTCAGTAAAGGTATCCGGAACTTGTTCCAGAGGGAGGATCTGCTCACCAATTAGTTTGACGATCTGTTCATCGATTTCAGAATTAAGTCTTCCCTGTATCAAAACGATATTATCGGGCTTGAGAAAAGCTTCAAACTGAGGATACACAGAGCCAAAAACAACCGCTTCATAGGTCCTTGAAAAATCTTCGAGTTTAACAAACGCCATCTTCTGCTGCTTTTTGTCCAGAATAACACGTAAATCGATGATCTGGCCGCATACTCTAAGCACTTTGGGCAACGTTTTATTATTTGATTCATCACCTGTAAAATCATCAATTTTTGTGGAGAATAAGTTTACTATCGGTCGGAATCTTTCCAGCGGATGACCCGAAATATAGAATCCGAGAAGCTCTTTTTCTTTTTTTAGTTTATCCGTGATGTTCCAGTCCGGTATATCGGGAAGGTCCGGGTAGGTTACGAGATTTTCACCGGGTCCATCAGACGCTCCCGATCCGAATAAATTGATTTGGTCCCGGTTTTTATTCTTCTCTCCCTGGAAATTTTGGCCGAATTCGATCGCTTTTTCAATTGAATTATATAATTGTGCCCTGCTGCCTTCCAGGGAATCCATCGCGCCCGCCATCGCAAGGCTCTCCAGTACCTTCTTATTTACAAGACGAAGATCCACATGCTGTATAAGCTCAAACAGGCTCTTAAACTTTCCATGCGTTTTTCTGGCTTCGACAATGGACGCTATTGCGTTCCCACCGACATTTTTTATGGCTTCCATACCAAAAGCTATTTTTTCATGATCAAGGGGGACAAAGTGAGCTTCGCTGTAATTAACATCGGGTGGCTCAATCTGAAGACCTATTTTACGGCATTCTTCCATCAAAATCATAACCCGGTCCGAATTACTTACTTCGCTTGTAAGGTTGGCGGAAATAAATTCAGCCGGATAGTGAGCCTTCAGGTAGGCGGTCTGATATGCGATGATGGCATAGGCAGCCGAATGTGATTTATTGAATCCGTATTGCGCAAATTTTTCGATTAAGTCCGCAATCTCCTGAGCGGCATGCTTTTTAATGGCATTTTTCAGGCAGCCTTCAACAAATAATTTTTTCTGCTCGGCCATTACTTCTTTTTTCTTCTTCCCCATCGCCCGTCTCATTAAATCGGCTTGAGCAAGAGAGAATCCCGCCAGATCAGAAGCGATTCTCATTACCTGTTCCTGATAAACAATAATTCCATAAGTCTCTTTAAGAATCGTCTCCAGTTTCGGGTGAAGATATTCAATCTTTTTTCGTCCGTATTTCCGGTCGATAAAATCATCTATCATGCTCATCGGCCCGGGACGGTAAAGAGCATTCATGGCGATCAGATCTTCAATACGTGACGGTTTTAATTTCCTCAGATATTCCTGCATTCCGGAGCTTTCGAACTGAAAAACCCCGACGGTAAGACCGTCTCCGAACAATTTAAAAGTAGCTTCATCATCAATGGGAATTTTTTCAACAGAAAAATCCTGATCATCCCGCTCCCGAATCATTCTCTCCGCTTTCTGAATCACCGTCAGGTTTCGAAGCCCAAGAAAATCCATTTTGAGCAGGCCGATTGACTCGCACCAGCCCATTGTCCACTGAGTTGTGATTTCCTGGTCAGAATTTTTATAGAGCGGGGCAAAATTTGTGATATTATCCGGAGCGATGATAATACCCGCTGCATGGACAGAAGCGTGACGGGCGATACCTTCAAGAGTCTGTGAGTAGGTCACAAGTTCCCTTAGCTGCGGGTCATCGCTCTCCGCGATTTCCTTTAATTCAGGAACATCGACGAATGCTTTTTTGAGCGGCATCGGCTTGGCGCCCTGAATCGGAATCAGCTTTGCGATGGTATCGGCTTTGGTAATTGGGATTTTTAATACTCTGGAAACATCCCTGATAACTCCCCTTGCCGCCATCGTTCCAAAAGTGATAATTTGAGCGACATTTTCCTGCCCGTATTTATTGCGTACATACTCGATGACCTCGTCACGGCGGTCAACACAAAAGTCAATATCAATATCGGGCATGTTTACGCGTTCGGGATTGAGAAATCTCTCAAAAAGCAAATCATATCTGAGCGGATCGACATTGGTGATTCCAAGACTATAGGCCACAAGACTGCCGGCCGCCGAACCGCGTCCAAGTCCCACAGGTATATCTTTTTGCCGCGCGGCATCGATAAAATCCTGTACAATAAGAAAATATCCGGCAAATCCCATTTTTTTGATCACGGATAACTCATATTGAAGCCGTTCATTCAATTTTTCATCTATTTTCCCGTATTTTTTCTCCGTACCGCGAAGGGACAGCAGGCTTAGATATTCATCGGCATCGATATTACCCTCAGAAGCGGGTATGGGAAATCTGGGTAAATGTCTCTGTGAAAAATCAATGGTTAGATCAATTTTTTCATCAATTTCCAGAGTACGTTCAAGGACTTCCGGCCGATCCTTGAAAAGCTGATACATTTCATCGGCTGATTTCATGTACAGTTCTTCTGTACCATAGCGCATACGGTTTGGATCATCACGATCTTTGCCTGTCTGCAGGCACAACAGGATATCATGAGCTTCGTGATCACCTTTTTTCAGATAATGATTATCATTTGTACAAATAACCGGTACACTCATCTCTTTGCCGAGATCATAGATCTGAGGATAAACGGACTGCTCATCGGGAATATGATGATCCTGAATTTCGAGGTAAAAATCATTTCCAAAAATATCTACATAGTCTTCGATTAGTTTGATGGCCTGATCGCGCATTCCCCTGCGAAGCTTATAAGCGACTTCCCCTTTCAGGCAAGCTGATGTGGCAATAAGCCCTTCAGAGTGTTTGCGTAAAAGTTCTTTATCAATTCTCGGTTTATAGTACATACCTTCAAGATACGCGCTTGAAGAAAGTTTAATCAGATTGCGGAAACCGATTTCATTTTTGGCAAGAAGAACAAGATGATATGAATGTGATTCCCCTTCCAGCTGTTTTCGAAGGGTTCGGGCGCCGGGAGCAATATAGGCTTCCATACCGATGATCGGTTTTATTCCCGCTTTTTTAGCCTGTGTATAGAACTCAAGGGCTCCAAATAAGTTGCCGTGATCTGTAATCGCAAGAGACTTCATGCCAAGTTCGGCAGCGCGATTCACCATGTCTTTTATTTTCCCGGCGCCGTCGAGAAGCGAATAATGTGTATGAGAATGTAAATGAACAAATGACAAGTCGGTTAACCTCACTAAATTTTATTAAAGTGTTAGAAATATACTCTCTTTCAACATGAACAGTTCAACTTTTTGTTCTGAAACAAATAATTAATGTGATTAAAGTAAAAATCCGGAATACAGGGGTATGAGCAACGGATAAATTCATCAATGTTCATAATCCATTTAAATATATGTTTATAAGTCACTTGTATAGATTTATCCGGCTTTTGTTACATACTTAATTTAAAAGTATGTGTAAATAATTGCAAAATTATTTGGAAGCCTTTTTTGATTAAAAAAATTCCTTTGATGATAAGGAATCATTACTTAATTTTGTGTATCTGACAATGAGAATAATCGATAAAGTTAAAAAGGAGCAGATAATGGCAGTGCTTAAACCATTTAAAGGAATACGTCCAAACCCAGAATTAGCGGATAAGGTGGCTTCACCCCCATATGACGTACTCAACAGTGATGAAGCCAGGGAGATGGCAAAAAACAACCCCTATTCATTCCTGCATATCAATAAACCCGAAATTGACTTACCATCCGAGACAAATTTGTATGATGAAAAAGTGTATAAGAAAGGCGCTGAGAATCTTAAACGCTTTAGAAAAGAAGGCACTTTTATACAGGATGACAAAGCGTGTTTCTACATTTATCGTCAGATAATGGGAACACACTCACAAGTGGGCCTTGTCGCCGGCGCGTCCGTAGATGAATATCAAAAAGACTTAATAAAAAAGCACGAATTAACGCGCGCCGTGAAAGAAGAAGACCGGATTAATCACGTCCGGCATTTAAACGCCCAAACCGGGCCGGTTTTTCTGACTTACAAATCCAGACCGGAAATAGATAAATTGATCGAAAAAATCATATCGGCGGAACCCGTCTATAATTTTAAATCCAATGATGATATCAGGCATACGGTATGGATTGTCGATAAGGATGAAGATATCGAATTGATTAAAACCTATTTCAGCAAAATTGATTATCTCTATGTCGCTGACGGGCATCACCGTTCAGCAGCGGCTTCCCGTGTGGCAGATTTGCGGAAAGATGCAAATCCTCAACATACAGGGGACGAGGAATATAATTTTTTCCTGTCGGTCATTTTTCCGGACAATCAAATGTATATCATGGACTACAACCGGGTGGTTACCGATTTGAATAGTCTGACCAGAGATGAATTTCTGCTGAGGATACAAGAAAAATTTGATGTAAAAAAACTGGGTAAAGACGGATTCAAACCGATGGAAAAACACTCTTTTGTGATGTATCTGGATGGAGCCTGGCATCTGCTATACGCGCATGAAAAATCTTTTAATGAACAAGACCCGGTTGCCCGGCTCGATGTCTCCATACTTCAGAGCAACCTGCTTAGTCCAGTTCTGGGGATAGGTGACCCCCGTAAGGATGACCGCATCGATTTTGTCGGCGGGATAAGAGGGTTAAGCGAGCTTAAGAAACGGGTGGATTCAGGTGAAATGAAGGTCGCATTCGCGCTATTTCCCACATCAATCGAAGATCTCATGGCCATTGCTGACGCGGGTAAAACAATGCCGCCTAAATCAACCTGGTTTGAGCCAAAACTGCGAAGCGGATTGTTAATCCACGAGCTGGATTAACAGCAGATACGACTATTATTAAAAACAAAAAGCCGGAACAATAATATGCTCCGGCTTTTTTTAAATCAGTTTACGGCTGAAATAATACTAGAATTTTTTAATCCCGAATCTATCCATCATTGAGTACAATCTTCTTCGGGTAATACCCAGCATCCTGGCGGCATGACTTTTATTGCCGCCACATTTTTCCAACGCCCCGGAGATTAATTTTTTTTCGAATTCATCAAGACTAAATCCTTCATCGGGGATGTTTAACATTTGCATTTTCGGATCTGTGCCGACATTTGATATGTCGGGCAGATCATCATTGGTGATGACAGAACCTGAAATCAGCGCGGCGCGTGTAATGATGTTTTCGAGTTCACGCACATTCCCCGGATAGTCATATTCTATAAGTTTACGTCTTGCTTCCTGCGATATAGATTTGTCAGGATACTCTCCAAGGAAATACTCAAGGAGTTCGGGGATATCTTCTTTTCTATTTCGTAATGCCGGTAAATTTATCGGGAAAATGTTAATTCTATAATAAAGATCCGAGCGGAACTGCTTGTTTGCGATCATTTCTTCCAAATTCCGGTGTGTTGCCGTGATCAGCCGGGTATCAATATTAATTTTTTCCCGTCCTCCAAGACGGGTGACTTCCCTGTTCTGCAGCACTCGTAATATCTTTGCCTGAAGACCGATGGCAAGATCACCAATTTCATCCAGAAAAAGCGTTCCCCCGTTTGCCAGTTCGATTTGTCCGGGCTTGCGTTGATCTGCCCCTGTAAATGCCCCTTTTTCATATCCGAACAATTCACTTTCAAGCAGGGTTTCGGGCAAAGCGGCGCAATTTAGGGCTACAAAAGGGCCACCGCGTCTGCCGCTTTTGGCATGGATGGCCTGAGCGACCAATTCTTTACCGGTCCCACTTTCTCCCCGAATCAGTACCGCAGTTTCGCTTTCCCCAACTTGTCCGATTAATCGGAAAACCTCCCGCATTTTTTTGCTTTTACCGATAATTCCGGGAAATGAATCCGGCAGGGCAGCTATATCTTTTAATCTTCTGTTTTCATCTTCAAGATACTTTTGTTTAAGAATTCTATTCACGCGCAGACTGAGTTCATCCATTTTAAACGGTTTTATCAGATAATCATACGCGCCTTTTTTCATTGCGTCGAGCGCGGTTTCCTGAGTCGCGAACGCGGTGATCAGAATAACTTCAGTCCCGGGGCTGTGTTTTTTTGTAAACTTCAGCACCTCCATACCGTCAACATCATTCATCTTCAGGTCGGTCACGACGATGTCATACGGTTTCTGCTGAATCAGCTGAATGGCTTCTTTACCGGAGAACGCCATATCAACGTCATGATCATTCAACTCGAACTCAGCCTTAATCAGCTTACACATTCGTTCTTCGTTGTCAACCGCGAGTACTTGTGCCATGGTTATTATCTAAGAATTGCTCTTAAAAGGATTAAAAAGCCATTTTTGTTTTTCTTGAGCAGATCGTGATTTTCATTGGCGATTTCTAATTGGGGATTTATCTTAACCGCATTTTCAAATTCACTAATCGATTTTAAAAAATAGTCCCGACATTGAATTAAATGAATAACGCCAAGTTCATTCCAGTAATCGGCATACATCGGATGCGCTTCGACCTCGTTCCGGACTAGTTTTTCAAAATACTCAAGCTCATCATTTGTTAATTCTTTGCCGCCATACATGAATTTCAGAAGGAAGAAATCCATCATCTCGCTGCTTTCTTCAATGGTCGCGATATCGAGCTGAATTTTTGCGAGAGCCTGAATGATTTTATTTTTTCTGCCGGATTGTATGGATTCAAGGGCCTGTTCGAATTTCATTTTCCACAGGTCGCTTTGATACCTTTGATGATCTTTCATTGCTTTAAAAAAACGAAGAACTCTCGCGGGTATTACAACATTTCCTTTTTCCGAACTGTCCCTGACAGTCGAGAGAAAAAGTACGATACCCAGGTTAAAGTTCGCTTCCATATAATCATTTTTTATATCGATTGCTTTTTGGAGATATTTAGTGGCGTTTTCATACTGCCCGACCTGGGTGAGCGCGACTCCGAGGCAATTAAGAATATCAGGATATCTATTCTTTAATTCATACGCCTTTTGAAAAATATCTACCGCGTCATTCGGGTGGCCTGCGCCGAGATAGGCCAATCCGAGTCTCTTCATGCCTCTTATGAAATCGGGTTTTTGCGCAATAGCTTCATTAAAATTTTCTATGGCTTCTTCGTAAAATCCTTTAGCGTAGAAAATTTTGCCGAGACGGTAGTGAGGAAGATATTGTTTGATCCCTTTGAGTTTTTCATTTATGAGGAACAGGAGTCTGATATCCTCAATCATCGATTGGTGGGTTTCGTACGTAACTGATTTCAGGTATTCATCGTCAGATATATCATTTTCCAGAATCCGCACATCATAATACTCAAACGCAGTGAAAATAAACTTTCCGCTTTCAAATACTTCGGTTGAAATAATATTTTTATTGGGATTGTTACCTGTGTGAATCTGGAATTCTCTGGATCCGACTTTTATCTTTTCTTGATACCCTATTCCCTTCAAAAATCACTCCTTAACAACTGTAATATTAAGAATATAGTATAACGAACCTTTTTTTTCAATAATTTAAATGGACGCGAATCAAAATCCAGAACATATTTTACGGCGAGAAATACAACTGGTCAGTAATTTAATGTTTATTTGAGTCAAAATCTAATTTTCCTGAAAGTAGCCGATCCACTTTATTTTTTAGCAAGCAGACATCAAAAGGTTTCGCAATCATATCATCCGCGTCTCTCGCAAGCGCTCTTTCAGTTGTTTTATCGGCAGTGAAATAGGTATACATGATAATAATTTTGATATTTGAATGATTTTCTCTCAATTTATCAATCAAGTGCACCAGGTTATAGTCAGCATTATCCGCTTCAAGAATTATCAGATTAATTTTATTCAAAAGAATGCTGTAATCAATATACTCCATCCCCTGACGTGTGAAGACATTATAATTGTCTTCCAGAAAAAGTCTGACATCCTTACAAAATTCTTTGTCGGGATCAATCACAAGTATATTATTACGTTGTATTGAAGAATTGCTTTCCATGTTTACGGTTAGAGCAAATGGAATGCCAACGTAGTATTTATGATATTATTTGACCGTGTGGTAATTCTATCGAATAAATTTTAGGGAATCCGCGATTGCAATCTATTATTTCTTATATGTTTAGGATGATTTAGTATTGCTGAACGCGCCCATTGCCGACAAGATTAAGAGCCGATGAAAATATCTTTCAAAATTTTTAGATATCAAAGACTTCCCATAAATAAAAGGGATGTTTTGTGAATTCTTAAAAGTGGGAATAGAAATAAAATCCTGCCGGGTAGTCATCAGGACTTTTTCCCGGCGGGAAAATGATCTCAATATTGTCCGGAAAGGAACTCGGCGATTTAATTATCCAGAGAAATAACCACATCGATTCTGCGGTTATTTGCCTTCCCTTCGCGAGTTTCATTTGAAGAAACTGGTCGTTCTTCACCAAAGCCGAGATGAGAAATTTGCTCGGGCTCAACATCCATATTCGCCAATAGATATTCTCTTACAGCCCCCGCGCGCTGTTCAGACAAAACTTTGTTTTTGTATGCATCTCCCACCGAGTCGGTATGCCCTTCAATAAGTATATGGCTTCCCGGAAATTCATTTATCGCGCGCTGAATCTTTGTGAGAAGAGAAAAATATTCCGGTTGAATAATGGCCTGACCCGACGGGAAATTAAAACCGGCAAGACGAATGATCAGATTATCTCCTTCATAAATCACTTTTGCTTCTTCAGGTGTAAACAGAGATTTTACTTTTTCAATTTTCTTCTCACGGTTAAGCTTTTTCTGAAGCTCGGCAGAATAATTGGCTTCTCTCTCTCTCACGGCATTGAGTTCTTCTTCAAGTTCTGAATTTTCCTCGACCAGCCTTTTTTTCTCTTCTTTTAAACTTTGGATGTATGCGGTTAATGATTTAACCCCGTTATCCATGCCTGCTTCAAAAGACGGCTGATAATTAAAAAGAGAACTTAGATTGGTTAGTATTTCTTCAAATTTAAGAATCACATTTTCCCAGTTTTGTTGTTTCTTTATCAAAACACTGATCGTTTTTGCAAGATATTGCGCATGACGTCCCTGATAGGCCGCTTCCTGAGCTTTTTTGATCGCTTCATCTCTTGCGTAACGGTCCCTGTTTAGAGTTTGTTCAGCCTGTGCAAGAAGATTTTGCGCATTACTCAGAGTATGGAAACAATACTCTTTAGCATTTGCTTCTTCAGCAAGAGCGATCTGTTCCCTCGCTTCTCCCAGTATTCCGTTCTTAATAGCCAGCAATTCAGCTTTATTGTAAAAGGTGATAGATTCGTTTCCCTTTTTTCGGGCTCCGTTCATATCATCATCTTCAAGCTCCTGCGTCGCGTCACTGAATTTTTTCTCAGCTTCCTCCCAGTTTTTTTCCGAATATAAAGGCGCATCAGCTGACAATGCGGCATCGCGGGCTTCTATAGCCGAAGCGAGGGATACCTTCGCCAGTTTAATCACTTCCAGAGTCCTGTTTGCGTATTTGGATGCTTCATCAAGACTACCCCTGACAGTTTTAATACTCTTCTTGGAGTCATAATCCCGACTCGCCTCTTCATATTTCTCAATTGCTTTTTTAAAATTTTTTGGAGAAAGTATCTCACCATTCTGAGCGCGCATTTCCTCGATCAGTTTCTCATAATCCTGAAAAAATTTATCTTTGGGCGACATTTGCGCGAATGCAAAATTACCCGCAGAAATAAGAATCAGTATTGAAATCAGCCAGTTTTTATTAAATATCCTCATAAATTCCTCTCTCACTTGTTTCCAAACTATAAATGAACACTTTCTAACCGGGTTTGTAAATATTTTTCAATTCTGTGCATGGCGACCGATCCGATGCCTTTAACGGAGATGGCCGCGTTATCATCTACGATATCATCAAGAACCGATAAAATTTCATCAATTGTATTTAACGAAAAGATCTTCTTGTGATTTGTCATGATGAGAGATGCTCCTTTGGCGATATACCCGGCATACTCACCTACGGTGATTAGATAATCAATTGGCAGCGCAGATAAAAAATAACCCATATTCAAATGCTGCTCCTCAATATTTGGCCCTGATTCCGTCATGTCGCCAACAATATAGATCAATTTTTCAGAATATGGTTTAAAAGCTATCAAAGATCGTGCCGCTTTGCTGACGGAACGAGGAGTCCCGATGTAACTTTCATCAAGGACATAAAAATTGTTTATTTTTATCAGTCGGCCGCGCCCTCTTGACATCTGGTAACCGGATTTAAAAATATTGACGATTTCCTGCAATGAGAAGCCAAGATTTACAGCGGATGCAGCCGCTCCCAGGAAATTATAAACATCAGGTACGCTAAACAAGGGTAAAGTTATTTCATAATGCCCGTTTAGACGGAAATTTATACCTTCCGGCCCCACTTGTCTGATATCCGTCGCAAAGTAATCGGAGTTTGGGCTGAGTCCGTATTTTACTACTTTTGCCTTCGTAATATAATTTGCAAGTGATGAGCTTAATTCATCATCCTTATTAAGAACAGCAACTCCGTCCCTTGCAAGATATTTTACCACAGCGGATTTTTCAAGCGCTATTTCCATCATATTACCGAGGTAATTCAAATGAGCATCACCGATATTTGTGACAATACCGATCGTAGGCTTGATCAGGCGCAGGATCTCGCTAAAATGATTTCCACGTTGATAATCGAATTCAAACAATGCATAGTCATATTCGGAATTTAATTTTTCAAGAGTGGCTATATTATTCTGCCAATTACCAAACCCGTGAGCGTTTTTAAGTACTTTTCCTCTTGATTCCAGTATCGTACTCAGCATCTCAAGTGTTGTGGATTTTCCAAGATAACCGGTGATCCCTATGACGGGTTTGTTAAATGCTCTTCGTAATGAGATATACCTTTTCTGCTCACTATGACTCAGTTTTCGCTTTGAATCCAAACCAAACCTCCAGCCAGATTTTAGCAATGTAATATAGTGAAGTGTAATTACTCAATCAACACTAAACTTCCCGGAGTCACTCTATTTAAAATTTAATCGGGGGATAGTATCATAAAGCTAATGTTCGGTCGGAGGAACAACAAACTTAAAAGAAATGCGCAATACCTGCGCATTTCATAAATATGGTTAAAATTTAACATTAAAAGTTGAAAAATTTCTGGGCCTTTCGTAATTGATCAATAAAATAATCAACTTCTTCAAAGGTATTATAAAAATAAAAACTGGCTCTCGTCGTAGCGGCTATATCCAGTTTGCGCATAATCGGCTGAGCGCAATGATGACCGGCCCTGACCGCAATTCCCTGTTGATCCAGAAAATGGGAAAGATCGTGAGGATGAATGTTTCCGAGATTAAACGAGATCACACCGCCGCGTTCCGGGGCAGATCCGTAAATTATGATATTCTCAAGTTCTCTCATCTTATCAAGCGCATAGGTAGTGATATCCTGTTCGTACATGGTTATCGCATTCATGCCAATATTTTCAAGGTATTCAACCGCCGCTGAAAAACCTATCGCGCCTGCGATATTGGGTGTTCCGGCCTCAAATTTATGTGGAATTTCATTCCATGTGGCATTCTCAAGCCAGACGGAATTTATCATCTCTCCCCCGCCCTGGTAGGGATTCATGTTTTCTAAAATCCTGGCCTTTGCATACAGCACTCCAATTCCGGTGGGACCAAGCATCTTATGCCCGGAAAACGCCAGAAAATCACAATCCAGATGTTCAACATTGATAGGTAAATGGGGCACACTCTGAGCCGCATCCAACATAACAGGGATACCTCTGTCATGAGCCATCCGGATGATTTTTTTAACGGGATTTATGGTGCCAAAGACATTGGACATGTGAGTGATAGAGATAATCTTCGTCTTATTTGATAAAATCTTTTCAAATACAGGAAATTCGAGCGAACCGTCTTCCCTGAAGGGAATAAATCTGAGAGTGGCTCCGACGTCTTTTGCCAGTAGCTGCCAGGGTATCAGGTTGCTGTGATGTTCCATTTCACTGAGTATAATTTCGTCGCCCGGGCCGATAAATTTTCTCCCCCAAGCGGTGGCGACCAGATTAATGCCGTCAGTTGTTCCCTTAGTAAAAACAATCTGTTTTCCCGAATTTGCCCCGATAAAGCGGGCGACTATTTTTCTTGCATTTTCATATCCCAAAGTAGCGCGCTCGCCCAACTGATGGATGGCGCGATGTACATTGGCATTTTCATGTTCATAATAATTGACAATTCGGTCAATCACACTTTTGGGTTTATGAGTTGTGGCCGCATTATCAAAATAAACCAGAGGCTTACCGTGAATCAGCTCATTTAGAATGGGAAAATCCGCTCTAATTTTATTCGTATCAAATTGTTCACTGATATTTGATTTATCCTCTATTCGTCTCATAACTTCCATGATAATCGCCTTTAATTATTGAATAAACTTGATCGTCTCAAAATAAATTACATAAATCCTAATTGCAGTTTCGCGGCATCCGACATCATCTCGGGCCCCCATCCGGGTTCCCAGACAATATCAACTTTTACGTCACTTACTCCGGACAATTCAGCAACTTTATTCTTCACTTCAACAGGTAACGACTGCGCCGCCGGACAGTTCGGAGAAGTTAATGTCATCAGAATTTTGATATCAGATGCTTCAATTTTGATATCGTAGATAAGCCCGAGTTCGTAAATGTTAACAGGGATCTCCGGATCAAATATACTTTTCAAAATACTAATGATATCATCCGTGCTGATCATCGTTGTTTCGCTCATGCTCTTCACTGCTATTTCGTCGATATTGTACCGGCCTCACTATTCAGCGCGATATGCATTGTATGCCAGGGAAGAGTTGCGCATTTTACACGCACCGGAAATTCAGCGACTCCGGCGAATGCGATTAATTTACCGAGTTCATCTGCAAATTCCGCCGCTTCCTTTTCCCCGGTTATAATATCATGAAACAGTTCGAACAAATGTTCAGCTTCCTGGACAGTTTTGCCCTTTAGCGTTTCACTCATAACCGATGCAGACGCCTTGGATATAGCGCACCCCGCGCCCTGAAAACTAATATCTTTTATGATACCGTTTTCCAAAACAAGGTAGATTGTATAATGATCCCCGCAAAGCGGATTTGTACCATCCATCACCCGGCCCGCGTTCTCGATTTTCCGAAAATTCTTTGGCGACCGGTTGTGATCCATGATGATTTCCTGATATAATTCCCGAAACTCATCCATCAGATAAATGCCTTTGTTATATTTAGTTTTTCATAATTTATGATTCGATAAATGTAAATAATAAATTCCAATTATGGAAATTATCCCTGACATTTATGGAATAGAACTCATACAGCCTTTTTACGCCAGACGTCCTTTAAGAATCTCATCAATCGTTTCTCTGACAGAATCAATTTTTATATGGTCGATAACTTCCTTCACAAAGGCATAGGTCAGGATGCTGTGAGCCTGATTCTCGGAAATACCGCGCGATTTAAGATAGAATATGGCTTCCCTGTCCAGTTGCCCAACCGTTGCCCCGTGCGTACAACGCACGTCATCCGCATAAATCTCAAGCTGTGGTTTAGAATCTATCGTGGCGTCTTCAGAAAGCAGCAGGCAATTATTTGATTGATTCGCGTCTGTTTTTTGCGCGTCCGGACGCACCATAATCTTTCCGCTGAACACGCCTCCGGATTTGTCATCCAGAATACCCCGATATAATTCCCTACTGTTGCAATTTGGCTTTGCATGATCGATAAAAGTGTGATTGTCAATATGCTGTTGACCGCTTCCCACATAAATTCCGTTCAAAGTAGTTTCGGCCCCTTCCGCGTCGAGCGTGTTATATATGTTATTCCGTACAAGCGCTCCGCCAAAATCGATTGAATTTGAATGGAATACGCTTGAACGTTTCTGATGGATGTTGATATTTTCGATATGAAACGCATTCAGGCTCTCGTTCTGAATTCTGTTATAATCTAATTGCGCGTTCTCATCAAGAAAAATTTCTGTCGCATGATTATTAAAATAGATATTATCTGATATTCCAACATGCGTTTCCACCACCTGTAAACGGCTGTTGCGGCCTATAGAGATAAGTTTTCTTGGGTAAGCCATATGAGCTTTTGTTATCGATTTTGTGGAGACAAACATCAAGTGTATGTCTTTTTCAATAACTGTATTATCGGCGACTGAAATGAATGCACCATCACGCATGAATGCCGTATTGAGAGCAAAAAAAGGATCATTTTCATATCCCGCGCTTTTGTTCAGATTTTCCCTGACGATCTCTGAATCCGACCGAAGAGCTTCCGCCATGTTCAGGATCTTAATTCCATCCGGAATATTTTCCAATTTTGAAAATTCTTCAGAGAAAAATCCGTTTATAAAAACCAGGACCCAGCCATGCCAGTTCTTAAAATATAGCTTCTCCATGCTGGCTGCATCAAGATCGTGTCGGTCATAATCATTAAAAAGCATAAAATCGGTTTTGGCGATCGGAGCGACATTGGTGTAACGCCATTCTTCATCCCGAGTACCCGGAAAACCGACTTTACTGAACAGGTTTATGGCATTTCTTCGCATATTGTGTATTTCTCCGGTCGCCTGTCCGTCCAGATCCTTCTCAAATTCTGCAAAATTTCTTATATATGTTTCTGTTTCGTTTATTTCTTTCGACATCTTTGATCCTCAATTCAAGGGATTTGAGTTATTTTAACCAATCGTATCCTTTTTCTTCCAGTTCAAGCGCGAGTTCCTTGCCGCCTGATTTAATGATGCGCCCTTTATAAAGAACATGCACAAAATCAGGAATGATGTAATCAAGCAAACGCTGGTAATGGGTCACGACCACCGTCGCGTTTTCATCGCTTTTTAATTTATTTACACCGTTTGCGACAATTTTAAGCGCGTCAATATCCAGACCCGAATCCGTTTCGTCAAGAATAGCCAGTTTTGGTTCAAGTATAGCCATTTGAAAAATTTCATTTCTTTTCTTTTCGCCGCCTGAAAATCCCTCATTGACTGATCGGTTAAGCAGGCTGCGATCCATTTCCACAAAAGCGGATTTTTCTTTGACGAGCGCGAGAAAGTCAGCGGCATCAATTTCTTCCATACCTTTGAATTTTCTAATCTCGTTTAACGCTGTTTTCAAAAAATAGATATTACTGACTCCGGGTATTTCGACCGGATATTGGAACGCGAGAAATATTCCACTCTTTGCGCGGTCTTCCGCCGCCAAATCCAGCAGGTCCGTGTTATTATAGATCACTTCTCCCGCTGTTACTTCATACTCTTCCTTCCCGGCCAGCACATTAGCCAAAGTGCTTTTTCCGGATCCGTTCGGCCCCATTATGGCATGTATTTCGCCCGCGTTTACCTTCAGATCGATACCTTTCAGTATCTCATTGCCTTCTACTGAAGCATGCAAATTCTTTATTTCTAACATTCGATTTTTCTCCAATTCAAATTTTCATAACAACTTAACCGACACTGCCCTCAAGGCTTACGCTAAGCAGATTTTGAGCTTCGACCGCAAACTCCATGGGTAATTCTCGAAATACTTCTTTACAATAACCGTTTACAATCATTGAAACGGCATCTTCAGTGGATATTCCTCTCTGATTGCAGTAGAAAACCTGATCTTCGCTGATTTTTGAAGTCGTTGCTTCATGCTCAATCTGTGAACTCGTATTTTTGACTTCGATATAAGGGAAAGTATGCGCCCCGCACTTGTCACCTATCAGAAGTGAATCGCACTGTGAGTAATTTCGCGCGTTGGTTGCGTTTTTTGTCACTTTTACCAAACCGCGATAGGAATTATTGCTCTTCCCGGCGGAAATTCCCTTTGATACAATCGTGCTTTTTGTATTTTTACCTAAATGAATCATTTTTGTACCCGTATCCGCCTGCTGATAGTTGTTCGTCAGAGCAACGGAATAAAATTCTCCAACCGAATTATTACCCTTCAGAATGACACTCGGGTATTTCCATGTAATTGCCGAACCGGTTTCAACCTGCGTCCAGGAGATCTTTGAATTGTCACCTTTACAGATACCGCGCTTAGTTACAAAATTATAAATTCCGCCTTTCCCGTCCTTATCACCGGGATACCAGTTTTGTACGGTCGAATATTTAATTTTAGCGTCCTTTAAGGCGACAAGCTCAACAACCGCGGCATGAAGCTGATTCTCATCACGCATGGGAGCGGTACATCCCTCGAGATAACTTACATAACTTCCTTCATCCGCGATGATAAGCGTTCTTTCAAACTGTCCCGTATCCGCGGCGTTTATCCTGAAATAAGTTGAAAGCTCCATCGGACAATGAACGCCCTTCGGGATATATATAAACGATCCGTCGCTAAAAACCGCTGAATTCAGGGCCGCAAAAAAATTATCTGTCGTGGGAACCACTGAACCAAGATATTCCTTCACCAAATCCGGGTGATTCTGAATCGCATCGCTCATTGAGCAAAAGATGATGCCCATTTCGGACAATTTCCCCTTAAAGGTTGTCGCGACAGAGACACTGTCAAAAACCGCGTCCACGGCAACACCGGCGAGCAATTCCTGTTCTTTTAAGGGAATTCCGAGTTTTTCATAGGTTTTAAGCAACTCAGGATCAACTTCATCAAGGCTCTCATATTTCGGTTTCTTCCTGGGCGCTGAATAATAAACCATATCCTGATAATCAATTTTTGGATATTTCACCTTCGCCCAATTGGGTTCATTCATATTAAGCCAGTTACGATAGCCTTTTAACCGCCATTCAAGCATAAATTCCGGCTCATTTTTCTTTGCGGAAATGGCCCGAATTACATCTTCGTTTAAGCCGGGTGGCAAGGAATCCGTTTCAATATCGGTTATAAAACCGTATTTATACTCCCTGTTAGCCAGGGATTCTAATTTTTCTACTTCACTACTCATATAATGATGGCCTTTTTGTTTAAATGATTACATATCAACATCATAGCCGAGCATCAATTTGGCTTCATCACTCATCATTGCCGGACCCCATGGCGGATCCCAGACAAATTCAATTTCAACATCCTGCACACCATCCTGCTGTTTGACTACTTTTTTTATATCCCGTTCAATTTGCCCGCTTACCGGACACCCCGGCGATGTGAGCGTCATTCGTATTTTAACATGGCCGTTTTCTGCTAAATCAACACTGTATATCAACCCGAGATCCACAATATTCACACGAATTTCAGGGTCATAAACAACCATCATGGATTCTAATATTTCTTGTTCAGTAGTCATACTAAATCATCTCCTGCATATAGTCTGTCTAGTTAGTACTTGTTGATCCTTCAACACCGTAATATTTAACCGGAAATATATTTTTATACCGATCTTTTACATCCCTTAAAGAAATTTCCCCAAAAAATTCGGCCAGTTCATACTGAATTATTTCCATGGGTGTTTTGATATTACACCTCGCTATTTGCTCACAATCACATATGTTTCCCGTACTGCACGAAATCAGTGAAATCGGCCCTTCCACGGCTTCGATGACATCGCGAATATTAATTTCATCGATCGATCCGGATAGCAGATATCCGCCTTTAACACCCTGCACTGATTCAAGCAGTCCTTTTTTTGACAATGACTGCAATACTTTTCCCAAAATTTCCTGAGGAATATGATAATTGTTAGCCAGAAATTTTGTGGTCACAAGGTCGTATTTATTACGATTTGCCAGATCCAGCATTGCAATTAACGCATATTCAATTTTTTTGCTCAATTTCAACATTTTTTAATCACTCCATATCCGACCAAATTTGTCGCATTTAGCTCCCAAAAAATATCGGGACAGATACCCGACTAATTTTGTCGCATTTCTAAATATAAAGTGATTAACTAAATCTGTCAAGATTTTTTTAGGTTATTTTTAACAATTCGATGTTCATTAAACTCTAATCAGCGATCATCTATTTCCTGTTTTTTTGGTACACTTCTTGCCACTTCTACTCAATAAAAAACAGAAGCAAGGTATAAATGGAACTGAATTGTTTGAGAAATTTTATATGTAAAACAAATATACAAACTGACCAGTCAAATTATTTTTCTGTCACATTCAATTAATTGGAAAATTAGGACAATGAAACAGATTTTATTTATTATAAATGCCCAACCTACCAACTCCGGCGTTAAATCAGTACTAAAAATTATTCAGGAGAACCTCGGTTCTAAAAAATTGCTTCACATATATTTTGAAGATAATGGAGTATATTTTTTGTCTGACGCGTATTGGGAGCAAATTTATCATGCTAAAATTTTGTTTTATGCCGACGCGTCTGATGTACAGCGACACGGGATGAAATACAGGGAAGAAATTGTTTTTTCAAGCAAAAAATCTTTCGCGCGACTTCGGGAGAGTGTGGATCAAATCATTTACATCAACAATGCGCGCGCAAAGACCAAAATTTATAAATAGTAAAATCAACAAAAATATTCTTGACTCAAATTTATTCCTTCTTTATATTTGGCATCTCTTTTGGGGCTGTAGCTCAGCTGGGAGAGCGCTTGAATGGCATTCAAGAGGTCAGGAGTTCGATCCTCCTCAGCTCCACATCAAAGCCGTTGATAGTTTCAGCGGCTTTTTTTATTTTAAATGGTGTTTTATGGACATCACAAAACGGTCCACGTCTTGTTCTTCCGTATCATACGAAGTCATCCATCTTACTTCATTGGTATTCTCATTCCAGACATAAAAGAAATACTCGTTTTGCAACGGTTTTATAATATTTTTAGGGATTACTGCAAAAACGGCGTTTGTCTGAACCGGTTGGGTCAAAATGATTTGATCAAAACCCTTAAGTTTCATGGCCAGCAACGCGGCCATGCTGTTAGCATGCCGGGCATTTTTTAGCCAGAGATCCTCCGACAAAAATGCTTCAAATTGAACGGCTATATACCTCATTTTTGAGTGCAGCTGCATTCCCTGCTTTCTGATATATTTGAAATTTTCGGACATGTTTTTGTGAAAAAAAATAACTGCTTCACCAAACATGAGACCATTTTTTGTTCCGCCAAATGACAGTAAATCCACACCTGCATCCCGCGTCATCTCTCTAAATCCGGTGTTCATTGCAGCAGCGGCATTTGATATTCTGGCTCCGTCCATATGAAGAAAAAGACCATAGTGGTGCGCAAATTCCGCAATTTCTCTGATTTCATCGATGGTATACAGGGTTCCCATTTCAGTTGGCTGAGTTATGGAGATCACTCCGGGCTGCGAATGGTGCGGAAAGCCGAATCCATGCATATGGGGTTTTATCTGGCCGATCCGGATTTTCCCGTCTCCGGTAGGAATAGCCAACAGCTTACATCCGCTGAATTTTTCCGGCGCCCCGCATTCATCAACATTAATATGAGCGGTTTCCGCGCAAATGATTGAATTAAATGTTTGAGTCGCCGCCGTCAAACCCAGCACATTGGCGCCGGTACCTCCATACACGAAATAAATATCCGCGTCTTCGCCAAAAACAGTCTTGAATTTTTTGATCGCTGATTCAGTATAGGGATCGTCCCCATAACCAATCGTATGTCCGGAATTACATTTTAAGATAGCGTTCATGATGTTTTTATGAACACCGGAATTATTATCACTGGCGAAACTTTTTTCAGACATCATCCCGTTATAATCTCCATTCAGTCTTCATGGACACCAAGATGAACCGCTTGGTTTCCCATGGATTTGCTATTTGAGTCATTGTCCTCGATATATTTTCTAAGCGCGTATTTTACCGCGCTAAATGCAATATGATCCCAGGGGATTTCTGTAATATGAAATAATTTCACCTCGGAACATTCATGCCCTGGTTTTTCAATAAAATTATTTATTTTTGCCAAAAACAATAAATATACCTGATTTATCTGAGGGATACTGTAAACCGTGTGTAATCGCTCAATTTCTATCAGTGAATTTGTTTCTTCAATGGTCTCCCTGACAGCCCCTTCCTCAACGGTTTCATCATTCTCCATAAATCCCGCCGGAATAGTCCACAACCCCATGCACGGTTCAATGGATCTCCTGCAAAGCATAATTTGATCATTGAGTACAGGAATGCACCCAACAATCATCCTGGGATTAATGTAATGGATGGCGCCGCAGGATTCACAGACAAATCTTGGAATGGTGTCTCCGGCCGGAATCATGAGAGCAACTTTTTCTCCGCAATTACTGCAGTAATTCATATAGTCTTCCGGGTAGTAAGATTTTTTCTTCCACCAAAATCCGTATGACGTATAAAAACAGATATAATTTCCTCAAGACCCGTTTTATCTGTTTCATCAAAGGTGGCAATCTTCGGGCTATCCAAATCCAGTACCCCGAACAATCCCTTTTCCGAGATGACGGGCACGACAATTTCCGAATTTGACGCGCTGTCACAGGCTATATGGCCTTCAAATTCATGCACATTCGGTACAATAACCGTCTTCCCGCTTTCCGCGCTTTTACCGCACACTCCCCTGCCCATCGGCAGCCGGACACAGGCGGGCAGCCCCTGAAATGGCCCGAGAACAAGCTGATTATCTTTCAGCAGATAAAATCCGGCCCAGTTTATATCTGATAATGTATGATAAAGGACCGAGGAAATATTCGCCATATTGGCGATTAAATCCCTTTCGCTTTCCAGCAGACTTTTTACTTGTCTTACCAGTAAATCGTAGATGTCTTTTTTTGACGATGCTTCAACATTACGAAACTCTTCCCCCATAAAAACCTTTCAGATCACAGATAAAATTGATTGTCTCATTTAATACCAAAACCTGATCCTAAAAATAATTCTCAGAGATCAAGTAATTTTCTGATGGAAATGATTATATTCCATTCCTTTTCGGAGACGGGCTGTACGGATAACCGGCTGCCTTTTTGCAGCAATACCATGTCTTCCAAACCCGGGATGGTTTTTAATTCATCCAGTGTAACGGGTGACTCAAATTCCTTGTATGCCCGGATGTCAACCATCATCCAGGCCGGATTTTCCGGTTTGCTTTTTGGATCGAAATACTTATGCCCCGGATCAAAAGCAAAATGGTCAGGATACGCTTCTTTAATTACTTTAGAAATCCCCATAATGGCCATTGGTTTAACAACACTATGATAAATAAATGCCAAATCACCCTTTTTCATATCATCGCGGATATAATTCCGCGCCTGATAATTACGAACACCCTCCCAGGATGTTGACAAGTCTGTTTCGTTTCTTAAATCAGACCATGAAAACGCGTTAGGTTCCGTTTTAAGCAGCCAGTATTTCATTTCTCTCCCGGTTGTTTTAATGAATAAGATTTCTAATCTTCCATCCAGAATTCCTGATGCGATTCATCCCGGATATCCCATTCCCGCGCTGAAAATTCATCATCCGCTGTTTCCAAAAGAATCCATGATATGAATTTGGCGACAATCGATGGCGCGCTCAACTTATTTTGCTCTTTGAGATTGATAAATTTTTGTAATGCCGGGAAATCGGATTCAGGAACTTCCCTGATTTTATCCTGCATCGGCGTATCAACCACACCGGGGCGAATACTGCCTATTCGAATATCAGAGTCCTTAAGCTCCTCGCGCAATACAAGATACAACATATAAAGAGCCGCTTTGGACGTACTGTATGCTCCCCAGCCGGAGTAAGGATGATGCGCCGCCCCTGATGATATATGTAAGATTCTTCCGCCGTTAATGGATGGTAATAGTTTTTGTGTGAGAAATAGCGGCCCCTCCACATTAATCGCCTGATGAATTCTCCAGTCATTAATATTGATTCTGCTAAGAGGAATGACCGGATCCAACACCGCCGCGTTATGGACAAGATATTTTAACGTCTGACCTGAAGGAATGGCATTGACAATTTTTTCACGGCCATCATCGTTACCCACATCCGCCTGTACAATTTTTATTCGCGCCGGATTTTCCTTTTGGGTTGACTCAAGTTTTGATATTCTCCTGCCCACCGCGATCACATCCACATTTTTTTCCGCAAGACGGAGAGCGAGCGCTTTTCCTATGCCGGAGCCCGCGCCTGTAATGATTGCCAATGGTCTCATTCCACACCTTCTGTTTTATGGATCCTAACATAGCAAATTGATAAATTCAATATTTGTCACATTCTTAAAGTAGTGCTTTAAATCGACACCGCTTAACAGATGCCAGATATCGTCATAATAATATCTGTGACCGTTAAAAAGTTGTCCCAGTTCATTCATATCAGTCATTTGGTCAGCGGAAGATATTAACAAACAACTATGAATTATTCCGTTCAGTATCTCAAGTTCTGCTTTAATCTGTGTTCCCGAGATGTAATCACATTTCTTTATTTTAAATTTTGGAGATTGACCGTAATTCCAGTCCCAGGAATCATATTTATTCCTGGCCAGTTGGTAAATCTCATCCCATTGCGCGTCATCAAACTTATATATTGAAAAGTCATGCCATTCGCTTGAGACATTATTTATCAATAGTCGCGTAAATGTATTTATATCGATTTTTTGACTAAAATATTCCCGAATATTAGTAACCGAGCTTCGAACAGATTTTGTACTCTTTGATTCTATTTCGCCGTCAGTTTTTTTTAACGCTTTCCGAAGACGCGCTAAATCCGTATCGAACAATAGAGTCCCGTGACTCATCATGCGGTCCCTGCTGGTAAACTGCGCGTTTCCTGATACCTTTTTATTTTCAACCATAATATCGTTTCTGTTGTTTAAAACGGCCGGGACGGACAACTCTTTCAATGAGCGAATCACCGGCGTTATAAACATACGATAATTATTAAATTTTTCGAAAGTGTGGCGGGTTATATATGTGAAATTAATATTTCCCGGGTCGTGATAGACCGTGCCTCCGCCTGAAATTCTTCTAAATACAGGAGTTTTAGTCAACCGGGCATACTTTTGATCGACTTCCTCAAAAATATTCTGATGTCTGCCTACAATAACGGAAGGGTTATTTCGATAAACAAAAAAGTAATCATTTTCAATACTCAGGTTTCTGACAGAAAATTCTTCGATGGCAAGATTAACCGCAGGATCCATTTGATCCATATTATCAATAAAAAACAGCTTCTTAAATTTATTGCTCATGATGTACAAATCATTTATTTCACTCGATGGAGACGCATCATATTTGTGCCACCCTCTTCCATCATAGAACCCGCGATAATTACCAGTGTGTCATCACTACTTATTAAATTATCCTGAGAAAGACGGTTTTCCAGATTTTCAAGCCCCTGTTTCACTTCCACCTTTTTGTCCATATGCAGCGGTACCGTTCCCCAATACAAAGCCAGACGTCTCAGGGTTTTCGGATGACGCGTTAAGGCCAGGACAGGAACGCACGGCCGGAATTTTGACATGATTTTTGCCGTATATCCGCTCTCGGTAAAAACCACAATGTATCGGGCATTAATATCGCGGGCGCTGACCGCCGCGGAATGGCAGATTGATTCCGAAAATGAATCCGGCTTCTCTCGCTGAAGAATATCACTATTCAGACGAAAGTATTTCCCCTTCTCCGCTTCACAGATAATGCGGTGCATCATCTGCACTGATTCAACAGGATATTTTCCGAATGCGGTTTCACCGGACAGCATCACTGCATCCGAACCATCAAATATGGCATTTGCCACATCTGATGCCTCAGCGCGTGTAGGAACCGGATTTACCATCATGGAATCGAGCATTTGTGTCGCCGTGATCACCGGTACTCCCGCTGATCTGCACTTTTCGATGATTTGTTTCTGGACGACAGGTACTTTCTCAGGTAATATCTCAACCCCAAGATCACCCCGCGCGACCATTATCACATCTGCTTCTTCAATAATTTCATCCAGATTTTCGAGAGCTTCCGGTTTTTCCAGCTTCGCGACTACGGGAATGACATTATTTCCCATTTTCTTTTTGATTTCCCGAAGAATTTCCGCATTCCGCACAAAGGATAACGCCACATAATCAATACCGTGTTCCAGCCCAAATTTCAGATCCTTCTCATCTTTCTTCGTTAAAGATGGTTCCGATATCTTAACACCGGGAAGATTGATACCCTTATGATCATACAAGACACCGCCGTTAACTACGATACATATTACATCGGTTTCGTTTTTTTCTTTAACATTGAGCTTTATCAATCCATCATTGATAAGAATAGTGTCACCCGCGGACACATCATTGGAGAGATTTTTGTAGGTTGTACTGACACCTTTTGAATCACCCGGCCGATCCTTGGTAGATATAGTGAATTCATCACCCTGCTGGATAGTAACCGGTCCATCGCTAAATTTCCCGATTCTTATTTTAGGCCCCTGAAGGTCCTGTAAAATGGCAATTGGTTTATTGAGTTTATCGGATACCCGACGGATCATTTCAATACTTTTCAGGTGTTCATCGTGAGTTCCGTGCGAAAAATTTAAACGCGCCACATCCATACCGGCCATAATCAGTTGTGTCATTATTTCCTCTGACTGACTCGCCGGTCCAATGGTACAGACCATTTTGGCTCTTTTTTCCATAATGTGCGATTTATTCATCTTAATACCAATTCCTTATTTTAGAATGCATGATCTACATACATCTGTGTCAGCAGACCTTCCCTGCTTACCCCGGCGTCAACCCTAAGAACAAGATTGTTCATCATTATCCGGAAACCGCCGCCGGCGCTCCATTTCATGTCCTCATGCAATGTGGATAGTTTCCATTCCGGCGCGACTCTCCCCAGTTCTCCGAACGCGGCCAGCTGAAGCCACTGAATCTTTAATTTTCTCGTTAATGACCATGAATTGAATGGATTCCATTTAATAATTTGCCGGTATTCCGCTCCGTAGTAGATTGCCGCCCGGTCATTAAATCGTCCTTCATAGAATGCCCGCATACGGTAACGGCCACCGAGATAGGCGCCCGTATATGATGGCGGACGGTGATATACTACTTTTGGCGATCCATCCGGATTAGTGCCGTCTATATGCCAGGCATCCCAGGTTAATGTCTGAATAGTCCAGAAGTTCAGGGCAAGCACACGCGGCAAAGGCTTAGAGGGGTCCTCCTGGCTGTAGCCGAACAAGAGCTCATTCAACGGAAGATACCATCTCCAGTCGGTTTCTACCACTGTCCATGGCGCTGAGCTATCCAACGCTCCCCAGTCCCTCCGGAGCGCGAACTTTTTGTAGCTGCCTCTCGTGGGATTATTGAAAAAATCCATGTTATCATGTGTCAAAGCGAATTCAAGACCGGTTGTGGCGAATGAAATCCGTTTTCTGTAGAAGGGCATCATATCGATAAAAGTGCGTCCGCTTTTCAGCGGATTCCAGTGCGTTCCTCCGGTTTCACCCGACACCAAAATACCGTTTTTCAAGATAGGATGGAAACGCGCTTTCTCCTTTCCGTGCCCGATGGGAAGAAGGTAGCGAATATTGAACTCATACCATTGATCAGACCCGCTGACTTCTATATAGTCTTCATCATCTGATTCATTGCTTCCGGGCCTGGCCTCAGCATCCGGAAACATGCCGGGCATGTCTTTGTACATTTTCAGAATACCAAAATATCCGCCAAGGATATCCGGTTCAAAATACAGTCTAGGAAAAAACGGCAAATAAAATTCCCTGAATTGTATAAAACCATAGCGGGTATCATTTGTACTGACCAGGCCCCCCATATAAAGAGACATATTTTCCTGTGAGAGTCCCTGAATCCCAACAAAAGCCCCTACTCCCCATTTAAATATTTCACTGTAAACACCGAATGGAAGGGCCGTAATGCTCATTTTTGACTTTTTTGTTTCACTCCGATCGTAATCATCGCTGTTCTCCGGCAGAGCAATCTGTTCCAGGCTGTCAGCAGAGAGATAAGCGCTGTTAAATACATTTCCGCGCATTCCGGAGCTGAGTGGTTCATTCGCGTGTCCAAACGAAAGGGCTGCCATCAAGCCGATGGACATGCAGATTAAATTATTTAATTTCATATCTATTTCTCGTATTTTTACGATCATGTTATTATGATCGGGATTGATTTATTGTGTTTGCTATTTTTCTGTAATTATTCTTTATTATTTTGTTCTAAGATCGAATCCAGTATCGGTATCAGCTCTTCAGAAAGGCTTCTGACAGAATTCTCATCCAATATTTCTTTCCAGGAAATCCGATCATCTTTTTTAAACCATGTCATTTGCCGCTTGGAATAATGCCTCGTATTGCGCTTAATTAATTCTATCATTTCCTCTAAGGTAATCTCATTCTGAAAATATTGAAATACTTCTTTGTAGCCAACAGTATTCAATGAATTTAATTCCGGACCATATCCCATTTTTTCAAGGCGCGTAACTTCAACAAGCAGACCATCCTCCATCATTTGATCCACCCGATTGTTTATTCTTTCGTATAAAAGTTTTCTGTCTGTATGGAGGCCAATGACCATCGGCTTGAAACCGGCCGCCTCGCCATCGTCTTCATGCCATTCCGAAAGTTTTTTTCCGGTAACAATAAAAACTTCCAATCCCCGGATAATTCTTTGCCGGTCTGATTGAGTGATGGATCGCGCAAAAACCGGGTCAAGTACCGCCAGTTCTTCATACAAGACGTTAACGCCTTCCTGCATGATCCGATGCCTGAGTGATACGCGCACTTTTTCATCCCGCGCATCCAGCTTGCAGATGCCGTCAACAAGCGAATTAATGTAAAAACCCGATCCACCCACTACTAACGGCAGTTTTCCCCGGTCAAAAATCTCATCGATGACTTTTCTTGCTTCATCAGAATACATGCCGGAGCTATAATAGTCTTCAGGATCCAGCGAGTCAACAAAATGATGCGGAATTCTTTTTAATATATCTTCGCCCGGTTTTGCGGTCCCAATATTCATATATCTGTAAATTTGACGTGAATCTGCCGAGACGATCTCAATCGGCAACCGATCCGCGAGCAATACTGATAGTCCGGTCTTCCCCACTCCTGTCGGACCAACTATAAACGGAACAATTTTTTCCATCACTAAGGAATCCGCTTAAATTTGCGATCCAGTTCTTCGGTGTCTATCGTAATGATCACCGGCCGGCCATGCGGGCAAAAAAACGGGGTTTCGCAGGCAAACAATTGATCCACCATATTATGCATTTCAACTTTAGACAACACTTCGCCTGATTTTATTGCATTTTTACAGGCATAAGCAGCTCCGATCTTTTCATACTGATCAAAATCCCGTAGAGGCTCATTCCGGTAATAATCGATAATATCCAATAATATCTGAGATTCTCTGCCCACTTTTACGTCCGCCGGCATCGCTTCGATTACAATAGTCGTGCCGCTGAAGACTTTTATACTAAAACCTATTTTATTCAACACCTGATAGATGTCTTTGAATACCATAAAATCATCATACGCCAGCGTTATTTTTTGAGGAAAGAGCAATTTTTGTCCGAATGACTGTCCGCCTTCCCTCAATACATGCATGATACGTTCAAAAAGGATTCTCTCGTGCGCGACGTGCTGATCAATTATCACGAGACCACTCTTAATCTCAGAAACAATATATCGTCTGTGTATTTGCCAGAAGATAACATCGACATTGTCTAAAGTAATATTTTCCGGCGCCCAGTTACTCTTTCGTTCATCCTCATCAATTTTAACATCCGGCTTGAAGTATGTCAGACTCAATTGATCGCCTGAATACCTGGCCATGGAGCGGTTTTTTGTCTTTAATTCATCAATGATATCCCTGGGCTTGTTTTCAGCCGGGAAAGACGAATCCTGCAGAGATTTTTGAATTGCGCTTCCTGTCAAACCTTCATTCAATTCAGGAATGACTCCCTCTTTATTCAGAGCATTTTTTACCGTACTCATAAAGAAGTAGTACAAACTTCTGTCATTGGAAAAACGGACTTCCATTTTAGTGGGATGGACATTTACATCCACCATGCCCGGATCTATTTCAAGAAAAAGCACATAAATTGGATACTCTCCCGGTGAAATCAGGTTAGCGTATCCCTGAAAAACAGCATGGTTAAGGCTTTTATCCTGAATCGGCCTGCCATTTAGATACAGATGCTGGTTTCCTCTTGACCGCCTTACCACATCCGGGCGGCTTATAAATCCCGTCAATTCAATGCCGCCGACACTTGCAGACAGCGGAATCAATCCGGGAAAAATCTGATCGCCGAAAATTTCCTTGACCCGCTGATCAATCATGCCGCTTTTCAGATCAAACAACGGCTTGTCATCAATGGTTACATCAAACGCGATGTCAGGATAAGCTAAAAAAAATCTTTTTAAGACAATCAATATCTGCTGATTCTCCGTACTGTCGGCGCGAAGAAAATTTCTTCTGGCCGGCGTATTGAAAAACAGATTTTTTACAGAGATGCCGGTTCCGACATTCGCTGCAATTTTTTTCATCTGACCATCTCGCCTGCCGTTCAGTGTAAAAACACTTCCCATATTGTCTTCTTTCCGGCGCGTTTTTATCTCAATCTGAGAAACAGACGCGATACTGGGAAGAGCTTCTCCGCGAAAGCCAAGAGTCAATATATGACCAAGATCCGATTCATCCTGAATTTTACTGGTTGCATGGCGCTCAAATGCCAGTGTTAAATCGGACACACTCATGCCGCTGCCGTTATCAATAATCTGAATGAGCTTTTTTCCACCCGTTTCAATGACAACTGATATCTTTGTCGCTCCGGCATCAATGGCATTCTCTACAAGTTCCTTCACCACTGATGCGGGGCGTTCAACGACTTCGCCGGCAGCTATTTTATTTGCTAAATTCTGCGGGAGAATTTTTATTTTATTTCTGACTTTTTTCTGATCTGAAATCATATTCATGCCTGTAATAAAATTGTGTTTGCGGGATTTGCTTTTCGAAATCAGGTGAAATATAAATAAAATAGCAATGTAATGAAAATCGAAAGTAGGAAAAAGCGGATTGATTTACATCAATCCGCCTTATTAAATCTAGAAGAATATTATTGTTATGATAATAAATACCGGAATCAGGATAGGTAGGGAATATTTCAGAATATACCCAAAGAAGCTCGGCATTGATATGCCGGATTCTTCCGCAATGGATTTCACCATAAAATTCGGCGCGTTTCCTATATAAGTATTGGCTCCCATAAATACAGCGCCTACGGAGATCGCTTTAAGATAGGAAAGAAATTCCGGGAATTTGGTGGTCACGTCTCCGGCTATAAATGCTTCCCTTATCTGCATCTCAGTGAGGCCAAGTTTTCCCAGGGCGCTATTGAAAAACGTGAGATATGTCGGCGCGTTATCGAGAAAACTCGAAAGGCCGCCTGTCACCCAGAAATAATGGGACGGCTCTTTTACGGCATTGACCAGAGCGGCAAACGCGCCCTTATCTCCGGCCTGCAGAATAGCCAGCGCCGGAATGATCGTCATAAAAATACCGGCAAAGAGATAAGCGACTTCCTGAATGGGAAACCAGCTAAACCCGTTGCCTTCACGAATTTCTTTTGAAGTTAATTTAAGGGAAAGCAGTCCCATAAAAACGATCCATACATCTCTTACAATACCCTGAATCGCCATATGAACGCCAAACACATTTACATGTGGCAGATGGACAAATCCGCTGAACAAAACACCGACAATAATTCCCCCAAGCATCAGAAAATTATATGCTCCTTCGATACGAATAGGAGATTTTTCTTCCGGATCCGTGGGTAAATTCTTTTCTTTCCGGTAATAGTATGTGTCAAACGCGTACAGAAGAATTAACAAGATACCCGACGCAACCATCATATCCGGGAAGAGATTGAACGTCCAGAAGAAACTGACTCCATGCAAAAATCCCAGAAAGAGCGGCGGATCACCAAGAGGTGTTAACGATCCACCAATATTGGCGACAAGAAAGATAAAAAATACGATAAGGTGAACCTTGTGTTTTCTATGCTCGTTCGCGCGTATCAGAGGTCTGATCATGACCATTGCCGATCCTGTTGTTCCGATCCAGGATGAGAGAAGTGTGCCTATGAGAATCAATAATACATTGACAACGGGGGTGCCTTTTAACGTGCCTTTGACAAGAATGCCGCCCGAAACGGTAAATAAACCCCACAGCAAAATGATAAAAGGAATGTAATCCAGTAAATATATATGCAGGATTTGATAGATGGCTTGATCCTTATATGCGATCAAGAATGGAATTGCAAACAGCAGCGCCCAAAATGCTGAAACTTTTGGGAAATGTTTATGCCAAAAATGCGGCGCGATTAATGGAAACAAGGCGATTGAGAGCAGAATCCCTAAAAATGGAATCGTTGTCCACAAAGCCAGCTGTTCACCTAATGCGAGGCCTTCCGAGTGTCCATCCGTGGAATGCTCTATCACTGCATTTGCGTGAACGGTGTCACCTTCTGCCGGTGTGTTGACGTTATCGGGGTTATTTGCCAGAACAGGCAATATGAACAAGAAAGTATAAAGTATCGCGGTCCGCAATCCGCTGCCAAAACGAAAACTCATTGTCGCCTCCAGAAAATTACAGGAAATTCAATCTCAGAAGTTTTTTGAAGTTCGAGATAACCAAAAACAATTCTTTTCTAAACTACAAATTTTATCAAAAGTTCAGAAAATATTCCAGTTAATTTTGAATTATAAATGGGTTAAACCAACCGGTGCCTCGAAACAAAATCGTTTAACCATTCATTCATTTCTTCCCGAAGTCTCCTAAACTCGTTTGTTTTTTCAAGTGAGTTCCCCTTAAAATATCTGGGATCGTCAAACTCTTTATGAATCTTGGTGATACTGCCCACAAAATGATCCACAAGCGGCCTTGATTCTTCGGATGTAGAAATTATTATCTCAAATCGGTTATGCACAAATTCATTAAACATTTTTGATTTTTCTTTTGAAAGATCTATTCCTATTTCCTGCAATACCTTAATCAGAGTCTTGTCAATTTTTTTTGGTGTTACACCTGCACTGGCAACTTCTATACGATTAAATGTAATATGTTTCAGAAGTGCGGCCATCATCTGGCTGATGCAGGCATTATCCGTTCCAAGCACCAACACCCTTTTCATTTATAGATTCTCCGTCTTACAGATCTGTCGCTTCAAAAGTACCAAACAATACAATACGTAAACTATCAATAAAGATACCAAGGAAAATCAATTTTTTCCATTAATTTTTATTTATTTCAAAATATTGGATATCATCTCCATAAGACTCCGGATATTAAACGGTTTTGGCAAGAAACCGTCTATTCCCCTTGTCACGAGCTCATTTTTAACATCAGATTTGCTGTATCCTGATGTAACAAGTACTCTGGCAGAAGGTTTTATCTTTTTAATTTTGTTATAAAGAGCAAGTCCGTCCATATTCGGCATGATGATATCCAATATCACAAGATTGATTTTTTCAATATTTTTCTCAAACAATTCGAGTCCAGTCAACCCGTCATCTGCCAACAGTACATCGAAATCATTGGAGACAAGAACATCACGTATTAAGTCACGTATAATGGATTCATCGTCAACCACCAGAATAGTATATTTTGCCTGTTTTTTTGATTCTTCTTCATGGTCTTTCCAGGCGGTTGGGAAGTACAGTGAAAATTTCGTCCCCTTCCCTATTGTCGAATCAAAAAAGATAAATCCTTCATGACTGCTGACGATGCGGTAAATCAATGATAATCCGAGACCTTTTGAACTTGTACCCTTTTTTGTCGAGAAAAACGGTTCGAAAAGACGGTTTTTGACGTCATCGCTCATCCCTGAACCGGTATCCGAAACCGAAATCTTCACATATTGATCACCGGCTGCATGATTTTCCGTAAGTCGCGCATCCTGAGCGGTTTTAACCGATTCAGACCGAATCACAATCTTGCCGCCCTCAGGCATCGCCTCTACAGAATTCAATGCCAGATTTAATATAACCTGATTTAACTGTGCAGGATCCACCTTAATGTAATCCCTGGTCTGCAGTTCCGCCTCCATCTCAATTCCATCCGGAATGGTATGTTCAATTACATTTACGGACTGCTCAATTATCTGGTTGGGATCAACGATTATAAGCCTTGGCTTTGATTTTTGAGTCAGACTGAGAAGCTGACCGGTCAATTGCCCGCCGGTGCGCACCGATTCATCTATTAGTTCCAAATGTTTTAAAAGAGTATTTTCGCTGCCAAGATTTACTTTGGCATTCGAGACATTTTCAATTATTGACCGGAGAACCTGGTTAAAATCTTCCGCAATGCTTGCCGATATTGAGCTGTAAGTCTCAATTTTTTGCGCGTCGAGCAGTCTTTTTTCTAATCTACGGGTCTCCGTCATGTCCACACCGAAACTAACATCCACTTCACCGTATGGTTCCGATTTGATCCGCATGCCTGTCCAGCGGATCTTTTTGTCTTCACCATTTTTTGCGGTAAGCGTATATTCAATAGGATCGTTAAGATGATCCTTATTAGAAATTTCAGAAGATTCCATCACATAGCGATAATATGATTGATCCCGATATATTTTTTTTAAAAAATCTTTCCGGCCCAGAACCTCCTCTTTTTTATAACCGGTAATTTCTTCCGCTTTTTTGTTCCAGATGATGATATTGCCTTCAGCATCGAACGCATTCATAATAATACTGGCTTTTTCAATTAATTCATCTGCGAAGTTCTGTGTGTTTTTTAGCGACTTTTCGAGTTCTGCAAATTCGGTGATGTCTCGTACAATCCCCTCATAAAACTTTGCGCCGTTTGGTCCGGTGATCACATGTGCATGCTCAATAACTTTGAGTTCTCGATTATTTTTTGTTTTTAAATTGAGCACATAATTCCGGACTTTCTGATTTTTTTCAATCTCGGCTGTGAATTGTTC
>JACDJC010000653.1_pt1 | contig 38242 bp, 34 predicted proteins | sample 7454191 | NCBI WGS metagenome assembly JACDJC01 (sample SAMN14253291, study PRJNA609438) | sludge metagenome | isolation source: sludge after 25d culture with pyrite and EDTA | collected 2018-12-20
ATCCCGAACAGGACCGTGAAACGCCTTTGCGCCGATGATAGTGGACGTACGTCTGTGAAAGTAGGTCATCGTCAGGCTCTTATACCAAAAAACCCCCCAGCGACACATCGACTGGGGGGTTTTGCTTTGAACGCGCCTGAACAGGGCACATGTCCGTCACGCCGCCCCGCGGTGCCTTCGCGCTGCCGCAGCGCCGACTATACAGTGTGATAAATTTCCGCTGTACAGTTAGTTGGCTGTTGCCAGGCTGTATATTTTTCCCCTTTGGGGCTTGTGATAGCATCATTCGCACATTTTGCGCCGGCGCAATCCCCCGCGCCGCCGAATGCGATGGTCGTCATAATGAAAATATTCCGGAGACTCTATGAACAGACGTGACCTTTTGAAGCTTGGCGGGCTTGCGGCTCTGGCTTCCCCCTTGGGCATGAAGCCGGCATTCGCCGCCGATCCCATTCTTTTCGGGGTTCCCAACCCCATGTCCGGCCCTTTCGCCGCCAACGGAAAATTCGCGCAGATGGGGGTCGAGCTCTTCGTGGAGCATCACAAAACCCTGATCGGGCGTCCGGTCGGCTACAAGATCCTGGATACCCAGGGCAAGCCCGCAACCGCCATCCGGCAGGTGCAGGACTTGTTCGAACAGCAGAAAGCCCGCTTCTTCGCCGGCGGGATCCTGTCCTCGGAAGCGCTGGCCATGGGCAAGGGGCTGGACAAGCTCGGCGGCATCTTCGTCACCACCGCGGGCGCGGACGAAATCACCGGCAGCGATTGCAACCGGGCCACTTTCCGCTGGTCGGTGCCCACTTACGGCGCCATCCGCGAAACCGTCGGCCCGCTGATCAAGCGCCACCCCGAAGCCAAGCGCTGGTACACCATCACCCCGCAGTACGTGTTCGGCGAAGGCCTGCTCACCGCCACCAAGAACATACTCAAGGAAAACAAGCTCGAGCACGTGGGCAACAGCTACCATTCGCTGGACGAACGCGAGTTCAGCGGCTACCTGACCAACGCCATGGCGGCCAAGCCCGACGTCCTGCTGCTGCTGAACTTCGGCTCGCAAAGCTCGGAAGCCCTGCGCCAGGCGGTGAGCTTCGGCATGAAGAACAACACCATCATCCTGATGGCGTGGGCATCGGGCCTGGAACAGTTCGAATCCCTGGGCGCCGATCTCTGCCAGGACGTGTATTTCGGCGTGCAATACTGGCATAGCATCGATTCCCCGCTCAACCACGAACTGGTCAAGCGCACGCGGGACAAATTCAAGATCAACCCGAACTACAGCCTGGCCGGCGCCTACATCCTGACCAAGATGATGGCCGACGGCATCGTCAAGGCCAATTCCACCGATGTACCGAAAGTGATTGCGGCCATGGAAGGCACCACCTATGATGGGCTGACCGGCAAAGAAACCATACGCAAGGAAGATCACCAGGTCATCAAGAACTACTACCTGCTCAAGGGCAAGGCCAAGGCGTCCATGAAAGACAAGGACGACTACTGCGACATCGTCCATGGCGGCCAGTCCTTCCTGACACCCGAGCAGGCAGGCTGCAAGATGCCCGCCTGAGTCCGCCCGGCATCGCGGCCCTTGGGCCCCGCCCTCCCGCGGGGCGGCAGAAGGGCCGCGATGCCGGACTCCTTGGTTCCGTTGCGCATTTGCTTCGCACCGCGAGTCCGTGTGCCGGCCGCGCCGTCCCCGGCTTCGGGCGGCGCCGCGCAGGGTCCCAGGCGCTTCCGCGCGCCACAGCAAAAAGGTCAGGGTAGCGATCGACTATGAATCTATATCTGCTGCAGTTGATTAACGGCATAGGCATCGGAATGATTTATTTCCTGCTGGCCGTGGGCTTGTCCATCGTGTTCGGTTTGTTGCGGTTCGTGAACTTCGCGCACGGTGCGTTTTACTTGATGGGCGCCTACGCCTGCTATGCGTTCATGCAACTGGGAGGCAGCTTCTGGCTGGCGCTGCTGTTCGGGCCGGTGGTGGTGGGGTTTTGCGCCTGGGTGGCCGAGCGCCTGCTCCTGCGGCGCATCTATGACTTGCCGCATGAATTCCACATTCTTTTCACGCTGGGGCTGGCCTGGGCCATACAGGAGCTCGTGATCCTGTATTGGGGGCCGGTGGGCGTGAACGTGTCGCCGCCCGCCGAGCTGAACGGCGTGGTCATGTGGGGCGCCTTCATCTATCCCAAGTACCGGATTTTCCTCATCGCGTTTTCGGCGCTGCTCGCCTTGGTCATCTGGCTGCTGCTGGAACGCACTCGCCTGGGCAGCATCATCCGCGCCGGCAGCGAGTCGCCCGAAATGGTGACGCTGCTGCGCATCAACGTCTACAAGATCTTCGGCCTGACCTTCGCGCTGGGCGCGGCCACCGCCGGGCTGGCGGGCGTGCTGGCGGCCCCCTTGCGGGGCGTCGAACCCTTCATGGGCATAGAGGCTCTGGCCGTCGCCTTCGTGGTGGTGGTCGTGGGCGGGATGGGTAGCTTCAGCGGCGCATTATTGGGAGGGCTGCTGGTGGGCATCGTGCAAAGCGTGATGAGCACCCTGTGGCCCCAGGGCGCAAGCCTGATGATCTACGTGGCCATGGCGCTGGTGCTCTTGCTGCGTCCCGACGGCTTGATGGGGAGAAGCCAATGATCTCATTCCTGAAAAACAACCGCTACCTGCTGATGGCGGTGGCGTCGGTCCTGATCCTGCCGGTGGCGCTCGCTTCGGGCTCGCTGGCTTCCGAAGTGCTCATCTTCGCGCTGGCGGCGCTGGGCTGCAACCTGCTGCTGGGCTATGCGGGGCTGCTGTCCTTCGGCCAGGGCATATTCTTCGGCATCGGCAGCTACACGCTGGGCATTCTGCTCACGCGCACCGGCCTGCCCATGGCTTTCGTGCTGGTGCTGGCCATCGCCATGGGCGCGGCCGTAGCGGGGCTGGTGGGCTGGCTGGCCATCCGGCAGAAGGGCGTTTATTTCGTCATGCTCACCCTGGCCCTGACGCAGATGTTCTATTTCCTGGCCTATTCCACGCCCGAACTGACCGGCGGCGACAACGGGCTGCTCGACATCCCCATGCCGCCCCTGACGGTGCTCGGCTACACGGTGCTGCCGAACAAGACGGCCTGGGAATACTACAGCTTCGTCGCCATTCTGTTCCTGCTGGCCTATTGGTCGCTGCAGCGCGTGGTCGACTCCATCTTCGGCCGCACCTTGCTCGCCATCCGCGACAACCCCGCCCGCGCCACGGCGCTGGGATACAACATCATCCATTTCAAGATGGTGGCCTTCATGCTGTCCGGCGCCATCACCGCGCTGGCCGGCGCGCTGTACGCGATGATGACGGGCATTGCGCCCCTGACCAGCATCAACTACCACATGAGCGAAGTCATCCTGCTGGTCACCGTGCTGGGCGGCACCGGCAAGCTCATCGCCTCGGTGCTGGGGGCGGCGTTCTACGTGATCGTGTCGGACTGGCTATCGCATCTCTGGCCGCGCTGGCTGCTGCTGTTCGGGCTGCTGCTGATGGCGGTGAGCCTGTACATGCAGGGCGGCCTGTGGGGCGCCTTCAAGACGCTGGGCGAAATGTGGTCGCGGCCGCGCGGCGCCCGCAGCGAAGCCAAAAAGGAGGCGTCATGAGCCAGCCCATTCTGGATGCGAGGAACGTCGTCAAGCGCTACGGGCGGTTCCAGGCCTTGTCCGGCGTCGACCTGCGCGTCATGCGCAACACCATACATTCCGTCATCGGCCCCAACGGCGCGGGCAAGACCACGCTGTTCCACACCCTGACGGGCACGGTGCCGCTCACCGCCGGGTCCATTTCCTTCAACGGCAAGGAAGTCGGCGGCATGGCCGACCACGAACGCGTGCAGCTGGGCATGGCCCGCTCTTTCCAGGTGACCTCGCTGTTCCCGACCTTGACGGTGCGCGAGAACCTGCGGGTGGCGGCGCAAGGCATACAGCCGCGGAAGGCGCTGCATTTCTGGTCCAAGTCCTTGCTCCACGACGCCCATGCCGAGCTGATCGAGTCCATCCTGGCGCGGCTCGAACTCACGCACTGCATCGACCGGGTCAGCAGCCAGCTGTCGCACGGCCAGCAGCGCCGCCTGGAAGTCGGCATGGCGCTCGCGGCCAAGCCGCAAATCATCTTCCTGGACGAACCCACGTCGGGCATGGGCATCGACGACATCGACGCCATGAAGGCCATCATCCAGGGCTTGCGCGCCGACCTGACCGTGGTGCTGATCGAGCACAACATGGGCATCGTGATGGACATCTCCGACACCATCACGGTGATGCAGCTGGGCAGGGTGCTGGTCGAAGGCACGCCCGAGCAGGTCAAGAGCGACGACCGCGTCCGCCAGGCCTACCTGGGCAACATGATTACAGGAGGCGGCTGATGCTGTTGAACGTCGAACATATCCACGCCTATTACGGGCAAAGCCATGTGATCCAGGACGTCTCGCTGCAGGTCGGGGAAGGCGAGCTGGTGTGCCTGCTGGGCCGCAACGGGGCGGGCAAGTCCACCACCCTGAAAAGCATCATGGGCATCGTGCCGGCCCGCCAGGGCAGGATCACCTTCCGGGGCGAGGACATCACCGCGCTGCCCACTTATCGCATCTCGGGGCGCAACATCTGCTTCGTGCCCGAACACCGGGGCATATTCCGGCTGCTGACCGTGGAAGAAAACCTGAAGCTGGCCGCGCACAAGGGCTCGCGCTGGTCGCTCGACGACATCTACCGGATTTTCCCGCGCTTGAAAGAGCGGCGGCGCAACGGCGGCGGGCAGCTGTCGGGCGGCGAACAGCAGATGCTGGCCATCGGCCGCGCGCTGGTGAATTCGCCTGAACTGCTGATCCTGGACGAGCCGGTGGAAGGCCTGGCGCCGGTGATCGTCGAAGAGATCGTGGCCCAGCTCAAGCAGATACGCGGCAGCGGCATCGCCATCCTGCTGGTCGAGCAGAACCTGGAGGTCTGCACGCAGCTTGCCGATCGACACTATATTCTGGAAAGCGGCCGCGTTGTGTACCATGGGGACAACGCGGCATTCATGGCCGACGCCGAAGTGAAAGACAAATACCTGGGCGTGGGCGTCGCCGACTGACGCGCCGCGGCGCCATTTTCATATCGAGGCAAACATGGACACCACCGTAATACCGACCGCCGCCCTGCGCATCGACGCGCAGCGCTTGTGGGATTCCCTGATGTCGCTCGCGCGCATCGGCGCCACCGCCAAGGGCGGCGTGTGCCGGCTGGCGCTCACCGACCTGGACCGGCAGGGCCGCGACCTGTTCACGCAATGGGCCAAGGAAGCCGGCTGCGCCGTCCGGGTCGACGAGATCGGCAACATTTTCGCCCGGCGGGCGGGAACGGACGACGCCTTGCCTCCCGTCATGACCGGCAGCCACATTGACACCCAGCCGACAGGCGGCAAGTTCGACGGCAACTACGGCGTGCTGGCGGGCCTGGAAGTCATCCGCCGGCTCAACGACGCGGGCGTGCGCACGCGGGCGCCCATCGAGGTCGCCGTCTGGACGAACGAAGAAGGGTCGCGCTTCGTGCCGGTCATGATGGGTTCGGGCGTGTTCGTGGGTGCATTCGGCCTGCAGGACGTCCTGGCGCAGAAAGACACCGAAGGCAAGAGCGTGGGCGACGAACTCCGCAAGATCGGCTATGCCGGCACGGAAAAGGCGGCGCATTTCCCCATCAAGGCCTACTTCGAGGCGCACATCGAGCAAGGGCCGGTGCTGGAGGCGTCCGGCACGGTCATCGGCGTGGTCGCCGGCGCGCTCGGCCAGCGCTGGTACGACGTCGTGGTCACCGGCATGGAAGCCCACGCCGGCCCGACGCCCATGGAATTGCGCAAAGACGCCTTGCTCGCCGCCGCCGGGCTGATCCAGGGCGTCAACCGGATCGCCCTGAACCATGCGCCCCATGCCCGCGCCACCGTCGGCTGGATAAACGCCCATCCCAATTCGCGCAACGTGATCCCGGGCACCGTGAAGTTCAGCGTGGACTTGCGCGCCGCCTCCGACGACGTCCTCACCGCCATGGACGGCGAGCTCAAGGCCTTGTGCGACGCGCTGCGGGGCGAAGGCCGGGTCGAGGTCGGGCTGGAGCAGGTCGTGTATTTCCCGCCGCAGCCTTTTCACGACGAACAGGTCGGGGCGGTGCGGCGGGCGGCCGCGCGCCTGGGGTATTCGCACCAGGACATCGTCAGCGGCGCGGGGCACGACGCGGTGTATCTCGCGCGGGTCACGCCCACGGCCATGATCTTCATTCCGTGCAAGGACGGAATCAGCCACAACGAAATCGAGGACGCCCTGCCCGAGCACATCGAGGCGGGCTGCAATGTGCTGTTGCAAGCCATGCTGGAGCAAGCCGGCGTCGCCGCGTCATAGACAGCCAGGATCGTCGCAATGAAAGTATTGATCGCCCGACTCAACCACGAGACCAACACGTTTTCTCCGGTGCCCACCCCCTTGTCCGCCTTCGGCGACCACGGCCCCGATTACGGCGCGGACGCATACAAGGCGAACAAGGGCGCGGTCACGGCCATGGGCGCGTTCATCGATCTCGCCGAATCCTGGGGCGCCGAGATCGTGACGCCGCTCTCGGCCACCGCCTATCCCAGCGGCCCGGTCGACGCGCAAGCCTATCGGTCCATGTGCCAATGCATCGTCGATGCCGCGCCCGGTTGCGACGCACTCATGCTGGACCTGCACGGCGCCATGGTGGTGCGGGACACGGACGACGGCGAAGGCGATCTGCTCGAACGGCTGCGCACCGCCTGCCCCGGCGTGCCCATCGCCGTGTCGCTGGACCTGCATGGCAACGTCACCCAGAAAATGATCGACCATGCCGACATCATCACCGGGTTCAAGACCTATCCGCATACCGATATGTACGAGTCCGGCGAGCTGGCCGGGCGCATCCTGTGGCGGATGCTGCAAACCGGCCGGAAGCCGGCGCTCGCCTGGCGGCAACTGCCGCTGATGACCCACACGCTGAAGAGCTCCACGCAAGCGCCCGCGATGCGGGCGGCCGTCGACAGGGCCATCGAACTGGAGCGGCAGGACGGCATTTACGCCGTCACCGTCATGGCCGGCTTTGCGCTGGCGGACATCCCGGCGCCGTGCCTCAGCGTGCTCGCCGTGGCCCGCGACCAGGAATCGGCCCAGTCGGCGGCGGACGCCCTGGCGCGGCAGATCTGGGACAGCCGCGAAGGCTTCGTCTACGTCAGCCCCAGCCTCCGGGACTCGGTGAGCCGGGCCAAGGCCATGGCCGAAATCGCAGGGGCGCAGGAAGGCTGCGGCAACCCGGACGGCCCGGTGCTGCTGCTCGACCACAGCGACAACTGCATGTCGGGCGGCACCTGCGACACCATGGACGTGCTGCAAGAGGCGCTGGCACAGGGTCTGCGGGACATCGCCGTGGGGCCGCTGTGCGATCCGGAGGCGGTCGATGCCATGTTCAAGGCCGGCGAAGGCGCGACGATCACGCTGCCCCTGGGCAACAAGCGGCCGCTGACCAGCCTGGGCATCACCAAGACTCCGCCCGTGCTCACCGGCACGGTGCGGCGGCTGGGCGACGGCGAATACGTCATTTCCGGCCCCACCTACCGGGGCATGAAATGCGGCATGGGCCGCACGGCCCTGTTCGCCGTCGACGGCGCCGAGATCGTGGTCACAGAGAAAACCCACGAGCCCTGGGACCTCGGCGTGTTCACCTGCGTGGGGGTGGACCCGGCGTCCCGGTCTTATGTGCTGCTCAAGTCGCGCATGTATTGCCGCCCGGTGTTCTTCCCCATCGCCCGCGGCTACGTCGAGTGCGACAGCCAGGGCGTGACGAGCTCCAACTACGATCTCTTTCCCTTCCGCAAGGTGGTCCGGCCGGTGTACCCGCTGGATCGGGACGCCCGGCCGCCGGCTATGCCAGCGCGCGCCGCAGAATGATCGCCACGTGTTCCGCGCGGCGGCCGGAATCCTGCTCCAGGCCGTCCGCGATCTGATGGCGGCAGCTGGTTCCGTCGGCGACCAGCAGGGTGTGGGCGTCGGCTTCCCGCAAGGCGGGCAGCAAAGACAGCTCGGCCATCTTCATGGACGCCTCGTAGTGGGAGGCGTCGTAGCCGAAGCTGCCCGCCATGCCGCAACAGCTGGATTCCACCAGTTCCACTTCCAGCTCCGGGATCAGCCCCAGGATCTGCTGGACCGGCTTGACGGCATCGAAGGCTTTCTGGTGGCAGTGGCCATGCAGCAGCGCCCGCTTCTGGGGTAGCGGCTTGAGCTGGAGCTTGAGCCGGTCCGCCTTCAGTTCGCGGGCGAGGAATTCTTCGAACAGATAGGATTGCTTGGCCAGCGCCTGGGCTTCTTCGCCCAGCCCCATGACCAGGAATTCGTCGCGCAGCGTGAGCAGGCAGGACGGCTCCAGCCCCACGACCGGAATGCCGCGCCTGATGAACGGAAGCAGGGCGTCGAGCGTGCGGCGCGCCTCGGCCCGGGCCTTCTCGACCAGGCCCGCCGACAGATAGGTGCGCCCACAGCACAAGGGCCGGTTTTCCTGGGGGCTGCCCGCCAAAGCGCGGGCGACGTGCACCTTGTAGCCGGCCGCCGTCAGCACCTGCAGGGCCGCATGGGCGTTCTCGGATTCGAAATAATTGTTGAAGGTGTCGGCAAACAGCACGACGTCGGCCTGCTCGGCGGGCGCGCTGGCCGCGTTCTTGATGAAGGTGTCGCGGCGCCATGCCGGCAGCTTGCGCTTGGCGGAAATGCCCAGGTGCTTTTCCGTGAGCCTGGCCAGCAAGGGCACGGCGTTGCGCAGGTTGAACAGCCAGGGAAGGCGCGCCGCCCACGGCGCCCACTGCGGCATGGTGGCGATGAGCCGGTCTTTCAGGCTCAGGCCGTGCCGTTTGCGCCATTGGTTCAGGAATTCGATTTTCATCCTGGCCATGTCGACGCCCGTGGGGCAGTCGCGCTTGCAGCCCTTGCAGCTGACGCACAGGTCCATGGCGTCGCGCACGGCCTCGGAGGCCAGGGCGTCCGGGCCGAGCTGCCCCGACAGCGCCAGGCGCAGCGTGTTGGCGCGCCCGCGCGTCAGATGCTGTTCGTCGCGGGTGATGCGATAGCTCGGGCACATCGTGCCGGCGTCGAACTTCCGGCAGTGGCCGTTGTTGTTGCACATCTCGACGGCCTTGGCGAAGCCGTGGGCCGGGTCCCCGCCGGTGCCCGGCGCGCCGACGCGCTCAGTGGCCGGGTCGTTCTGCACGTTCCATGCGGACCAGTCGAGCGCGGGCTTGAGCGGGACGACCTGGTAGCTCGGCTTGAAGCGGAAGAGCTCCTTGGCGTCCATTTTTTCGCAGCGCACGATCTTCCCGGGGTTCATCAGGCCGTCGGGGTCGAAGAGGTCCTTGATTTGTTCGAAGGCGCGCGTGAGCCGGGGGCCGAATTGCCAGGCGACCCATTCGCTGCGGACCAGGCCGTCGCCGTGCTCGCCCGAGAAAGCGCCCTTGTAGCGCCGCACCAGCGCGCCGGCCTCTTCGGCGATGGCGCGCATTTTCTGTGTGCCGTCGCGGCGCATGTCCAGGATGGGGCGCACGTGCAGGGTGCCGACGGAGGCGTGGGCGTACCAGGTGCCGCGGGTCCCGTGGCGCTCGAAGACCTCGGTCAGCTGGCTAGTGTATTCGGCCAGGTGTTCCAGCGGCACCGCGCAGTCTTCGATGAACGAAACCGGCTTGCCGTCGCCGCGCATGCTCATCATGATGTTCAGGCCGGCTTTGCGCACTTCCCAGAGTTCTTTCTGCGGCCCCGCGTCGGGCATTTCGACCACTGACCCGGGCAGGCCGAGGTCCGCCATGAGTTCCACCAGTTGCGCCAGCCGCGCCAGCTGTTCCTGCCGGGACTCGCCGGCGAATTCCACCAGCAGGATGGCCTCGGGCGAACCGATCAGCGCCTTGTCGATCACCGGGCGGAAAGCCGGATTGCCCCGGGCCAGTTCTATCATGGTGCTGTCGACTAGTTCGACCGCGCAGGGACCGAGCTTGACGATGTGCTGCGTCATGTCCATGGCCTGGTAGAAGGTGGGGAAGTTCACCACCCCCAGGGTCTTGCTGCGCGGCAGAGGCGACAGCTTCAGGACCAGCCTGCGCGTGTAGGCCAGCGTGCCTTCGCTGCCCACCAGCAGATGGGCCAGGTTGACGCGGCCGTCTTCGGTATAGGGCCGCGGATTCTGCGGATGATAGATGTCCAGGTTGTAGCCGCCCACGCGGCGCAGGACGGCCGGCACGTGCGCGGCGATTTCGTCGCGCTCGCGCGCCGCGATCGCCCGCAGGCCGCCGATGATTTCCCGTATGCGGGCCGGGGCGCCCGCCATGCTCTGTTCGTCGGTGAAGCGCGCCTGCGTGCCGTCGGCCAGGACCGCGTCGATGGCCTCCACGTTGTGGACCATGTTGCCGTAGGCGATGGACCGCGAGCCGCAGGAGTTGTTGCCCGCCATGCCGCCGAGCGTGCACTGGGCGGCCGTGCTGACGTCGACCGGGAACCACACCCCATGCGGCTTGAGCCAGGCATTGAGGTGGTCCAACACGATGCCCGGCTCGACCGTCACGGTCATGGCGTCGAGATCGAGCTCGACCACCTGGTTCAGGTGCTTGCTGTTGTCGATGACCAGCGCCGCGCCCACGGTTTGCCCGCACTGGGACGTGCCCGCGCCCCGCGCGAGCAGCGGCACGCGCATTTCCCGACAGAGATCGATGGCGGCGGCCACGTCGTCGAAGCCGCGCGGAACGAGCACCCCCACCGGGTCGATCTGGTAGATGGAGGCGTCGGTCGCGTAGCGGCCGCGCGATGCGGCGTCGAACAGGACTTCGCCCTGTACGATTTTGCGCAGGCGGCTTGCGATTTCGTCGCGCGCGATAAGCGATTGTTTCAGGTGTTGCGGTGAAAGAGGCGCGTTCATCGTGTTCTTGTCGCTGTCGGTCGCAAGGCCTGCGGCCGTGGGGTTAGTCGGAGGTTGGAGGCGGGTTCAGGTTTTCGAGCACGGTTTCGCCCTTGCGCTGCAGATGCAGGCGCATGACTTTCGCCATGCGGGCGCCGTCGCGCGCGACCAGGGCGTCGACCATCTCTTGGTGTTCGAGCATGGCCTGGTCCCATTTGTCGTGATTGAGGTTGGACCGGAAGCGCAGGTTCTGCAGCCGCAGATTGATGGTCTTGTAGACCGTGGAAAGCAGGTCGTTGTGGCCGGCGGCGTTGATCAGGTCGTGTATCTGCCGATTGACGTGATAGTAGGAGGACAAGTCCCGGCGGGCGTGGCAGGCCTGCATTTCAAAGGTCAGCGCCTTGATCTCGGCGATTTCTTCTTCGCTGATGCGCTGGCAGGCGAGCTCGCCCGACAGCGCTTCCAGCGCGCACATGACCTCGAAGCTTTCCCGCACGTCTTTTTCGGACAGCGCGATGACTTGCGCGCCGCGATTGGGCTGCATGCGCACCAGGCCTTCCGCCGACAGCAGGCGGAAGGCTTCCCGCAGCGGCGTGCGCGAGACCTGCAGCAGGTCGCACAAGGCGCGTTCGTTCAGGCGCGAGCCGGCCGGCAACTGGCCTTCGATGATCATTTCCCGCAGCCGGTCGGCGACCGTCGTGGGCAGGGTGCGCCGGTCCACCGCATCTGTGGTGATGGGCGCGGAGGCGCTGTACGGCGCAAGGAGAGGGTCGTAGCTGGCTTGCGGAGTTTTCATGTTGGTATACAAACGGCCGATGAGCGGGAAGGGTGTGCATCGCGCGTGAGGGGTGGATGGGCTCCTATTCTAACCGGTTTGCTTTCTGGGCTGATGCTGTGGTGCACCAAAAATAATGCTTGCAGTCGTTTTGCTTTCTTCTTATTATTCACGAACATTTGTATTTTGTATACCAAATTTTGCCAGGAGCGCCCTCCCCATGATTCCCTTGCATTCCCATCCCTCCGGCCGTCACTTTCTGCAGATTCCGGGGCCGAGCAATGTGCCCGATCGTGTGCTGCGCGCCATCGACAACGTCACCATCGACCACCGCGGGCCGGAATTCGGCGAATTGGGCAGGGCGGTGCTGTCGGGCATGAAGAAAGTGTTCAAGACCGAATCGCACGTCATCATCTATCCCGCGTCGGGCACCGGCGCCTGGGAAGCGGCGCTGGTGAACGCGCTGTCTCCGGGCGACAAGGTGCTGATGGCCGAAACCGGCCACTTCGCCACGCTCTGGAAGAAAATGGCGGTCAAGCTGGGGCTGGAAGTGGAATTCATGGACGGCGACTGGCGCCACGGCGCGGACGCCGACAAGGTCAAGGCCCGGCTGCAGGCCGATACGGAACACGCCATCAAGGCGGTCTGCGTGGTGCACAATGAAACGGCCACCGGCGTCACCAGCAACATCCCCGCCATCCGCAAGGCGATCGACGCCGCGAAACACCCGGCCCTGCTGATGGTCGACACGATTTCCTCGCTGGGCTCCATCGACTACCGCCACGACGAATGGGGCGTGGACGTCACGGTGTCCGGCTCCCAGAAAGGCTTGATGCTGCCTCCGGGCCTGTCCTTCAACGCGGTCAGCGCCAAGGCGCTCGCCGCCTCGGAATCCGCCCGCCTGCCGCGTTCCTATTGGGACTGGAAGGAAATGATCGCCATCAACGCCAAGGGCTATTTCCCGTACACGCCGGCCACCAACCTGCTGTACGGCCTGTATGAAGCGCTGGACATGCTGTTCAGCGAAGGCCTGGACAACGTCTTCGCCCGCCACGACCGCTTCGGCGAGGCCACGCGCCGTGCCGTGCGGGCGTGGGGCCTGGAAATCCTGTGCAAGAACCCGGCCGAATACAGCTCGGTGCTGACGGCGGTCATCATGCCCGAAGGCCATAGCGCCGACGCCTTCCGCAAGACCGTGCTCACGCATTTCAACATGTCGCTCGGCCAGGGCTTGAGCAAACTGTCGGACAAGGTGTTCCGCATCGGGCACCTGGGCGACCTGAACGACCTCACGCTGTGCGGCACGCTGGCCGGCATCGAAATGGGGCTCGACAAAGCGGGCGTGCCGCATCGCAAGGGGGGCGTCCAGGCCGCAATGGACTACCTGGCCGGCTCCGCCGCGGCGCCGGCCGTCAAAGCGGCATGACGCCCGCAGCGTCCGCCGGCGCCGGCGGGCGCTGCGCCGTCCCATGCCCGGCGCCGCACAGAACAACAAGGCGGCGTCCAGCCGCCGGTCGCAATACAGGCTCGCACTTCAACCGCGTTCCGACAGAGGACGTATTCCGCAGCACCAATTGAGGAGATCCACATGAAGCACTTGACTCGCAGCTTGTCAAAAAAGCCCTACGTTTTTGCATCGACGCTGTTGCTCGCCGGGGCGGCCGCCATGCCGGCCCATGCCTGGGAACCCACCCGTTCGGTCGAGATCATCGTGCCCGCGGGCGCGGGCGGCGCATCCGATCAAATGGCGCGCACCATCCAGAGCATCATCCTCAAGCACAAGCTCATGAAGCAGTCCACCCTGGTGCTGAACAAGGGCGGCGCGAGCGGCGGCGAGGGCATCATGGAAACCAAGGCGTCGGTCGGCGACCCGCACAAGCTGATGGTGGCGTTTTCCGCCATCTACACCTTGCCGATCGCGGTCAACCTGCCGTTCAACTGGCGCGACCTGAATCCCGTGGCGATGATCGCCCAGGATGAATTCGTGCTGTGGACCAACGCCGAGGCGCCCTACAAGACCGCCGGCGACTACCTGAAGGCGGTCAAGGATGCCGGGCCCGGCAAATTCAAGATGGGCGGCACGGGCGCCAAGCGCGAAGACCAGATCATCACGGTCGCGCTGGAAAAGGCCGCGGGCGTCAAGTTCACCTACGTCCCCTACAAGAGCGGCGGCGAAGCGGCAACCCAGCTGGTCGGCAAGCACACCGATTCCAACGTGAACAATCCCAGCGAGAACGTCGCCCAGTGGCGCGCCGATCAGGTCAGGGCGCTTTGCGTGTTCTCCGAACAGCGCATGGCCTACAAGGAAAAAATCACCAAGGAACTCGCCTGGTCCGACATCCCGACCTGCAAGGAAGCCGGCTACGATGTCCAGTACCAGATGCTGCGCGCATTCTTCCTGCCGCCCAAGACGACGGCCGAGCACGCCGCCTATTACGCCGACCTGCTCAAGAAGGTCACCGACACGGACGAATGGAAAGAGTATCTCGCGAAACAGGCCCTGCACGGCCAGTACCTGACCGGCGCCGACTTCGTCCGCTTCCTTGAAAAGGACGAAGCCAATCACAAGACGCTGATGCAGGAAGCCGGCCTGGCCGCCAAGAAATAAGCACGCGGAGCCGCTAATGAGCCAAGAGCAAATCCAGGACAGCCCGCCGAAAGGCGGGTTGTCCCATAGCCACGTCGATGCCATCACCGCGGTGGTCGTGTTCGCGCTGGGCCTGGTCATGATGTTCGACAATCATCGCATCGGCATCTCCTGGGCGTCCGACGGGCCCGAGCCCGGCTACTTCCCCTTCCACATCGGCGCCATCCTGTGCATCGCCGGCACGGCGGTGTTCCTGGGATCGGTATTCGGGAAGAACCGCAACCGTGAAATCTTCGTCAGCTGGGCGCGTTTCCGCCTGGTCCTGCTGGTGCTGGTGCCCACGGGCTTCTACATACTGATGGTGCAGTTCCTGGGCATCTATGTCGCGTCCCTCTTGTTCATTGGCGGCTTCATGCGCCTGCTGGGCAGGATAGGCTGGCTGAAGACCCTGCTGGTCAGCGTCAGCGTCAACGTATTGCTGTTCTGGATGTTCGAGATCCAGTTCATGGTTCCTTTGCCCAAAGGTCCCTTGGAAGCCATGTTGGGCTATTGAACCGGAAACAGGAGATCCATTGTGGATGAACTCAATTCTTTGTTTCATGGATTCGCCACGGTATTGAGCTGGTACAACATCTGGATGATGATGATCGGCCTGGTGCTGGGCGTAATCATCGGGGTGCTGCCGGGCCTGGGCGGCCCGAACGGGGTGGCCATCCTGCTGCCTCTCACCTTCACCATGCCGCCCACGTCAGCCATCATCATGCTGTCGTGCATTTATTGGGGCTCGCTGTTCGCGGGCGCCATCACGTCGATTCTGTTCAACATACCGGGGGAAACCTCGTCGGTGGCGACCACCTTCGACGGCTATCCGCTGGCGCAGCAGGGGAAGGCGGGCAACGCGCTCACGGCGTCCTTCACCGGCTCGTTCTTCGGCGCGCTCTCGGGCGTGCTGCTCATCACCTTTCTTGCTCCGCTGGTGTCGCGCTTCGCCCTGCAGTTCGGTCCGCCGGAATTCTTCGCGGTCTTCCTGCTGACCTTCTGCAGCTTCGTGGGCACCGACAAGAAGACACCGTTCAAGACCATCATTTCCATGATGCTGGGCTTCGGCCTGGCCGCCATCGGCATGGACACGATCAGCGGCGGCCTGCGCATGACTTTCGGCCTGTCCGAGCTGCTGCGCGGCATCGACTTCCTGGTGGTCGTGATCGGTCTCTTCGGCATCGGCGAAATCCTGGTCAGCATGGAAGAGGGCCTCAAGTTCGAAGGCAAGAACGGCAAGATGAATCTGAAGGTCGTGCTGCAGACCTGGCGCGAAATGCCCAAGTACTGGATGACGCTGGTCCGCAGCACGCTGGTCGGCTGCTGGATGGGCGTGACACCGGGCGGCGCGACGGCGGCCTCGTTCATGGGCTATGGGCTGGCGCAGCGCTTCTCGCGCAACGGGCACAAGTTCGGCAAGGGCGAACTCGAAGGGGTGATCGCGCCGGAAACCGCGGCGCACGCCTCGGGCACTTCCGCGCTGCTGCCCATGCTGGCGCTGGGCATCCCGGGTTCGGCCACGGCCGCGGTGCTGCTGGGCGGGCTGATGATCTGGGGGCTGCAGCCGGGGCCGCTGCTGTTCGTCGAGCAAAAGGAATTCGTCTGGGGCCTCATCGCCAGCATGTATCTGGGCAATTTCGCCGGGCTGATACTGGTGCTCAGCACGGTGCCCCTGTTCGCCGCCATCCTGCGCATTCCGTTCGCCATCGTGGCGCCCATCATCATCGTGGTGTGCGCCATCGGCGCGTATTCCGTGCACAACGCGATGCTGGACGTCTGGCTGATGCTGCTCTTCGGCGTCATCGGCTATGTGCTGAAGAAGCTGTCCTACCCGCTTGCGCCCATGATCCTGGCGCTGGTGCTGGGCGACCGCATGGAAGACGCCTTCCGCCAGGCGATGCTCGGGCCGGGCACGGGCCTGCATGTGTTCTGGGCCAACGGCCTGGTCGGCACCATCACCACATTGGCCCTGATCATGCTGTTCTGGCCGCTGGTCCCCTATCTACTGCGCTTGCTGCGCGGCGCGGGCGGCAGGCACAACGGCAACCATGGCGGCAAGACGAGCTCGGAGGCGGCCAAATGAGCGAACTCATCCTGGTCGAACGCGACGGCGACATCGCGACGGTGATCCTGAACCGGCCCGAGAAACTGAACGCCATGACGCGCGGCATGTGGCAGACGCTCGGGGCCACGGTCGGCGAGCTGTCGGCCGACGACACTCTGCGCTGCATCATCCTGCGCGGGGCCGGCGAAAAGTCCTTCTCGCCGGGCAACGACATCGCCGAGTTCGAGACCGACCGCTCCAACAAGCGCCAGGCCATCGAGTACGGCCGCGTCATGCACGCGACCGCCGAGGCGCTGGCCGGTTGCCGCCATCCGCTGGTTGCGCAGATACACGGCATCTGCGTGGGCGGCGGCCTTGAAATCGCTTCCCTCTGCGACATCCGCATCTGCGGCGTTTCCAGCCGCTTCGGCGCGCCCATCAAGAATCTCGGGCTGGTCATGGCGTATCAGGAAATGGCGCCCCTGGTCCGCCTGGCCGGGCCGGACGCGGCGCTGGAGATCCTGCTGGAAGGCAGGATCTTCGATGCGGCGGAAGCCAAGGAAAAGCGCCTGGTCACGCGGGTGGTCCCTGACGATCAGGTCGCGGCCGAGGCGCGCGCGGCGGCCCGGCGCATCGCCGACGGCGCGCCGCTGGTGGCCCGCTGGCACAAGAAATTCGCCCGGCGGCTCGCCGATCCGCGGCCCGTGTCCGAGGCGGAGTACGACGAATGCTTCGATTGCTTCGATACGCAGGACTTCCGCGAGGGCTATGCCGCGTTCCTGGCCAAGCGCAAGCCCGAGTTCACCGGGCGCTGAACCGCGCCATGCCGCGGGGCGGCATGGCCTTACGCAAGCATAGAGGTCGATGAATGACGAAATCGAAACATACGGGCCCGCTGAGCGGCATGCGCGTGCTGGAGCTCGCGCAGATCATGGCGGGGCCCACCTGCGGGATGATGCTGGCCGACATGGGGGCCGATGTCATCAAGGTGGAAAAACTGCCCGGCGGCGACGACTCGCGCGGCTATAAAGAGCCCAGGGTCAACGGGGTGTCCGCGCCCTTCATGATCCTGAACCGGAACAAGCGGGGCATTGCGCTCAATCTCAAGACGGAGCAGGGCAGGGAGATCCTGCTGCGCATGGTCGAGAAGGCCGACGTGCTGACGGAGAACTACCGCCGCGGCACGCTGGAGAAGCTGGGGCTGGGCTACGACGAGGTGCTGTCGCGTGTCAATCCCGGCCTGATCTATTGCGCGGTATCGGGCTACGGCCGCGACGGCCCTTACGGCGACAAGGGCGGTTTCGATCTGATCGCCCAGGGGTTCTCGGGCATCATGTCCATCACCGGCGAGCCGGGCGGCCCACCCGTCAAGACGGGGAATTCGATCGCGGACACCAATGCCGGCATACTCGCGGCGCTGGGCATCGCGGCCGCTTATGCGCACAAGCTGCGCACCGGCCAGGGGCAGGTGGTGGACACTTCGCTCATGGAAGCCGCGATGCAGCAGACTTACTGGCACGCCGCGATGTTTTTCGCGACGGGGGTGTCGCCGGGGCCGACGGGTTCGGCGCATCTGCTTGCGGCGCCGTACCAGGCTTTCAAGGCGCGGGACGGCTGGATCAACATCGGCGGCGCCAATCAGGCGAACTGGGAGCGCATCGCCGAGGTCCTGGGCCACCCCGAATGGCGCGATGATCCGCGCTTCGCCACCAACACGGCCCGCATGGAAAACCTGGCCGCGCTCACAGCCGAGATGGAGGCCGTGCTGTCTCGGCACGATCAGAGCCATTGGCTGGAGGCCTTCGATCGGGCGGGTGTCCCGGTGGGGCCGGTGCACACGATAGGCCAGGCGCTGACGCATCCTCAGGCGCTGGCGCGCAACATGGTGCTGGAGCTGGATCATCCGCAAGCGGGCAAGACCCGGGCGCTGGGCTGCCCCATCCACTTTTCGCGCACGCCGACGCAGATCACGCGGCCGGCGCCGATGCTCGGCGAGCACACGCGTGAGGTGTTGCGGGAGTATGGATACGGCGACGGGGAGATCGACGCTTTGCTGGAGGCGGGCGTCGTGGAGTGAGAGGGCCGGCGTTCTTGGGGCGGGCCGCCTCGAGGACCCGATAACGGCGCGCGACCGCCGATCAAGCCGTGGAGCCGCCCAGCCTTCCCAGCAGCCTCGCCGTCTCGAACATGGGCAGCCCCATGACCCCCGTGTAGCTGCCCGACAGGTGCGCCACGAACATGCCCGCCTTGCCCTGGATGCCATACGCGCCCGCCTTGCCCATGGGCTCGCCGCTGGCGCAGTAATCGTCGATTTCAGCCGCCGTCAGCGTCTTGAAACGGACCTCCGTGATCGAGACGTCTTCGAGCAGACGGCCGCCCGCGGCCAGCGCCACGGCCGTGTGCACCGCATGCGTGTTGCCTGACAGGCGGGCGAGCAATTGCCGGGCGTGCTGCGCGTCGTCCGGCTTGCCCAGGATGTCGCCGCCCAGGATCACGGTCGTGTCCGCCGCCAGGATCGGCCGTTCCGCCCGCAACGCGACGCCAAGCCCCTGCGCGGCCAGCCATGCCCGGGCGCGCAAGGCTTTTTCCCGCGCGGTGCGCCTGACATAGACCGCGGCCGCTTCGCCCGGCAAGCGGGGTTCGTCTTCGCCGGGCGGGGCGGGCACCGCCAGGATCTCGTGGTCCACGCCCATGCGCAGCAGGATCTCGTGGCGCCGTGGGCTGGCCGAGGCCAGGTAGATGCTGGGGAACTTCATGGGCCGCGCTATTTCACCTTCAGGATCTTCATGCCGTTGGTGCCGCCGCTATTGCTGTAGTAGTCGCCCTTGGTGAGGATGATCCAGTCGCCCTTGCGCAGCAGGGCCTGGGTTTTCAGGCGGTCGATGGCCTGGTCGCTGACGTCGGCCGGGTCGATCTTCGCGGCGTCGAAGGGCACGGTGTAGACGCCGCGGAACATGGCGGCGCGCCGCTGGGTGCGGGGATGCCGCGTATAGCAGTAAATGGGCACGCCTGAACGGATGCGCGACATGATCAGCGGCGTGTGGCCGCTTTCGGTCAGGCTGATGATGGCCTTGATGCCCGGGAAATGGTTGGCGGCGTACATGGCCGACAAGGCGATGGTCTCGTCGCAGCGCGAGAAGGTTTCCCCGAGCCGGTGGCCGGAGCGCGTGGTGGTGCGCTCCTGTTCGGCGCCCAGGCAGACGCGGGCCATGGCTTTGACGGCTTCGACGGGGTACTGGCCCGACGCGGTTTCGGCGGACAGCATGACGGCGTCGGTGTAGTCGAGCACGGCGTTGGCGACGTCGGAGACTTCCGCGCGCGTGGGCATGGGGCTGCCGACCATGGATTCCATCATCTGCGTCGCGGTGATCACCAGCTTGTTGTGCGTGCGGGCATGCTGGATGATGCGCTTTTGGATGCCCACCAGCCGGGCGTCGCCGATCTCGACGCCCAGGTCGCCGCGGGCCACCATGACGCCGTCGCTGACCTTGATGATGGCGTCCAGCGCGCGGTCGTCGGCCACCGCTTCGGCGCGCTCGATCTTGGCGATGATCCAGGCCTTGCTGCCCGCTTCCTGGACCAGCTTGCGGGCTTCCTGGATGTCGTGGCCATAGCGCGGGAACGAGACGGCGATGTAGTCCATGTCCAGCTCGGCGGCCAGCTTGATGTCTTCGCGGTCCTTGTCGGTCAGGCTGGGGGCGGAGATGCCGCCGCCGCGGCGGTTGATGCCTTTGTTGTTCGACAGCGGCCCGCCCACGGTGACCGTGGCATGCACGGCGTGCTCGTCGACCGTGTCGACGGACAGCACCACGCGGCCGTCGTCGAGCAGGAGCTCGTCGCCGGGGTGGCAGTCCTGGACCAGGCTGGGGTAGTCGATGCCGACGATGGACTCGGTGCCCGCGTCGCCGGGATGCTGGTTGGACAGGGTGAAGCGCTGCCCGGTCTTCAGTGTCACCGCCTGGTTCTTGAAGCGCGCGATGCGGATCTTCGGCCCTTGCAGGTCGCCCATGATCGCCACGAAGCGGCCATGCTTTTCCGAGAGGCTGCGCACCAGCCCGGCGCGCTTGCGGTGGTCGTCGGGGCTGCCGTGGGAAAAGTTCAGCCGGGCGACGTCCATGCCGGCGAGGATGAGCGCTTCGATGCTGTCAGGACTGCTGCTGGCGGGGCCGAGCGTGGCGACGATTTTCGTGCGACGCCGCGGCGCGATGGTTGGACTCATTGAAGGGAGCTCCTGTGCTTATGCGCGGTGATAGGGATGGCCTGTCATGATGGACCAGGCGCGATACAGCTGCTCCGCCAGCAGCACGCGCACCATCGGATGCGGCAGCGTCAGCGACGACAGCCGCAATTTGCCTTGGCAGCTTTGCTTGAGCTCGGCATCCAGGCCGTCCGGACCACCAATCAGGAAAACGATATCCTGCCCGCTCGCCCGCCATTTTTCAAGCTCGCGCGCGAGCGCCATGGTGCCGATGTCCTTGCCATGCTCGTCCAGGGCGATGCGCAGCGCGCCCGGCGGGACGGCCGCTTCGATTCGCCGGGCCTCGGCGTGCATCATCTGGGCAGCCGTTTTCCCGGATGTCCGGGACTCGGGCTTGATCTCTCTGAGTTCCAGCGTGCAGTCGGCCGGCAGCCGCCGGGCGTATTCCTTCCAGCCGGCCTCCACCCAGTCCGGCATGCGCAGGCCGACGGCGATGACGATGAGCTTCATGGCTCAGGCGTCATCGTCGCGGTAATCGAAAGCGGAAGGCATGTAGGGTTGGGTCGATTGGGGCAGCAGCTTGACCCGCACGGGCTTGCCGCCCCAGATCTCTTCCAGGTTGTAGTACTGCCGGACTTCGGGCTGCATGCAGTGCACGACGATGTCGCCCAGGTCGATGAGCACCCATTCTCCCGAGTCCTCGCCTTCATACGCGATGATGGGGATCTTGTGCGCGCGCGCCTTGTCGGCGACGTTGGCGGCGATCGCCCGCGTCTGGCGGTTGGAACTGCCGCTGGCGATGATGACGCGATCGAAGAGACCGGTGATGTGAGAAGTGTTGAACACCTTGATGTCCAGCGCCTTGACGTCTTCCAGCGCGTCGATCACCAGGCGTTGCATTTTTTGAATATCCATAGAGTGGCGTTTTATCGTGTCGTTAAACGGCGGCTGCGCTGTACAGGCCGTGGCGCCGTATGTAGTCGGCGACCTCGGCGTCCAGCATGCCGCTGGTGGATTGCCCCCGCGCCAGGCGCTCGCGTACCTGGGTGGAAGAAATGGTTTGCGGTTTGAACGGCAGGATCTCCAGCCGCCGCCCCAGGGTTTCGAGGTGGGCCTGCAAGGCCGGCGGCGCCTGCGGCGCGGCGCCCCGGTGCGCCACCGCCAGCGTCGCCAGCCGGGCGATTTCCTGCCAGGCGTGCCAGGAGCAGAAATTGCCCAGTTGATCGGAACCCAGTATCCAATAATACTCGGGACCGGTGGGAAGCTGGCGCAGCGTGTCCACCGTGTAGGTCTTCCCGCCCCGCCGGATCTCGATGTCGTTCACGGCCATATGGGGGCGGCCGCGGACGGCGATCCGCAGCATGGCCAGCCTGTGCGCGCCGCTGGCGGCCAGCGCGCCGCGTTGCCAGGGGTCGGCGGCGGGTATGAGCTCCACCCTGGCGAGCTCCAGCGCCCGCCAGGCCGTCTCGGCCAGGTCGATGTGCGCGAGATGGACGGGATCGAAGCTCCCGCCCAGCAGGCCGATTTTTATAGCCATTCGCGCGGCGTCAGGTAGGCCTGGAGCTCGGCTTCGGCCGAGCCTTGCTTGGGCGTCCAGCAATAGCGCCAGGCCGCGGTCGGCGGCATGGAAAGCAGGATGGATTCCGTGCGGCCTCCGGACTGCAGCCCGAACAGGGTGCCGCGATCGAGCACCAGGTTGAACTCCACGTAGCGCCCGCGGCGATAGGCCTGGAAATCGCGCTGCTTTTCGGTGTAGTCGATGCCCCGGCGCTTTTCCACGATGGGCATGTAGGCGTTCAGGAAGCAGTCGCCCACGGCGCGGGTGAGCGCGAAGCTGTGGTCGAAGCCGCCTTCGCTGAGGTCGTCGAAGAAAATGCCGCCTATCCCGCGCGTCTCCTTGCGGTGCTTGAGATAGAAGTATTCGTCGCACCACTTTTTATATGCCGGATACTTTTCCGGGCCGAAGGGCTGCAGCGCATCGCGGCAGGTGCGGTGGAAGTGGCGCGCGTCTTCTTCGAAGGGGTAGTAGGGCGTCAGGTCCAGGCCGCCGCCGAACCAGAAGACGTCGGCGCCGCCCTGCGGCGCATGGGCCACGAACAGGCGCACGTTCATGTGCGTGGTCGGCACGTGGGGATTGCGCGGATGCAGCACCATGGACACCCCCATGGCCTCCCAGGACCTGCCCGCCAGCTCGCCGCGGTGCGAGCTGGCCGAGGGCGGCAGCGCCTTGCCGCGCACATGGCTGAACAGGACGCCCGCCCGCTCGAATAGCGGGCCGCCTTCCAGATAGCGCGTCAGGCCGCCTCCGCCTTCTTCGCGCGTCCAGGGGTCGGCGTCGAAGTCGCTGCCGTCGGCCTCTTCGAGGGCTTGCACGATCCGTGACTGCAGGTCGAGGAAATAATCGTAGGCGGCTGAAATGGGAACGGTCATGGTATTCCTTGTGTTGGGCCCGCGGCCCGCGTTCAGGAGGACGGCCCCGCGGCCGACACGGCGCGCCAGCCGATGTCGCTGCGGTACTGTTGCCCGTCGAAATGGGTCTGGGCGATCGCGTCGTAGGCGGCGGCCTGCGCGCGCTTCACGGAATCCGCCAGGACGGTGACGCACAGCACGCGGCCGCCCGAAGTCTTGAGCACGCCGTCTTCGAGGCGGGTGCCGGCATGGAAGGTGACGCATTCGTCGGTGTCCGGCGCCAGGCGTTCGATGACGTCGCCCGTGCGCGGCGTGTCGGGATAGTTCTTGGCCGCCACCACGACGCCCAGCGCCGTGCGGCGGTCCCATTCGATCTCGGCCTGGTCCAGCTTGCCCGCGATGGCCAGTTCGAAGACCTGGGTGAGGTCGCTTTTTATCCGCATCATGATGGGCTGGGTTTCGGGGTCGCCCATGCGGCAGTTGAATTCCAGCACTTTCAGCGGCCGGCTTGCGTCGGGGCCTTCGCCTATCATCAGGCCGGCGTACAGGAAACCCGTGTAGGGCAGGCCGTCTTTGGCCATGCCGGCGATGGTCGGCTGGATGACTTCGCGCATGATGCGGTTGTGCAGGGCGGGCGTGATGATGGGCGCGGGCGAGTAAGCGCCCATGCCGCCGGTGTTGGGGCCCTGGTCGCCGTCCTTCAGGCGCTTGTGGTCCTGGCTGGTGGCCAGTGCCAGCGTGTTCCGGCCGTCGCACATGACGATGAAGCTGGCTTCCTCGCCCTGCAGGCATTCTTCGATGACGACGCGCGCGCCCGCCTGGCCGAAGGAGCCGTCGCCCAGCATCATGTCTATGGCGCGGTGGGCTTCGTCCACCGTTTCCGCCACCACCACGCCCTTGCCGGCGGCAAGGCCGTCGGCCTTGACGACGATGGGCGCGCCCTGTCGCGCGACATAGTCCCTGGCCTGCGCCGGGTCGGTGAAGGTCTGGTAGGCCGCGGTGGGAATGCCGTGGCGGACCATGAAGGCCTTGGCATAGTCCTTGGAGCTTTCCAGCTGCGCCGCCGCCTTGGTGGGGCCGAAGATCTTCAGGCCGGCGGCGCGGAAGGCGTCGACCACGCCGGCGGCCAGCGGGGCCTCGGGCCCGACCACGGTAAAGGCGATTTTTTCGGACTGCGCGAATTTCACAAGCTCGTCGACCGCGGTGATGGCGATGTTGCGCATCTGGCCGTGAGCGGCGGTGCCGCCGTTGCCAGGCGCGACGAATATGGTTTGGACCCGCGGAGACTGGGCCAGGCGCCACGCAAGGGCATGTTCACGGCCACCGCCGCCGATAACGAGTAGTTTCATAGATTCGAGCTTGATAACCCCGTGAAGGGCAAAGTTGTATGAATGGATGTCGGGTGGGGAAGCGCGCTATTGGGCTTCATCGAAGACGGCGGTAGTGTATACCTCTTGCACGTCGTCCAGGCTCTCGAGCGCATCCAGCATCTTCTGCGTCTTTTCGGCGTCTTCGCCCGTCAGTTCGGTTTCGTTCAAGGCCTTCATGATGACGCCCTGGACTTCCGGGACGAGCCCGGCCGCTTCGAACGCCGCCTTCAGCGCGGCATAGTCGGCCGGCGCGGACACGACTTCGATCACGCCTTCGTCGTCGGTCTGGACGTCTTCGGCGCCCGCTTCCAGGGCCACTTCCATGACGCGTTCTTCGGGCGTGCCGGGCGCGAACAGGAACTGCCCGCAATGCTTGAACATGAAGGCGACCGAGCCTTCCTGGCCCAGGTTGCCGCCGTGCTTGCCGAGGGCGTGGCGCACTTCCGCGACGGTGCGGGTGCGGTTGTCGGTCATGCAGTCGATGATGACCGCCGCGCCGCCGGCGCCATAGCCTTCGTAGCGCACTTCTTCATAGCTGGCCCCGTCGGCGCCGCCCGCGCCGCGCTGGATGGCGCGCTGGATGTTGTCCTTGGGCATGTTGGCCGCGGTGGCTTTGTCCCAGGCCATGCGCAGCCGCGGGTTGGCGTCCGGATCGGCGCCGCCGGCGCGCGCCGCGACGGTGATTTCACGAATGATTTTTGTCCAGAGCTTGCCTCGCTTGGCGTCTTGGCGACCTTTTCGGTGCTGGATGTTCGCCCATTTACTGTGACCGGCCATAAAGTCTCATCAAATCAAAGGTAAAGAAGCCATTTTAGCGCGTGCAGAAGGACGGGCATCGAATTACACTTGGGCTTCCGATTCGAAATGGTATGGAAAATATGGCCGATCCCGTCGTCATCGCAAAGAATGCGCATACGGACTGCGTACTCCTGCCTCAGCTGGCCAACCGCCACGGCTGCATCACCGGCGCGACCGGCACGGGCAAGACGGTGACGCTCCAGGTGCTCGCCGAAGCGTTTTCGCGCATGGGCACGCCGGTATTCCTGGCCGACGTGAAAGGCGACCTGACCGGCATCTCGCAGGCGGGCGCGCCCAGCCCCAAGCTGCAGGACCGCCTCGCCAAGCTCGGCCTGCCGGAACCGGCCTGGGGCGGCTGCCCCGTGGCGTTCTGGGACATATTCGGCGAACAGGGCCACCCCGTGCGCGCCACGGTGTCCGACATGGGGCCGCTGCTGCTGGCGCGCATGCTGGAACTGAACGACACGCAGGAAGGCGTGCTGAGCCTGGTCTTCAAGCTGGCCGACGACGAAGGCCAGCTGATCCTCGACCTGAAAGACCTGCGCGCCATGCTGCAGAACGTGGCCGAGCGCGCCGCCGAGATCCGCAGCCGCTACGGCAACGTGTCGTCGGCGTCCATCGGCGCGATACAGCGCAGCCTGCTGCGCCTGGAGGCCCAGGGCGCCGAGCGCTATTTCGGCGAACCCATGCTCGACGTCTTCGACATGATACGCGCCGATACCGGCGGGCGCGGCGTCGTGAACGTGCTCGCGGCCGACAAGCTCATGCAATCGCCCCGGCTGTATGCCGTTTTCCTGCTGTGGCTGCTTTCGGATCTATACGAAAGGCTGCCCGAAGTCGGCGACCCGGACAAGCCCAAGTTCGTGTTCTTCTTCGACGAGGCGCACCTGCTGTTCAACGACGCCCCGAAGGTCCTGCTGGAAAAAATCGAGCAAGTCGTCCGGCTGGTGCGCTCCAAGGGCGTGGGCGTCTATTTCGTCACGCAGAACCCGCTCGACATCCCCGATACCGTGCTGGGTCAGCTGGGCAACCGTGTGCAGCACGCCTTGCGCGCCTTCACGCCGCGCGACCAGAAAGCCGTCAAGACGGCGGCGCAGACCATGCGCCCGAATCCCGGACTCGACATCGAAGCGGCGATCACCGAACTGGGCGTGGGCGAGGCGCTGGTGTCCATGCTCGATGAAAAAGGGCGGCCGTCCGTCACGCAGCGCGTATGGATGGTCGCGCCCGGCAGCCGCATCGGTCCCGCGTCCGAGGCCGAGCGCCAGGCCTTGCGGGCCGGCTCGCTGCTCGCTGGAAAGTACGAGCAGGCCGTGGACCGCGAGTCCGCCTACGAGATCCTGCAAAAGCGCGCGGACGAAGCGGCGCGCGCGGCCGCCGCGTCGGCCGGCAAAGGCGCTGCGCCCGGCGGGGCCGACGACGGCGGCCTGCTCGGGTCGGTCAATGATTTTCTGTTCGGCTCCACGGGCCCGCGCGGCGGGCGCCGCGACGGCGTCGTGCAGTCGGCCGTCAAGAGCGCCATACGCAGTTCGGCGACCAAGCTGCTGCGCGGGGTGCTGGGTTCGCTGGTCGGCAAGCGCTGACCGGCCCAATGATCAAGGACAAGCCGGGCATGGGCCCGTGTTTTTTTATTTAGGAAGAGGTGAGGAAACGCATGTTGAACAAGCATAAAATCGCGGTGATTGCCGGAGACGGCATCGGCAAAGAGGTGATGCCGGAAGGCCTCCGGGTGCTCGACGCCGCGGCCGGCCGCTACGGCATACAGTTCGAGTGGGACACCCTGGACTGGAGCTGCGACTACTACGCCAAGCATGGGCGCATGATGCCCGAAGACTGGAAAGAGCGCATCGGCGGCCACGAGGCGATTTTCTTCGGCGCCATAGGCTGGCCCGCCACGGTGCCGGACCACATCGCGCTCTGGGAATCCCTGTTCAAGTTCCGCCGGGAATTCGACCAATACATCAACCTGCGGCCCGTGCGCCTGATGCCCGGCGTGCGGTCCCCGCTGGCGGGCCGCAAGCCCGGCGACATCGATTTCTACATCGTGCGCGAGAACACCGAGGGCGAATACTCCAATAGCGGCGGCCGGCTGTTCGAGGGCACGGAGCGCGAGGTCGTCATCCAGGAAAGCGTGTTCACGCGCGTGGGCGCCGAACGGGTGCTGAAGTTCGCCTTCGATCTGGCGCAGAAGCGGGGCAAGCACCTGACCGCGGCCACCAAGTCCAACGGCATTTCCATATCCATGCCGTGGTGGGACGAGCGCGTCGCCGAGATGGCCGCCCGCTACCCCGACGTACGCTGGGACAAATACCATATCGACATCCTGTGCGCGCATTTCGTGCAGCATCCGGACTGGTTCGACGTCGTCGTGGCGTCCAATCTGTTCGGCGACATTCTGTCCGACCTGGGGCCGGCCTGCACCGGCACCATAGGCATCGCGCCGTCCGCGAACCTGAATCCCGACCGCAAGTTCCCGTCGCTGTTCGAGCCCGTGCACGGCTCGGCCCCCGACATCTACGGCAAGGGTGTCGCGAACCCCATCGGGCAGATCTGGAGCGGCGCGATGATGCTGGAATTCCTCGGCCATCCCGAGGCGGCGGCAAGCGTCGTCAAGGCGATAGAAACCGTGCTCGAGAACGGTCCGCGCACGCCCGACATGGGCGGGTCCGCCAGCACGCGCGAAGTGGGGCAGGCGATCGCCGATCTGGTGGCGTCGGCCTGAAGACGGCGCGCTTCCGGGCCGGCGCCGCCCGCCTTTTAGCGTTGGCAGGCCCTAGCGTTTGGCCGGGCCGGGCTTGCGCCGGGTTTTGCGCAGGCCCGACCAGACGATGGCGCTGATCATCAGGGCGCCGCCCGTCAGCGCGCGCGCCGACGGGTATTGCGCAAACAGAACCGCCGCAAAGAAAATCGCGTACACAGGCTCCAGCGCGATCACGATGCCCGCGCTGCGGGCATTCAGGACGGTCAGGCTGGCCACCAGCAGGTAGTGCGACAGCGCCGTGCACAGCACGCCCAGCAGGGCGATCCACAGCCAGTCCAGCGCCTGGATCTGCGTGATGGCGGGAAAGGAAAACGGCAGCGTGAGCAGCGCCACGAACAGGTTTTCCCAGCAGGCTACCTGCTGCGCCGGCAGATGGCCGGCCGCGCGGCGGTTGATGAGGGTGAACAGCGCGAAGGTCAGCCCCGAAAGCACCGCCCAGCCCAGCCCCACCGTGGCGTCGTCCCGGAAGTCGACGGACGGCGTCACCAGGATCAGCCCCAGGGTCACCAGGGCGAGTATCAGCCATTCCTGCACGCTGATCTGTTCCTTGAATACCAGCCTTTCGCACAAAGTGATGAAGGCGGGAAAGCTCGCGAAGCCCAGCGTGGCGATGGCGACGCCGGAGACCTTCACCGAAATGAAGAAAGTGACCCAATGGACCGCGAGCATGGCGCCCGCCAGGGCAAGCACCGCCAGGTTGCGCCCGGCGATGCCGCGCAGCGCGGACGCGCCCTGGAAGCGCATGAACAGGTACAGGGCGACGAAGGCCAGTCCGGCCCTGCCGGCGGTGATGACGGCGGCGTCGGAATTGATGAGTTCGCCGAAGATGCCCGTCAGGCCGAACAGCACGGCCGCGGCGTGGATTGCAAAAAGAGCGTGCCTGCGATTCATATTTCAGATACAGGGCCGCGTTTACGATTTAAACTAGCCGCATCATCGGGCAAGCAATTTTTTTGCAAGGAGTCGGTCTTGGAAACGCAGGTGAAAGCAATACGCATCGAGAAGCACGGTGGTCCGGAAGTACTGAAGCTGGTTACGGTGGATGTCCCCGCGCCTCAGAACAATGAAGTTACTATACGCCAAAAAGCGGTGGGCCTGAATTTTATCGACATCTATTTCCGGACGGGGCTGTACCCGCATCCGCTGCCGCACGGCCTGGGCTTCGAGGCATCGGGCGTGGTCGAGGCCGTGGGCGGCGACGTCAAGCACCTGAAGGTCGGCGACCGCGTCGCCTATGGGCAAAGTCCGCTGGGCGCCTATGCCGAAGCGCGCAACGTGCCGGCCGACCGCGTGGTCAAGATTCCCCGCAACGTCAGTTTCGAGCAGGCGGCCGCGCTCATGCTGAAGGGGCTGACGGTGCAGTATCTGTTCCGCCAGACGTATCGGCTGCAGGGCGGCGAAACCATTCTGTTCCATGCGGCGGCCGGGGGCGTGGGCCTGATCGCCTGCCAGTGGGCCAAGGCGCTGGGCGTGAAGCTCATCGGCACGGCGTCCACCCCCGAGAAGGCGGCGCTGGCCAAGGCGAACGGGGCCTGGGAGGTCATCGATTACAGCAGGGAAGATGTGGTCGAGCGCGTGAAGGAGCTCACCAACGGCAAGAAGGTTCCCGTGGTCTACGACGGCGTCGGCAAGGACACTTGGCTGACCTCCCTGGATTGCCTGGAGCCACGCGGCCTGATGGTCAGTTTCGGCAACGCTTCGGGGCCGGTCGAGGGAGTGAATCTCGGCATCCTGGCCAGCAAGGGCTCGCTGTACGTGACGCGTCCTTCCTTGGGTACGCACGTGGCGACGCTTGAAAAAATGCAGGCGGCGGCGGAAGAACTCTTCGGCCTGGTGTCCAAGAAGAAGATCAGCATCAACATCGGCCAGCGCTTCGCCTTGGCCGATGCGGGCGCGGCTCAGGCGGCGCTGGCCGGCCGTAAGACCACCGGGGCGACGATACTTACGCTCGACTGAGCGCTGAAGCTGGGTGGCGTTGCGGGCCGGCGGGTTCTACTCGCTGCCGGCCGGCCGGGGCGCCCCTTGCCGGGAAAGCCCGCGCGGTCACAGCTCGAGGTGATAGTTGCGAACGCGCTCGACTTCCTCCTTCGAGCCCAGGACCACGCCCACGCGCTGATGCAGCGCCTCCGGGAAAATGTCCAGAATGCGCTCCGAGCCGTCGGTCGCCGCGCCGCCCGCCTGTTCCACGATGAAACTCATCGGGTTGGCCTCGTACATCAGCCGCAGCTTGCCCTTCCTGCCTGAAGGGCGCTCGTCGCGCGGATACATGAAGATGCCTCCGCGGGTCAGGATGCGATGCACATCGGCCACCATCGAGGCGATCCAGCGCATGTTGTAGTCCTTGCCCAGCGGCCCCGTCTTGCCGGCGAGGCAATCGCCGATATAGCGCTTGACCGGCGTTTCCCAATGGCGCATGTTCGACATGTTGATCGCGAATTCAGACGTCTGCTCGGGAATCCGGATGTCTTCGTGAGTCAGCACCCACGAACCCATTTCGCGGTCCAGCGTGAAGCCCACCACGCCGTTGCCCACCGTCAGCACCAGCATGGTCTGCGGACCGTACACCGCGTAGCCTGCGGCGACCTGGCGGCTGCCGGGCTGCAGGAAGTCGGCTTCCTCGATGTCGCGGCCCGAGGCGTGATGCGGCGCGCGCAGCACCGAAAATATGGTGCCGATGGACACATTGACGTCGATGTTCGAAGAGCCGTCCAGCGGATCGAACAGCAGCAGGTGTTCGCCCTTGGGATAGCGGTTGGGGATCCGGTGTATGGTTTCCATCTCTTCGGACGCCATGCCCGCCAGGTGTCCGCCCCACTCGTTGGCTTCCAGCAGGATCTCGTTGGAGAGCACGTCCAGCTTCTTCTGGACCTCGCCTTGCACGTTCTCGCTTTCCAGGCTGCCAAGCACGCCGCCGAGCGCGCCCTTGCTCACGGCATGGCCGATGGCCTTGCAGGCGCGGGCGACGATTTCAATGAGCAGGCGCACTTCAGCGGATACCGCCTGCTTTCGGCGCTGCTGTTCCACCAGGTACTGGGTGAGGGTTTTTCGTGTCATTTTTTGCTCCGACAGCTAGATTTTCAGGGCTTTGGAAATGATTTCCGCGACATTGCGCGACAGTTTTTCCCGGTCTTGTATGGATTGCAGCGCGGATCGCAAGGCGCTGCGCTGCGGCTCGGCGAAGCGCGCCCAGTTGTCGAAGGCGCGCGCCAGCCTGGCGGCGATCTCGGGGTTCAGTTCGTCCAGCGCGATGACCTGTTCGGCCCAGAAGGCGTAGCCGTCGGCGTGATGCACGCCTTCCAGGTTGTTCATGCAGAACTGGAAGATCAGGGAACGGGCGCGATTCGGATTGCGCAGGGAAAAAGCCGGGTGCAGCATCAGGGCGCGCACGGTCTCGACCGTCGTCCCGGGGGCGGTGGCCTGCAGGGCGAACCATTTGTCCATGACCAGTGGATCGTGCTGCCATTGCTCGTAGAAATGGCTGAGCGCCTGGGCGCATTCCGGGGACTTCGAGTGGTTGACCAGGGCGGACAGGGCGCCCATGCGGGCCGTCATGTTGCCGGCGCCGTAGTATTGTTCCAGCGCCAAGGTTTCCGCCTGGGGATGCGCCCCGGCCATCAGCATGGACAGCGCAAGATTCTTCAGCGAACGCAGGCCCGCGGACAATGGGTCGGGGCTATAGTCGCCGGCATCTTGCGCCGAATGATAGGCCGACAGCCATTCGGGCGCCAGGGCCGCGCCCAGCTGGGCGCGCAGCTGCCGCCGCGCTTGCACCACGCCCAGCGGGTCCATGGGCGAGGTTTTCTCGAGCAGTTCCTTTTCCGCGGGCAGGCTCAGGACGCGGGCTTTGTAGGCCGGCGTCAGGGCCGCATCGCCCAGCAGGCGCCGCCAGGTCTCGACCAGCGCGGTGTCCGCCGCGGGGTCCTGGCCCTGGCGCAGGGCGCCAACCAGGGCCAGCAGCCGGCGGGTGGCCAGTTCCTGGCCGGCTTCCCAGCGCGCGAACGGGTCGGTGTCGTGGCCGGCCAGCAGCATGAGCTCGGTGTCCGGGCGCTCGTATTCGACGATGACCGGGGCCGAGAAATTGCGCAGCAGCGACAGCACCGGCCGTTCCGGCACATTCCGGAATGTCCAGGTCTGTTGCGCCTCGCGCAATTCGAGCAGCACGGTGTCCCGGGCCGTGCCGTCCAGTTCGGGCTTCAGCGCCGCGCCGGACCGGTCCAGCATGCCCAGCGCGAAGGGAATGTGCAGGGGAGGCTTTTCGGCGGGCGGGTCCTGCAGCTTTTCGATGCCGACCGGGTCGCATCGCTGGGTGAGCGTGACGGCGCAGGCATGGGCATCGGCATCGTAGCGCAGGTCGACGGCGACCCGGGGCGTGCCGGCCTGGGCGTACCAGCGCCGGAATACGCCGAGATTCTTGCCGGGATGCTTTTGGACATACACCGATTCCATCGCATCGACGAAGTCGTCGCAGGTGACGGCCTGCCCGTCGTGGCGCCGGAAATATTCTTCCAGGCCCGCGCGGAAGCCTTCTTCACCGAGCAGGGTATGCTGCATGCGTATGACCTCGGCGCCTTTTTCGTACACGGTCGCGGTATATAAATTGCCGATTTCCTGATAGCTTTCCGGGCGGATGGGGTGGGCCATGGGACCGGCGTCTTCGGGGAATTGCGCGATGCGCAGCGTGCTGACGTCGTCGATGCGCTTGACGGCGCGCGCGCTTGCGGCTTCGGCGCCCGACAGGCCTTGCGCCAGCATGTCGGCGGAAAACTCCTGGTCGCGGAACACCGTGAGGCCTTCCTTGAGCGACAGCTGGAACCAGTCGCGGCAGGTGACCCGGTTGCCCGTCCAGTTGTGGAAATACTCATGCCCGATGACGGCTTCGATGGCTCGGTAGGCGGCGTCGGTGGCGGTGTCCTTGTCGGCCAGCACGTAGGACGAATTGAAGACGTTCAGGCCCTTGTTTTCCATGGCGCCCATGTTGAAATCGCGCGCCGCCACGATCATGAAGCGGTCCAGGTCGAGTTCCAGGCCGAAGCGGCGCTCGTCCCATTCGAGCGAGCGGCGCAGGCATTCCAGCGCCCATAGCGTCTTGCCGCCCGAGCCGCGGTCGCTGTAGACCTGGAGCAGCGCGGGCCGCCCGCTTTGGGTGCGCGCCTGTTCTTCGCGGCAGTCGAAATCGCCCGCCACGACGGCGAACAGGTAGCAGGGCTTGGGATGCGGGTCCTCCCAGCGGGCCTCGTGGCGGCCGTCGGGCAGATCGCGCTGTTCGAGCAGGTTCCCGTTGGACAGCAGCAGGGGATATTTTTGCTTGTCGGCGCGCAGCACGACCTGGTATTGCGACATGACGTCCGGGCGGTCCGGAAACCAGGTGATGCGGCGAAAGCCTTCGGCTTCGCACTGGGTGAACAATTGGCTGCCGGACACGTACAGCCCCATGAGGCTGGAATTCTGTTCCGGCTTGCAGACGCTGACGATGTCCACGGTATAGCGGTCGGCCCGGGGGTGGAGCGTCAGTGTTTCCGCCTGCAGCAGGTATTCGTCCGCCCGCAGCGGCCGGCCGTCGATGGCCACGGATTCGAGCTCGAGATCCTGCCCGTTCAAGACCAGCGGCTGCCAGCCGGCCGAAGCGCTTTCGAAAACCAGCTGCGCGTGCACGCGGGTGCGGGCGGGGTCGAGATCGAAACTGAGTTTTACCTGGGGCAGCCGGTAGGGGTAGGGCTGATAATCGTGGCGGGAAATGGTGGGCGCTGTGTCGGTACGCATGGTATGGGGCGGCAATGGATTCTCGATGCCCTATTGTAGTGTCTATGCGGGCCGTGGCGGCGGCAACTCCAGGGCCAGAAATATCGCGCCCGGAATGGGGTTGAATACATAGGGTTCCGTCGGCTTGAACCCCAGCGAGGTATAAAGCCTGACGGCGGCCGACATGGTGGGCAGGGTGTCCAGGCAGATGCGCTCGTAGCCGGCGTTCTGCGCTTCCTGGCATATGCGGGCGGCGAGCCGGTTCCCGAGGCGCGTTCCGCGCATGGACGGCTTCACGTACAGGCGTTTCATTTCGCAGGCCTTGCCCCCGATGGGCCGCAAGGCGACACAGCCCACCGGCTCGGGCCCGTTCCAGGCGAGCAGGATCCGGCCCGCGGGCGCGGCGTATTTTCCCGGCAGCGCGGATAATTCGGCCTCGAAGTCCTGGAAGCTCAGGTCGATATTCAGGCTTTCCGCGTATTCGCGGAACAAGCCCCTGACGGCGGGCAGATCCTGCGGCAGGCGGGCCGCCATTATTTCGATGGTGTCTGTCATGGGTCGATATTGTATAAGCGCAGCAATTTTTACCGATATGAAACCTTTGGACGGGCGCGGTGGTCTTATGCTATGGATAGGCGTGCGCCGCGGCCATCCGGCCGGTTTCAGTTTACACACGGGGGGTTTATGTGGAATAGATTACAGCAATGCAGGGCGGGCGCATGGCGTGTCTTCCTGGTCCTGGCGGCTGCCCTGTTGGTGAGCGGCTGCGCGTCCACCTTGTCGGCGCGCGTCACCAGCTTTCAGCAGTGGCCGGCCAATACCCAGGGGGCGAGCTACCGCATCGAGCCTGCGCCCGCGCAAGTCAACAACCTGGAATTCCAGTCGGTCGCCGACATGGTCCGCGCGTCGATCGGCCCCATCGGCCTGGTAGAGGCGCCGTCGGCGGGCGCGGCCCGCTTCGTGGTGTCGATCGAATATGGGAATCCGCATACCCAGACCTGGGTCCGCACTTACGACGACTATTATTTGAATGACGGCTGGGGCTTCGGCCCGGCATTCGGCGGATTTTACGGCGGCGGCTGGGGGGGCGGCATATTCATGAGCAGCTACCCCAGGGACGTACCCGTCACCCTATATAAGAATACGCTTACCGTGATTATCAAGGACAACAGCAACAACAAAGCCGAAGTCTATCGTTCCAGCGCCGTGCACAACAGCTATGAGGACAAACTGATGGAGGTCATGCCTTATCTTGCCCGTGCGGTATTCGATGGTTTTCCCGGCAACAATGGGCAGACCCGGGAAGTGACTTACGACAAGATGCGCTGAACGCCCATGGCGCGCTGCGCCGGCCGCCGTTCGGAGAACGCGCGCACGCGCCCGTGCCGGCGCCCCTCAGGCAAAAGAAAGGGGCCGCGAGCGGCCCCTTTCTTGAATGCCTACTTGACCAGGAAGGAATCGCGGCTGGCGCCCTCGGCCTCGGCGGAAGTCAGCCAGCGGGGCGCCTTGCCGCGCCCCGTCCAGCTTTGGCCGGTTTCGGGGTGGCGGTATTTCACGGGCACGCTGCGCTTGGCGCCCGGGGCCGCCGGCGCCGCTTTTTTCGCCCTGACGTGGGTGCTCTTTTTGGCATAGGCGGCGCTGACGTCGTCGGGCGTGATATCGTATTCACGCATGGTCTTGACGATGGATGCAATCACCGGGCCGCGCAGGGCTTCGGCCTGCCGCTGGAGCTTGAGTATCTCTTTTTCGATTTTGTGCTTTATGGCGGTATATGAGGCTTGGACCATGAGGAGTTTCCGTTGTCGTGTTGGGTGCGCATGCATATGGAAATGAAACCATTCCCGATATACGGCGGTTATGTGTCCATGTTTTTGATGCGCGCTTATTTTAACGCAGTATTATCGGATTCCGGCCGGGTCCTGGGTATAAATGTATAAAGACGTACCCGTCCGCCGGCGACGTGAATCATTATGTTCAACCATCATGATGAATATGAAGAATAATCCATTTCGGGTTGCCGCCATTCAAACGGTGACTTCCAGCAAGGTCGACGAAAATCTGCGCCAAGCCGCGGACCTCATCGCGGCGGCCGCCCGGGACGGCGCGCAACTGGTCGCGTTGCCCGAGTATTTCTGCTTCATGGGGCGGCGCGACACCGACAAGCTCGCGATCAAGGAAAAGCCCGGCAGCGGGCCCATACAGGATTTCCTGGCGGGCCAGGCGCGCGAACACGGAATATGGCTGGTGGGCGGCACGCTGCCTCTTGATAACGAAGAAACCAGCCGCATTTATAATGCATGCCTGGTGTACGACCCCGCCGGAAAGCAAGTGGCCCGCTACGACAAGATCCATCTGTTCGGTTTTCAGAAGGGCGACGAATCCTATGACGAGTCCATCTCCATACGGCCCGGCGAAAACCAGCCGCAGGCTTTCGATGCGCCCTTCGGGCGGGTGGGGCTGTCCATCTGCTACGACTTGCGTTTTCCCGAGTTTTTTCGCGCCATGGGCGAGCTCGATCTCATCGTCCTGCCCGCGGCGTTCACCTACACGACCGGCTCGGCCCACTGGGAAGTCCTGCTGCGCGCACGCGCCATCGAGAACCAGTGCTATGTGCTGGCGGCGGCCCAGGGCGGCAAGCATGAAACCGGCCGGCGCACCTGGGGCCATTCTGTTTTAATAGACCCCTGGGGCGACGTCGTGGACTGCCTGGCGGAAGGTCCCGGCCATGTTTGCGGGGCCGTCGATCCGCAGCGTATCGCCGATGTACGGGCCTCGCTGCCGGCGCTCAAGCATCGCACGATGTAACCAACCACTCATACGGTATCCTGATTCATGAAAATTGCTGATCCTGCCATCAACGCCCTGGCCACGGCCAAATCGGTTCTGCTCGACCCCTGGGGCCTGGACGAATCGCATATGGCGCGTGCCCTGGGCGAGATCTTCACCCACAAGGTCGATTACGCGGACTTGTATTTCCAATACACGCGCAGCGAAGGCTGGAGCCTGGAAGAGGGCATCGTCAAGACGGGCAGCTTCTCGATCGAGCAGGGCGTGGGCGTGCGGGCGATCAGCGGGGAAAAGACGGCGTTCGCCTATTCGGACGCCTTGACGCCCGATGCGCTGCTGTCCTCCGCGCAAACCGTGCGCACCATCGCCCGCCGCGGCGCCGGGCGGCAGAACGTGGCGGCAAGGGACGACGCCCCCGGCCGCTCGCTGTATCCCGCGATCGATCCGGTCAACACGCTGTCGGCGCCCGAAAAAGTCGCGCTCCTGGAGCGCATCGAAGCCATGGCGCGCGCCGCCGATCCGCACATCATCCAGGTCATGGCCGGGCTGGGCGCGGAATACGACGTCATTCTGGTGGCCGGCAGCGACGGCCGCCTCGCCGCCGACGTCCGGCCGCTGGTCCGGCTGTCCCTGACCGTGATCGCCGAGCGCAACGGCAGGCGCGAAATGGGCCACGGCGGCGGCGGGCGCTGCAGCCTGGCTTATTTCACCGACGACGTCCTTCGGTCCTATGTCGAACGCGCAACGCACGAAGCCCTGACGAACCTGGAAGCCAGGCCCGCGCCCGCCGGGGAAATGACGGTGGTGCTGGGTTCGGGCTGGCCGGGGATACTGCTGCACGAAGCGGTGGGGCACGGCCTGGAAGGCGATTTCAACCGCAAGGGCTCCAGCGTGTTTTCCGGCCGGATCGGCGAGCGCGTGGCGTCCAAGGGCGTCACCGTGGTGGACGACGGCACGATCGCCGACCGGCGCGGGTCGCTGAACATAGACGACGAGGGCAATCCGTCGCAGCGCAATGTGCTGATCGAAGACGGCATTCTGAAGGGCTACATCCAGGATTCCATGAACGCGCGGCTGATGAAGATGGCCGTCACCGGCAACGGGCGGCGCGAATCCTATGCGCACCTGCCCATGCCCCGCATGACCAATACATACATGCTGGCGGGCGCCCATGCGCCGGGCGAGATCATCGCTTCGGTGAAAAGAGGGCTGTATGCGGTGAATTTCGGCGGCGGCCAGGTGGACATCACCAGCGGCAAGTTCGTGTTTTCGGCTTCCGAGGCCTATATGATCGAGAACGGCAAGGTGACTCACCCGGTCAAGGGCGCGACGCTGATCGGCAATGGCCCGGACGCGATGAACCGGGTCAGCATGATCGGCGACGACATGCGCCTGGATCCGGGGGTGGGCACTTGCGGAAAGGAAGGCCAGAGCGTTCCGGTCGGGGTCGGCATGCCGACGGTGCGCATGGACGGGTTGACTGTGGGCGGCACCGCCTGATTCGTTCGCGCGACGTGTCGCTGGGGTATGGGACGCGGCTTGCCTGACTTGTCGCGCGGTTCGTGTTGCCCTCGTTCGTGTCACGGAACGCGGTCTGCTTGGCGTGTTGTTTATCAGGGCATGGGATACGGTCTGCTTGGCGTGTTGTTTATCAGGGCATGGGATACGGTCTGCTTGGTGTGTTGTTCATCAGGTTATGGAACACGGTCTGCTTGGCGTATCGGGGCATCGGGCTAGGCGAAGGCGGTTCTGGCCGTTGGCCAGAACTCCCCGGTTTTGGCTCGTCTCCAGGGCGGTCGCGGAACTCGTGCGCTCGGGCCAGTGG
>JACDJC010000654.1_pt1 | contig 38199 bp, 33 predicted proteins | sample 7454191 | NCBI WGS metagenome assembly JACDJC01 (sample SAMN14253291, study PRJNA609438) | sludge metagenome | isolation source: sludge after 25d culture with pyrite and EDTA | collected 2018-12-20
CAGCCGCAGATCCCTGTTCGCTTTCGATTCATATCCATCGGGATATGGAACCCCGAGCATCTGCATGACAGATATTTTATCCGACGTGGTCGTCGTGTCCAGCCGGTCTTCGATTAACCACGGATAAGGGGGCATGATCGAGCCCGGCGACATGGATGTTGGATCCAGCATATGGCTGTAATGCCAGGCGTCGGGATATTTCCCTCCTTCACGGTGCAGGTCGGGACCGGTTCGTTTTGAGCCCCATAAAAATGGATGATCATATACAAATTCACCCGCCTTGGAATATTCTCCGTAACGCTCTGTTTCCGAACGAATCGGACGGATCATCTGGGAATGACAGGTATTGCATCCTTCCCGGATGTAAATATCTCTACCCTGTAACTCCAGCGGCGTATAAGGTTTAACACTGCTGATTGTCGGTACGTTTGACTTGACCAGAAATGTCGGCACCATTTCAACGACTCCTCCGATCAGAACAACAACAATTGTGATCAGAGAAAATTGAACCGGTTTATGTTCCAGCCAGCGGTGCCAGTGTTCATTCGCGGAACCGGTATTATTCACATGAACGAGAGCCGGCGCCCTGGCTTCTTCATCATCAATAAGACGGCCGCTTTTGCCTGTTTTATACAGATTATAGATCATGATGATTACACCGGTCAGATAAAGCGTGCCTCCGATCGAGCGGAAGATATACATCGGTATAATCTGCAGAACTGTCTCTAAAAATATGGGATACTGTAAAAAACCGTCCTGTGTAAATGACTGCCACATAAGCCCCTGAGTAATCCCTGCCCAGTATAAAGGAATGACGTAGAAAACGATCCCGAGAGTGGCGACCCAAAAATGCGTGTTGGCCATTTTTACCGAATAAAGTTTTGTTCCGTAAAGCCTGGGTACCAGCCAGTATAATATGCCAAATGTCAGCAGACCGTTCCAGCCCAACGCGCCGACGTGCACATGCGCGATGATCCAATCCGTATAATGAGCAAGCGCGTTTACACTTTTTATGGACAACAACGGTCCTTCAAAGGTTGCCATTCCGTAAGCCGTCACCGCCACCACCAAAAACTTCAGAATCGGATCTTCGCGGACACGGTCCCATGCGCCCCGAAGTGTCAAAAGCCCGTTGAGCATCCCCCCCCAGGAGGGAGCAATCAGCATAATCGAAAACACCGTTCCCAACGACTGAGCCCAATCCGGAAGCGCGGTGTACAATAAATGATGAGGGCCTGCCCAGATATAGATAAATATTAATGCCCAGAAATGGACGATTGATAATCTATATGAATAAATCGGTCGCTCTGCCGCCTTTGGCAGATAGTAGTACATAAGCCCCAGGTATGGTGTCGTAAGGAAAAACGCTACCGCGTTATGTCCGTACCACCATTGTACCAGAGCGTCCTGAACACCCGCAAATACCGGATAACTTTTTGTTAGTGTAACCGGAATTTCAATGGAATTCACCAGATGAAGAACCGCCACGGTAAAAAAAGTAGCGAGATAAAACCAGATGGCCACATACATGTGTTTTTCACGGCGTTTTAAAATCGTGCCGATCATATTAACTCCAAAAACGACCCAGATGATCGTTATGGCGATATCTATGGGCCATTCAAGTTCGGCGTATTCCTTACTGGTTGTCATTCCAAGCGGGAGTGTGATCGCCGCCATCACGATGATGAGCTGCCATCCCCAGAAATGAATTTTGCTTAGAAGATCGCTGAACATCCGCGCTTTTAAGAGACGCTGAAGCGAATAATACACCCCCATGAAGATTCCGTTACCGACAAACGCGAATATAACCGAATTGGTATGCAGCGGCCTCAACCGGCTGAAAGTGATGTACGGTATTCCCAAATTCCATGAGGGCAGATAGATCTGAAAGGCGATCGTTAAACCGACTGTCATACCTATCAATCCCCAAAAAACGGTTGCCAGATAAAAATTCCGGACGATTCTGTTATCGTACTGAAACGTCTCCATTGTCATGCTCACGCTCCCTGTTCTCAGATTTTGATTTTGTTTTATCATCAAATAAAATCCTCACCGATGGTGTATATTGATCATCATACTGACCGCTTTTAACCGCCCATAAAAAAGCCCCCAGAAATCCTGCCGCCACAATCAGGCTGAAACCGATAAGAATAAACATCGCGCTCATCACTCACCCACTTTCGAACGTAAACCGGCGCGGGCAGCCATAAAATTGGTTGCTACGGTCGTAAAAACCATCACTGTTATTGAACTAACCGGCATCAGCACTGCCGAAATCAAGGGCGAAAGCGTCCCCTGAACGGCAAAACCCAACCCGATGATATTATATAAAAATGAAATGATAAAACTGATGCTGATGATATTCATACTTATTCGGGAAAACCGAATAAACCGGTCTAATTTTATAAAACTTTCCGCCTGCGCGATGCCGTCACATGCGGGTGAGAACCCGCTTATATTTTCCGAAACCGCTATTCCCGCGTCACTTTGTTTTAGGGCACCGGCGTCATTCAGGCCGTCACCGATCATCATCACTTGATTTTTTTGGGACTGAAGATTCTTGATATACTCCAGTTTATCATGAGGGGATTGATTAAATTTTAGATCCGATTCGCTGCCAAACAATTCTTGAAGAAATGACTTTTCTCTATCATTATCACCCGTAATCATGGAAAGCCGGTAATTTGTTTTAAGATTTTTCAGAATATCCTTCAACCCCTTACGGTAACTGTTTCCGAGCCGGAAACACCCTCTGTAAATCCCGTCCAGCTCAATATGAACAATCGATGTTGTCATTGAATTAAATGAACTTTTTTTAACACCGATGAACCTGTCCGAACCTATTTTTACCATGACGCCTTTTACAATCCCTTCGATCCCCGCTCCGGGTATTTCATTAAATCGCGTAATCCCCGGTAAAGCGTCAGCTTCTAAAAATCGACTGATCCGCTGACTAAGCGGATGGATGGATTGCGCCGTAATTGATTTTATGAATTGCTTTTCCGGATCGCTGAGCGGTTCATTTAAATGATCAGGATAATGCCAGGTCACATCGTCCGATCCGGTGCCGGTTAAGGTTCCCGTCTTATCAAAAACAATGATGTCTGTTTTGGAAATTGCTTCGATGACTGATGTATTTTTTACATAGAAGCGGTTTCTTGAGAATATCCTGAGCGTGTTCCCCAGAGTAAACGGAGCTGACAGAGCGAGCGCGCAGGGACAAGCGACAATCAGAACTGCCGTAAATGCATTTAATGCGAGATGCGCGTTTTCGGGAAGCCAGTAAATTGCCGAAGCGGCGGCAATGAGCAGGACAGCTATTGTAAAATATTTACTGATGGTATCGGAAATAGTGATCATCCGGCTTTTATTGTCTTTATGAAAGATATCCTGATTCCATAATTTTGTCAGGTAACTTTGAGAAACATCTTTCACCACTTCTAATTCAATATGACTACCCGACTGCCTTCCCCCGGCATAAACAATTTCACCTGAGATTTTTTTGACTAAATTTGATTCGCCCGTTACAAAACTGTAATCGATATATCCATCGCCTTTAATAAGAACAGAGTCGGCAGGAATCAATTCCGCGTTTCGGACAATAATCCGGTCTCCGACCCGCAGTTTTGACAAAGGTATGGTTTTGCGCTCCTTCTTCTTCCTTATCGTCACCGCGATTGGAAAATATGATTTGTAATCGCGTTCGAATGATAACGCATGATGCGTTTTATTTTGAAACAATTTTCCGACAAGCAGCAGCAAAATCAGTCCCGTAAAAGAATCCATATATCCGGTGCCATATCCGCTAAGGATTTCATACAAACTTCTGCTGAACAAAGTGATAATTCCCAGAGAAATGGGCACATCGATATTTATCAGCCGTTGTCTGAATCCTGTCCGGGCGGATTTAAAGTAATTTATACTGCTGTATAGCAATACAGGTAAGGCAAGAAGAATGTTCATATATCCAAAAAATACTCTGAACGGAGCATCAATCTCCGCTTCACCGGATAAATATTCCGGAAAACTGAGCAGCATAATATTCGCGAATGCAAATCCTGCCACACCGATTTTCAGGTATAGATCTCTATCCTCTGACTTATTTTGCGTCTTCCTGAGATTTTCATGATTAAACTGTGGTTCATAACCAATGGATGCCAGATTTTCCACAATTTCCCGTAACCCGGTTTTATCCCGGTTATAAGTGATATTCAGCTCTTTTTGAACAAAATCGACACGGGATTCAATAATACCACCGTTTAATCTCTCAAGATTTTCGAGTAGCCAGATACATGAGCTGCAGTGCATGGAAGGAATAAATAGATTAACAGAAACACCGGACCCTCCGGATTCCTGAATCAATTGTTTTTGAATAGAATTATCTTCAAGAAAGGAATATTTTTCCGGAGCTCCGAATTCATCCGGAGAGACGCCCGGATTCTTATCAAACTGATAATAATCGCAAAGATTATTTTCTTCAAGAAGTTCATAGACCAGCCGGCAACCCTTGCAGCAGAAGACTTTTTCCCCCATCGCAATGGAGGAATCCCTGCATTGTTCACCGCAATGATAACACTCTAAATCTTTTTTTAGTTTCGGCTGGTAGATTTTTACATCTACTGACATCGATTTTTATAACCGCTTTTTTATTTGTTTTGAAACCTTCCCGTAAAATCTCTCATTTTCTTTTTTAAAAAGATTTTATTTACCGGGCAGTTTCATAGATCCTGGCATTTTTCTGAATCGGACCGTCTTTAATCTTGTAAATCTCACCCCTGTTCATTGTATCAAACATGGTAAGAATGATAAAAACCGCAAGAAACACAAGTGAAAACGAGAATATAGCCAGATAGAATTTATTATCATACAACAAGTGCATGAAGAAGAGAAGGACCAGTGTCCCTTTCACCGTCGCTATCAGCATGGCAATGATAAGGTTGAATGCGCCGAAATGCAGAAAGGATGCTCCTACGGTGATTCCCGTGAGCACCAATAATGCCGCGGCCACTCCAAGGTAAGTCTTCAACGGGAGAATATGATTTTTATATTCAACATGATTTGAGTTTGTCATCATTATTTATCCTATCAAATACAATAGAGGGAACAAAAATATCCAGATCAGATCAACCAGGTGCCAGTATAAACCGGTCATCTCGATTGGAGTATAATATTCCGCGGAGAATTCACCTTTTACGGTTCTGTACAGAACCCAGCTGATAGCGATCATCCCGAAAAGTATGTGAAAACCGTGCAGACCGGTCATTGCAAAATAAATGCTGAAAAAGACATGTGGATTAGTCCCCTCCAGGCCTGTAAACGTGTAGTATTTTCCCGGAAGCTGTCCCAAATGTATCTTATGCATGTATTCGAAATATTTTACAACAAGAAACGCGGCGGCAAGGATTAATGTAATTACCAGAAAAATAATTGTTTGCTTTTTATTTGATAACTGCATGCTTCTTATGGAAAGCGCCATAGTCAGGGAGCTTGTAATCAGCACAACCGTATTCAATGTACCGAGATAAACATTCAGCAATTTATGGGCATTGTAAAACATGTCCGGATTCCATGCCCTAAAAATCGCATAAGCCGTAAAGAGTCCGCCAAACAACAAGATTTCAGTCAAAAGGAATATCCACATCCCCAGCTTTACTGTTTCCTGCTGCTGTCCCACATCACTAAAATGATGCGCCAGATGGATAGGATGTTTTTCCGCATGCTCCATATATTCAGTCCTGTTTCTTAACTAAAATTACCCTTAAAATTAAAACCACATTTATTTAACCGCTGCCGGTTTATCCTTTCGACTTTTTAACGCATCTTTCTCGTATAAAATATCATCAACAACCATCAGATGATCAAAATCATATGGACCGTTAACGACCACCGGAATTTCAGAGAAATTTTCCTTCGGCGGCGGTGAATCGGTAGTCCATTCAAGTGTAAGTGCGCCAAACGGATTTTTTCCCGCCGGAGGGCCCTTATACATCGCGTAAACCAGGTAAACACCCATAATGATGAAGCCTACCCCCAGCACCCATGACCCGACCGATGAAAAGGCATGGAGTGGCTGATATTGATCGAGATAATTATAATAACGCCTCGGCATCCCCTTTGTCCCAAGAATAAATTGTGTAAAAAACGTCATATTGAATCCAACAAAGATCAGAAAAGCCGCGATCTTCCCCCAGAACTCACTGTACATACGGCCCCAAAACTTGGGCCACCAGTAATGGAGACCACCAAGAAACGCCATCACCGTCCCGCCCATCATCACATAATGAAAATGAGCAACTACAAAATAAGTGTCATGCAGGTGGATATCTATGGACAAGGCGCCGAGAAAAATTCCCGTGAGCCCTCCAATGGCAAACAAAAACAGGAATGAAAGCGCGTAGAGCATCGGAGTTTCGAAACTAATCGATCCTTTATAGAGCGTCGCCATCCAGTTGAACATTTTAATCCCCGAAGGTATCCCCACGAGAAAGGTTAAAAATGAAAATATCATCGCTGCCAGTTCAGATTGCCCGCTTGTGAACATATGATGTCCCCAGACCAGAAAACTGACAAGGGCGATTCCCAGGCTGGAAAAAGCAATTGCCTTATAACCGAAAATCTTTTTATGGGAAAAAGTCGAAATCAGTTCACTGATAATCCCCATCCCGGGAAGAATCATGATATATACGGCCGGATGTGAGTAGAACCAGAAAAAGTGCTGATAAAGAACCGGATCTCCGCCCATCGCCGGGTCAAAAATACCGATACCGAACGCTTTTTCCAGAATAAGCAGCAAAAGGGTAATCCCGAGCACCGGAGTGGCCAGCACCTGAATTATCGCCGTGGCATAGAGCCCCCAGACAAAAAGCGGCATCTTGAACCAGGTCATCCCCGGCGCCCGCAGTTTATGGATGGTGGCGATAAAATTGATGCCGGTAAAAATAGATGAAAATCCAAGAATGAAGATACCGAAAGTCATGGAGATCACCGAGCCGGTTGATTCCGTGCTGTATGGGGTATAAAAGGTCCAGCCGGTATCCACACCGCCTGTGATGATCGCAAAAACCGCGAACAAAGCGCCGAACACATACACATACCAGCTTGCGAGGTTTAACCTTGGAAATGCGACATCCTTCGCTCCTATCATCAATGGAAGCACAAAATTTCCAAGCGCGGCGGGAATAGACGGTATGATAAACAAAAATATCATAATCGCGCCGTGCAGTGTAAAATATTGATTATAGGTTTGGGCGGTCATGATATCCGGTCCCGGGTGCAGAAGCTCCAGGCGGATTAATATCGCCAGTACTCCACCGACAAAGAAGGAAATCATAATACTGTACAGATACAGAACACCGATACGTTTATGATCCAGCGTAAACAGCCATGATTTGATTCCTCTGTCCTGATTCAGATAATTTGTCTCTGCAAAAACAGCCATACTATCTACCTGCTTATTTTAATGTTTTTAAGTAAGCGATCATCGCGTCAATTTCTTCATCTTTCAATAGCCCCTGATAAGTCGGCATCACCGGTTGAAATCCCATCACCACTTTAGCCTGGGGTTCCAGTATGGATTCGCGAATATAATTTTCATCCGCTGTAATATTACTACCATCCTGTAACCGTTCCATACGACCGAATAGTCCTTTGAAAGTGGGACCTGTATTTTTCGAACCGTCATTACTGTGACAGGTAATACAAGCCTTAGTCTTGAATAATTTCGCGCCGAACTCTTCAGGCGCCATTCCGGCTCCGGGATTGGCATTGGACGCTATCCACTCGTCATATTCACGTCCGGATACAACTTTAACCTTGCCGATCATCTCTGAATGTCCTTTTCCGCAGTATTCCGTGCAGAACAAATCAAAAGTTCCCTGATTTGTCGCTTCGAACCAGGCGATGGTGTACCTGTTCGGCAGCACATCCATTTTCATGCGGAAATCCGGTACGAAGAAACTGTGTATTACATCTTTTGAAGACATGGTCAGCTGTACCGGTTTGCCGACCGGCACAACCAGCTCATTGGTGGTTGTAATTCCATTGTCATATCCGAACGACCAGAACCATTTTTGACCGGTGACCTTAACATTCATGGCATCTTTCGGTACAACATTCATCTTCAGATATGTATTAAATCCCCATAAAAAAACAATAAAAACCAGAATAGTCGGAATAACGGTCCAGATAATTTCCAGCCGGGTATTATGCGAAATATCCGGAGTGAATTCTTTTTTCCCGCGCCGGCGATACTTTACCGCAAACCAGAAGCTTCCAAAAACAACAACGATAAAAAAGAAAATGGAAGCATAAAGGATAAAATAAAACAACGCATCAACATCCGAGGCTATTGTTGAATTTGGCGGCGGCAAAAAAAATGTCCCGGTTGTATCCATCGAACTAATCTTCCTTCTTTAAAACTTTAATCGGTTACAGTCATAGAATTGATTTTCTTCTGTATTCATTCATCCAGTAAATACCCAATACAATGATCATGATGACAAGAGTGATTGCTCCGCCAAGGCGCATGACGTTGCCCGCGAAAATCACATACCCCTTTGATGAAGGGTCATAATGATAGCAATATAATATTAACCGGTCGATCGTCGAACCAATCCTTCCTTCCGATGCTTCGAGCAGCGCTAATCGCAAATCTGACGCTCTGTACTCAATTCCATAGAGATATCTGGATATTTCTCCCTCCGGGGTAAGGACAAACACAACCGCGGGATGAGCAAATTCATCTCTTTCTTCCACATAATAGTATTTAAATCCCAGGGCATCTGCCAGAGAGTCAATCTGCGGCTGATCGCCTACAAAGAAAGTCCAACCCTGTTGCGCCGCGTCTTTTTGAATGAAGTCCAAATGCGTTTTTTTCTTTGCCGCGGCTAATTCCACCGTCTCTCTCGGATCTATGCTTACCGTTAAAAGCTCATACTGCTTTCCGGGAACCCAATCCAGTTCACTAACCGTCTGGCTGACACCATTCAATACCAACGTGCAGAGCATGGGACAGTTGTAATAAGCGAGTATCATTACAACAGGTTTACCCTGATGAAAAAATTCATTCAGACTACGCCGATTTCCGTGATCATCTGTGAATTTCAAATTCAGAGGGATCGTTTCTCCCAAATGTTCTGAAACATCGATATCTTGAAGCTCGTCCACTTTTTGACGATTAATCTGTCCGTTGGCCACGATCACCAGGGACAGCAAGATTATATAAATCAAAGGGCTATTAAAACGAAACAACATTGTTATACTTATTATCTTTTTGATTTTACTTGCCTTAAACGACCTTCATAGGTCTCATCCGCAATCACCTGTATGGCCCTTTCGATCGGAATCTGATAAATACCATTATCAGCATCGAGCAATTTATAGGTGTTGAGTTCTTTCTCTTCAGCGGCTCTTATCTCGCGTAGTTCAATTGATTCCGGTTTTAGAACCTTCTCATAGACAAGGTTATCTCTGGCAAAAACAAAATACTCATTCAAAAATACCAGGATCGACGCGAGTATTACGATGATAGCGACCGCATAACCAATAATTTTTGAAATATTTATATCCTGTTTCTCATATTGTTGACCGGAATTTTCAATCATATTATCCGCCATTGTTTCTTCCTAATTGTTTTCAAACTGCACAGAATAAGCAAGTCTTCGGTCTTCCACCGGCACCAGAGGGTTCGCGCTGAATTTTTTCCAGAAAATCCAGAAAAACAATCCTCCCAAACCGATAAATCCCGTGATATCCATCCACGAAAAATGAAACCCATCCGCGCTGTGTGTCGGGAATGTCAGCCAATACAGATCCACCCAGTGCATCACCAGCACCCAGACCGACATAAAAGTTAGCCATTTCAAATTTCGTTTTGAAGATCTCGTCATTAATCCAAGGAACGGAAAAAGAAAATGCCCCAGAACAATCGTCATGGTCATATATTTCCAGGAGCCTTCCCAACGGACCGTGTACCAGATGGTTTCTTCCGGAATATTCGCGTACCAGATCAGGAAATATTGAGAAAACCCCATGTACGCCCAGAATATAATAAACGAGAACAATAATTTTGCGAGATCATGATAGTGTTCAATCGTTATAACATCATCAAGAATCCCGAAATTTCTTAGCGCAACACCGATGATAATTGTAAAGGCGAGCAACGAAAGCAGGCTGCCCGAAAAGAAATACACTCCATAGATTGTTGAATACCAGTGCGGATCGAGAGACATAAGCCAGTCAAACGCGGCAAAGCTGGATGTTAAAGCAAACAGAATCATCGCGGGCGCGCTGACACGCTTCATTTTTTCTATTTTTTCTTCATCCGGCGCGCCGTCCTGCGCAATTGATGTTTTGTATAATACCCTTGCTATCAGATACCATACTGAAAAATAAACGGCGGAACGGATCAGAAAAAACGGGATATTCAGATACCCGGCCTTTTTTTGAAGTATCGTGTCATGGGCGACGGCTTCCGGATGACTCCAATGATATAAGTCATGAAAACCAAAAACAAGCGGGATAAAGAAAACCGCCATGACGGGAAGAACCATCATCAAAGTTTCCGTGACGCGTCTCAGGACGATGCTCCATTGCGCGCCTACCAGGTGATTCAGGAGCGTGAAAAACAGTCCCCCAAGTCCCAGAGTAACCCAGAACATATAGGCGACAAGATAGGAATGAAAAAACTGCCCTGAATCCATAAAATAACCAGTAAAAGTAATAAGAAGCGCCAAGGACCCGGCAATCAACGCGTATTTCCCAAATTTACCGCTATCAGTAAGGCGAAAAGTGTTTTTGTCTAATTTCATACCTGTTACTCTACCTTATGTCTTTTAAAATTTCTTCCGGCACATCCGAAGCGGATGCGTTCCGGGCGCGCTGTAAAGCCCGGACATAATTAACAATTGCCCAGCGGTCATCCACCGGAATCTGGTGTTTATAAGACGGCATATTTCTTATACCATTGCTAATAACGTCGTAAATATGCCCGTCCGGAAAATTGCGGATATTATCCTGATGAAACGACGGAGGCGGCAGAAAACCTCTTTTTACAACAATCCCTTTTCCGTCTCCTACTCTGCTGTGACAGGGCGCGCAGTAAATATCATACCGTTCCTGTCCTCTTTTTAAGACCTTTACGGTTGGATCAACCGGTGATTTCAGGATCAGATTCCCGGCGGCATCTTTTCCAAAATAATATTCAGTGTCATCAAAAAGTTCACCCCTTGCGACAGTACCGGGAACCGGCGCGCGCATGGCGGATCCGTTCTCAAAAAACCGGCTTTGTGACTGCGGCAGATATTTTGGCTGCTGATCCATATTGGGATTGATATGGATTGGCGGTTTATCCGAAGGCTTTCCGCGAAGACAACCGGTAAATTGAACTGACAACGCCAGCAACAGAAACACCGGAAAAATCTTTTTTAAAAGTATATTATACAAGACTACGCCTCACATCTATTTCGTTTTGATTTCTTCATTTACGATATCTGACCGGTCCACCAGAAATTCGATATTTTTTCCGCCGATTTTTTCCAGAAACGACCGGGCCTGTTCCGGATCAAAATCATCATTATCCGCTTCAATACTTACAAAAAAAGCATCATCCGTTACCTTTGAGAAACGATCAGAATGGAAGATTGGATGAAAAAATTGCGGCAGTTTGTTAAGAAGGAGCATACCCACAAGCGCTGTTAGCGCCGATGAAAACACCATAACGGCAAAAGCGATCGTACCAAAGGCCTGATAACTGAAAAACGGTTTACCGGAAACGGTGATGGGATAATCAATGGCGCTTGTCCATCCTTCAAACGCAAAACCTGCCAGAAAGGCGCCGATGGCGATAATCCCTACCATCCACCCCAGCGGAGACCTTTTTTCACCCATGGCGCCATCCATTCCGTGCACGGGAAAGGGAGAATGACAGTCAAATTTCCTGTATCCTGAATCTCGTAGTTGTTCCGCCGCCTTTAATAGTTCAGCAGGTGAACCAAATTCAGCAAGTACTCCTTCAACTTTTTTATTTTTCATGATGGCCTCCGCCGTTTTGTCCATTGTAATGCGGGTCTGCCTGCGGGAGAACACCTTTCACTTCCGATATGGCAATCATTGGCAGAAAACGGATAAAAAGCAGGAATAATGAGAAAAACAAACCGAATGAACCGATAAAAATCCCTATATCAAAAATAGTCGGCTTATAGTACGCCCAGCTGGATGGCAGAAAATCACGTGAAAGCGAAGAAACAACGATAACAAATCGTTCGAACCACATACCAACATTAATCAGAATGGATGCAACGAACATAACTGGGATGCTTGTACGCAGCTTCTTTGACCAGAACAATTGGGGCACAAGCACATTACAGGCAATCATGGTCCAGTAGGCCCACGCGTATGGACCAAATGCCCTGTTTAAGAATGCAAAGCTTTCATACTCATTCCCGCTGTACCAGGCGATAAAAAATTCCATTCCGTATGAATATCCCACCATAAGCCCGGTGACAAGCATGATCTTGTTCATATTCTCCAGATGCCTGATCGTGATAATATGTTCGAGATTGAACACCTTCCTGGCGATAAGGGCCAGTGTCATCACCATCGCGAATCCGGAAAAGATTGCTCCCGCTACAAAATATGGAGGAAAGATTGTTGAGTGCCATCCGGGAATCACACTGGTGGCAAAGTCTGTACTCACAACGCTATGCACCGAGAGCACAAGAGGCGTTGATAATCCTGCCAGCAGTAAATACGCCAGTTCATAATGTTTCCACTGCCTGTTTCCACCCCGCCATCCGAGAGACAAAATTCCGAATGAGATTTTTCGCAATCTTGATTTCGCGCGGTCTCTCAGTGTCGCCAGATCAGGGATAAGTCCCACATACCAGAACATCAGAGATACTGAAAAATATGTGCTTACCGCAAACACATCCCAGAGCAGCGGACTCCTGAAATTCGGCCACATCCCCATCTGATTCGGAATCGGAAACATCCAGTAAGCAACCCAGGCACGGCCCACATGAATACCGGGAAAGATTAAAGCGCAGATAACCGCAAAAATAGTCATCGCTTCCGCAAACCGGTTGATGGATGTTCTCCATCGCTGCCTGAACAGAAACAGAACCGCGGAAATCAGTGTCCCCGCGTGCCCGATTCCCACCCAGAAGACAAAATTAACGATGGCCCATCCCCAGCCCACGGGGATATTTACTCCCCAGATTCCGATGCCCTCCCAGAACAGGTACGCGATCATCGCGACCAGCATCATTGCCATTGACCCGGAAACCGCGAACAGGGCATACCAGATCTTTGGTGTTTTTCTTTCGGTAATCGAACTAATCTGCTCAGTAATACTCGAAAATGTCGGATTACCGGTGATCAGAGGCGGTTCGGCCGCCTGAATAACAGTTGAATTTTTTGTTATGACACCCACTGGCTTCTCATCATTTTTGTGTGATTAACTTATGTTTATTTTATAATTTTCCAGTTCAGGATTTGGATTGCGAAGTTTCGCCAAAAAAGTCGTTCTCGTTTTTACATTGAGCTCTCCCAGCATCGTGTAATTCCTGTTCTGTTTTTTCATTTTTGAAACCGCGCTTTCAGGATCATTGATATTTCCGAACACGATGGCGTCAGCCGGGCAACTTTGCTGACATGCTGTCTCTATTTCGCCGTCTAAAACCTCCCGTTCCTCAAGTTTGGCGTTATTTTTCGCTCCCGAGATTCTCTGGATGCAGAACGTGCACTTTTCCATTACACCGCGCGAACGCACTGTCACATCAGGATTCTGCGCCATTTTTATTATTTCACTCAGATCCTTTGTGTAATTAAAGAAATTAAACCTGCGTACTTTGTACGGACAATTATTTGAACAGTATCTTGTCCCGATACAGCGGTTATAAGTCATTACGTTTAAACCTTCGTCGTCATGAACGGTCGCCTGAACCGGACATACCTGCTCACAGGGCGCGTTCTCACAATGCTGACATGCCACCGGCTGGTAAACCATTTCCGGATTATCAATATCACCGGCAAAATACCGGTCCAGCCTTATCCAATGCATTTCCCTGCCTTTAGATACCTGCTCTTTACCAACGATCGGAATATTATTCTCACTCTGACAGGCGATCACACAGGCATTACAACCTGAACAGGCGTTAAGATCTATGGTCATTCCCCATTGATAACCTTCATCATAAACCCGGTCTTCCCAGAGGGATTTCAATGGAGGGCTTTCAACCATTTTCGGCGCGAAATCCGGATGCTGACGGTAATGATCAAGAGAAGCTTCCCGTACAAGCGGCCGGCCTTCCATACTGTTGTGATCCTGCGAATTAGCCAGGAGATAAGTTTCACCTGTCCCGGTTATCTTTGCGCCCTGATCAAAATTTAGCGCGTCGGAAGTACGGATTTGGTACACATCAAAACCGGTTCCATTACCGATCCTGCCCACCGATCGGCGTCCATATCCGACTGGAAGGGCAATTGAATAGTCCGCCTGCCCGGGAAGCACCGAGACCGGAATAATGATATCCCTGTCTTTATATGTCAGACGCACAAGATCCTGTGTTTTTACTCCCAATTCATCGGCGGTCTTCTGACTCATTAACGCGGCGTTATCCCAGGTGATTTTTGTTACCGGATCCGGCATTTCCTGCATCCAGCCGTTGTTCGCGTAACGTCCGTCATAAACCGCGGGTGAAGCCATAAAAACAACTTCCAGATTATCAACAGACGCGTCAGAATGATTAAACTTGAATTTTTTAATAGTTGTATGCAATGAAGATGAATTTAGTCCCGGATTTATATCTTTCCCCGCATCAGCATCCGCAACCCCGTTATGAAGCAAGCCGCGCCATTTTTTTTCATATTCCGCGGCGGAGAAAATATTCTGCCATGTTTCACGGACAATATCATACCCCCTGCGGTCTTCTCCCGAAATAATCACGTTTAACAACTCTATCATGGTATGCCCGCCGAAAAGCGGCTCGATCATCGGCTGAATCACGCTTCGGGATCCGTCAGCCGCCCTGGCGTCCCCCCAGCTTTCAAGAAAATGAGCTTGCGGGATATGCCATTCAGTCATTTCTGAAGTCTCATCAACATGCATGGACAAATGAACAGAATGTTTAACTTTTTTTAGCAGTGACTTGAAATCAAAATCAGACGGAGCGTCAAATACAGGATTGCCTCCTAAGATGATCAGGGTATCAATATCTCCCGCGTTTACCTTATCCGCGACCCTTTTAAAAGACTCTAGAGACGGAATCAATAAATCTTTCAGTTCATGATAAGTAACTGTATTCCCCGCATTACCCATAGCGTGATTAAGCGCGTAAATAATAGAATGAACAATCGCAGGCTGACGCCTTCCGGCTACGATGAGACTCTGCCTGTCATTTTTCAGCAGATCCTTCGCGAGCTCGTTGATCCATTTACGGTCAAATTTCCGGTGAGTATCCTTGATATCAACAAACGGTAAATCAATCGGCAATCCCAGCCTGCTTAGTTCTTCCGCGACGGCCATGATAAACGCCGGAATCATTGAACTCTCAAGCCGTAAACGGTGATCCGCCATACCTCCTGTCACCGTAAACACGGATTCAGCCACATAGAGCCGATTCATATTATCCTTTTCGGATTCAACCCGTCTTCCAGCCGCAAAACCTTTATTTGCCTTAATGCTTTCATTTTCCATCAGGAGAAAATCCGCATCCAGTGAGAGAATCACTTTTGCTTTATCAAAATGATACACCGGGCGAACTGTTTTCCCTGACGCTATCTTGATACCACTATAAATATTTTCATCGCTGACCGGCTCATAAACAGACCAATCCGCTTTAGGAAACTCCTTGTTAAATTTTTCAAACATTCGGTAAAGCGACGGTGAAGAAAACGCGCCGGAAACAACCGCGAGTCCTTCTCCTCCGGACTCTAAAAATGCCGGATAAATTTCACGCCAGAAGGTGACAAATTCCGTCCAGTCTTTCTCAACACCCTTCAACCGAACCGACTGCGAACGATCCGGATCATATAAATTCAGCATTTCTGATTGAATAAAGGCGTTCGAACTCCCCAAACTAGACGGATGTTTTTTATTACCCTCAATTTTTGTCGGGCGGCCTTCGTGATTTTCCACTACCAGGCCATAGGAATCAAGTCCAAAAGGCATCGTTGTGGCGTAATGCATCGGAATACCGGGCACAATATTTTCCGGCGCGATAACATATGGTACGATTTTTTCAACGGGCCGCCTGCATCCCGCAAGACCGGCAAAAGCGATCGACGCTCCCATCAGAGTTAAAAATTTTCGCCTTGAAACGGGGCTGATCATCTCCGATACGTTCTCGGGGAATTCCCGGTGTAAAAATTCCTGAAATTCCGGCGTCTCAGCCAACTGATCCAGACTCCGCCAGTATTCTTTTCCTTTTACATTCACGTTTTTTTTCATCTGTGACATCCTGAACAATCTACTGGTGGTTTAATTTTTTTCTCATCGATTACTTTTCTGGCAAATTCCAACTGATTTGCCGGGGGGGTCCAATTCATTTTGGTAATATCGCCGGGAGGTCTTATAAATGGTTCCGGGTTTCGGTGACAGTCAATACACCAGCTCATACTAAGCGGTTCTTTTTGCTCGACCACTTCCATTGCCGCCACGTTTCCATGACAGCTTTCACACCCAACCCCGGCCTTTATATGAGCGCTATGCCTGAAATAGGCAAAATCAGGGAGATTATGAACCCGTACCCACTGAATGGGATCGCCTGTTGCCCAACTTTCGCGAACGGGCAGCAGTTTTTCACTTTCCGTGCGGATAAGTGTATGACAATTCATACATGTTTGCGTGGGCGGTATAATCGCCTCTTCCGAGAACTCTACAGATGTATGACAATAACGGCAATCCATCCCCAAATCCCCCGCGTGCAGTTTATGACTGTACTCAACAGGCTGCTCCGGACGGTATCCGACATCCGTATATTTGGGTGAGCCGTAATACCAGAAAAACCCGACCGTTGCCAATCCACCAAAAATGACTCCGATGATAATATAAAGCGGAAGTTTATTTGTCCATTTTGGAAAAATTTGAGCCAAACCTAACTCCTATTCTAAATATTTCTGTATACTAACCGCGTTATGTTTAATTCATGTCTATAAGTCAGATGATCAGTAATGCAAGTTCATTCCCGAGACAATACTAAATCAATCCATCCACAATAATCGCGAGAAAAAGTCCGAACAGATATACTATTGAATACCCAAATAACCCCTTGATCAGACTTTCAGACCTTGATCTTTTGGCGTTAATTGATTTTTTTATAAACAAAAAACCCAGGCCAAGAGCAACAATCGCGTAAAGCAAACCGGCAGCTTGGGAGAAATATAAGGTCAGACTAACCGCTACAAGTACCCACGAATACATAATAATCCACCTGAATGTCTTCGTGTCACCGTTGACCACAGGCATCATTGGCAATTCCGCGAGCCGGTAGTCATCCTTATATACAAGGGCAAGCGCCCAGAAATGAGGCGGGGTCCAAAAGAAAATAATGAGGAATAATATCCACGGATCGATAGACATCGATCCGGTTGCGGCAACCCAGGCGCCTACAGGTGCCATCGCTCCGGCCGCGCCGCCAATAACAATGTTTTGGGGTGTATTGGGTTTTAGAAACAACGTATAGAACAGACTATAAAATAAAATTGTCAACAGGGACAGCGCAGCGCTGAACCAATTAAAAAATATGCCGAAAATCAATATACCTGCAACACCTATAAAAAGGGAAAATATTAAGGCGTTTTTTGATGTGATTTTATTCCTGGGAAGCGGACGACGCCCCGATGTTCGGGTCATTTTTGCATCAATATCCCGTTCAAAATACTGATTAAGCGCATTAGCAGCTCCTCCGGTAAGATACAGGGCGACCAGAACCAGAATAAATTTTGCCGGATTACGCAGAAGGCTGCCTTCCATTACTAAAGCCGTGGCCCCTGTGACGACAACCAGCAACATGATAGTCGGTTTTGTTAGCTGAAAATACGCTGAGATTTTGGATTTCATTTAACAATTTTGCCTGGTAATGTGATTTAACCGCTAAGGATAAACAATTCTGTTTCCATCGTCTGACTCAGGGCGGGTTCAAACTTATGTTATGCCTGCTGAATCAAGACATCACTCAGAACAAATCGCTATTTGTTAATATTCCCGCTGTTCCGTTTTTTTTTAACCGAATTCTGATTTTTTTTATTTGTTTAGTAACTTTTTAGAGGTTTTCGCATCCAGGCGGGTCATATTATCGAAGGAGTACAAAAAAAAAGCCGGCAAATCGCCGGCGTTATGAAATATGTCAAAAATCTAATATTATTTTTTTACAGGTTTTTTTAGGGTTTCATCTTTGACGCTCTCTTCATCGTCCGGATGAATTCTTGTAACTCCCTCTTCCAGGAGATAATGAAAATTTTTCTGAAATTCATCAGCGGATATATTTGCTGTAGCCGCGTATTTTGCAAGTTCATGCGGATCATCAAAATCTTCTGTCTTTAGTCTGATCATATACCGGTGTGCCACATGATATGATTCAGAATCAATATCAACCATTCTCACCTTCATCTTTTTTGTTCTAGGATCAATAATATCCTTAAAATATAAAGGCACGAACCGGTTGTTCTGAATGGATATCAGGGCTCCGTTACCGCCGTCATATAAAAATTTCGACGCCATGAAACCCAGATCCCTGCAATACTCCATATCGAATGGAATCGGATCCGCGCATCGTAATTCATAGCCTATATTTTTCGCGACGATTGTTGTTTTTAATTTGAACTCCTTCAATCGTTCCTGAACATGATATTTTAAAATCTCTCCAAAACTGATCTCCGCGAATCTCAGATTATCATGAGCATCACGTTCAATATTCAGTATTTTGCTAAATGCCGCCGGATCAAGTTTTTCAAGCAGACCTTCCGCCAATATGGCGACACCGTCTGTCCTGCCATAACTCAGACGCTTTATAATCGCCCCAACGAGTATGTCCACTAATTGCTGTAGTTGAATATTTTTATTTCCAAATTCTTCCGGAATAATGGTCAGTGTCGCGCCGGCCGCTTTTCCGATACCAAGCGCGAGATGCCCTGCCTTTCGGCCCATGGTTACCACAAAATACCAGCGGGATGTTGTTTTGGCATCGGTCATAATATTCTTAACGATTTCAACACCCAGATGCCGTGCCGTTTGAAAGCCGAACGTTGGAATCCCATGCGGAAGATCAAGATCATTATCTATTGTTTTTGGAACATGCGCGACACGAATTCTGCCGTTGGCAACCTGTTCAACCCGGTAGGCCGAATACGCTGTGTCGTCACCGCCAATAGTGATTAACTGATCTACATTTAATCGCAGTAAAGATGAAACCGTGTTTTCCAAAAATTTTGGATCTTTAGTCGGGTTTTCCCGGGCAATTCCAATATATGACCCTCCCCGGAAATGGATACGGCTTGTCTCATCTATTGTCAATGGAGCGATGTGTGAAATATCACCCTGCATAATCCATTTAAAACCATCTTTTATACCGATCACATCACCGCCCGAAAGTATAGCCCTGATTGTCGCGGCGCCTATAACACTGTTTATCCCGGGCGCCGGGCCACCGCCAACAAGTATGGCTGTTCTTTTAGGATGCATTAAATACCTCCAAAAATACACTATTTTTTAGCTTAAAAAGAGGCAATATACAAAGACAAACCAATTCCCGCAAGTTCACATTTTTGAGTATTTTTTTATTTAATTGAATAATTATTCTATCGATCATGATATTTGTTTTACGGTGATATAAATCAAACCATTTGGATAAATTTCTTTTAATATTTACACTGGTGGTCAGCCTTCGGTATATTAAAGATATAACAATATTGTGTTATCAAAATTATTTTACGGTTATTCTTCCCCTGCTTATGTTTAATTGTACCGGCTAAGACACCGATTACCTCCCGGAAGAGTTTATTGTTAGATGCTTTTTAATTTCAGTTCTTTTATCGAACCGGGTTATTTTTTATGAAAATTAATGCAGTCTATTTGTCGGGATTTAAAAATTTCGAAAAGAACGTCAAGTTCGAATTTTACAATCACGCCGACAATCAACACTTAAATATGGTGGGAGAAAGAAAGGAATCACTTTTTGAAGTGATGCTTGGGATTCTTTTCGGCTTCGATGAATCGGAAAAAAAATCATTTAAAAACAATCTGTCCACTGATATTTTCAGCGGACTGCTTGTTCTGAAATTCGACAAGAGGCTTTTTCATATTGAAAGAGATATGAACAATGACTCGGTATCATTTATAATCAAAAACGAAAAAGATGTTAAAATTATTTTTCAGGGTAAAGACATACCCTCCGAAACATCTGAACGTCCCTATCTGAAAGTTTTAAGTTCACTATTTCCGATCACAGACAAGCACTCAATCAAAAATATATGTTATGAATTTGATTCGGGAGATGATTCCAGATTAATTAATCTCCTGGAAGCATTTAACCTTCTGCTATCGCCGTGGTTAAAATTTGCAGGCACTAAAAAACTACTGCTTGACTCATATGAACTCATACGATCGATCCCAAAAACAGATAATAAGGACTCCGTCCTGGTAAAAAAGTTTTTAAAAATCATGAGTTTTAAAGGCCGATTAACTCAACTGATAAAACTTGATACAACGCTCAATGAAATTACCGACGATATAAAAAAATTCCGGTTTATGTACGAATCATTTGACTCTAACCTTTCAGTATCGGGCAGAGCGGCAGAAATTCTTAAACAAAATTATCCTTTGCTTATTCACTTTGACGCGGTCAATCTGAAAGAATCGGTTCTTTCCTGGAAAGAATTACAAAAAGAAAAGCAGGTTCTCGAGAATGAACTTCATAAACTGAGACAAAAGAAGGCGATTATTAACAGAAACATAGATGATAAATTGTTGCTTTACAGAAATTTACCGCCAACATTTAAGTCGGATATTGATGAATTCAAAGAGCTGAATATTCAGCTGGAATTAAAAAAGAAACGCGTTTCGGGTATGAAAGTGGAAATGATCATCCTGAAAGCGGCTCTCAAGGAAAGGTACCGGCGAAAATGGTATCTCATCGTTGTCATCCCCGCGATTTTTTTCTTCATTTTTTATTATCTGGTTAAACAAATGTGGATTTTTATCATTCCTGAGACGATCATTATAGCAGGTATAATAATATTTTATATAGGTCATCTGAAAACAAAAATCAAAAAGCAGATAAAGTGGGTAAATGAAGAGGCGCAAAGGCTAGAAAAGGATATTCACGACACGGAATCTAAACTTATAAAACTGAAACAAAAATCCTTGCTGTTTGAAAATCCGGAGTATCTTGATACGCATATTGAACGTTACAGGAAATACAGACAGATGCTTGATCAGCTGAATTCACTGGAAATTCAGGAAAACAAGATACTGGAAATGCTTCAGGACGAAATGTATTTGAATCAAATCCCCGCATACCAAAAAAAGTATTCGACTTACATAGACATTACCCGTCCTGATCTGGAAAAATATCTTGAAGATTTTATCGATTTACAGAACAAACAAGCTCACTCCGCGACTCCCGAAATTCCGTTAAAAGTCAAACAGGAAATTCGTATTATCATAAGAAGCTACCTTAAGCTCCGCGCCGACCTCTTAAAAATGCGAACCACATACTTGAAAAGTTTACATATGATTTATGACCCTGATAAATGGCCAAAACTAATTACCAGGGTCGATGAAATCATAGAAAATCTGGAGAACCGGCTCTCTCCGGAAAAATAGTGAGTCGGTCAGGTTTTATTTTATATCGACTGGGCGGGATTGTTGATAATCAACCGTTATCCTTCAATGAAACTTTACTCATCATGCATCATTTCCAGGCTGATCTGGAATTTCTTAAGTTTTTCTTCCAGTAATTTCCGGCTGATTTGCACATCTTTCGCGACAAGATCAAGATCCCATTCATTTATATGAAGACGGTTTAATAAATATAATTTTTCAAATTCTCCCATGGCTTTCTGATATGAATCGCTGGAAATAACCACATCATTCGTCTTATCCATTTGTATGGCTGTTGCCGCGGTTCCGTAATCTATTACATTCGAATTACTGAATAGGACCATTCTGAAGACTGCCGATTTTAATTGTCTTACATTTCCTTTCCAGGGCTGAATCTTAATCAATTCCAGGGCTTGATCGCTGAAGTGTGTAATATTTTTGCCATATTTTTCACAGCCGCGACGCAGATAAAATTCCGATAACAATGGAATATCCTCCACTCTCTTCCGAAGCGGTGGTATATTTATGGAAAAAGCATTCAATCTGTAAAAAAGGTCTTCCCTGAACTGTCCTGATTTTACTTCGTTAATCAAAATTTTATTTGTCGCGGCTATGATGCGCACTTTGGAATGAATCGTCTCCGTACCCCCGACACGCTGGTACTCGCCATCGTTTAAAAATTTTAATAATTTCCCCTGCGCTTCCAATGGCAATTCAGCAACCTCATCAAGGAATAATGTCCCGTTGTTGGCCTCGGCGATCAATCCTTCTTTTCTCGCGGTCGCGCCCGTAAATGCCCCCTTCTCGTATCCAAATAGTACGGACTCGACCAGTGTCATAGGAATGGAGGCGCAATTAACAGATACGAAGGAATGCGCTTCCCTAATGCTGTGATAATGAATGATTCTTGCCAGTAAATCCTTTCCCACGCCGCTCTCACCCATCAGCAATACTTTCGTATCTGTGGGAGCGATGGTTTTGATATCCTGATATACTTTGTGTATTTCTTTGCTTTTGCCTATCAGTGTAAACTGCTTACTTAATTCCTTGAATAAAGCTTCGCTTAGCAGCGTAAGCTCATTCTTCTCAATCGCCCTGTTGATGGTCAATGTCAGACGATCGATGTCTACCGGTTTTTCAAGAAAATCATAAGCCCCCATCTTTGTCGCGTCAACGGCAGTCCTTATTGTCGAAGCGCCGGAGACCATTATAACCGGTATGTTCGGTTTCACCTCCACAATTTTCTTGAGGATATCAAGCCCGTTTAGCTCCTGATTCAGCACAACATCCGCCAGAATTACATTCCATTCGTTAGTGATCGCTTCTTTCAATCCTTGCTCCGCATCCGTGTGATATTTCAATTCCATACCCCGAAGCGCGAGTGTCTTTTGCACCTGGATACAATATGCTTCATTGTCATCTATCAGTAAAACCTTTTTTATTTCCATTCCATAATCTTTCCATTTTCAGTGTGAGAATTAATCTCAAAACTGAGTTTACTTCCTTTATTTTCAATCATTTCGAATATCAAATGTGACCCGTGTTTTTCTAACATCCTCATTGCGATAAGTAAATCCTTGTAAAAACCAATATTTTTATCCGATATTTTCGGAGTTATAACAGATTGCAAATCTTCGTTCTTTGTGTCTTGTATAGAAACAAGTAATTTTTGCAAATTCCGGGAGGGGAGATGTTTGATGGATATATGAATCTTTCCTTTTCCATCCATGGACTTTATGCGATTTAAAACTATATTTTTTAACGCAAGTTCCATTTCCCTCTTATTTATATATACCGGAGGCAATTTTTCTTCTATTTCTCTGACTAAGGTGACGCCATTTAATATATCATCCGTGATTTGACTCAAAACCCTCTCCGCCAAATCCACGAAATCGCAGGCTGAGTAATTATTTTGAGTCGTATTTGACATCATCGACAAAATGTTTGCAAATTTCTTTATATCCTCTATCGCATCCAGAGCAGGCTGAACATAATCTTCGATCTCGGCATTGACAGAGTCCGCCGCGCCACCATTTTCATCACGGGAAAATTTAAGATTCTGCAAAGATATCATTGCCGTTGAAAGAGGTGACTTCAGATCATGAACTAATTTATGAATCACTTCAAAATATATATCGTCAAATTTTGACTTCTGTAAGATCAGTTTGATCAGGAAACATCTTTTCATGATTCCCAATGTCACCGGCTGAATATTCACAAGGAAATTCAGCGTTTCTTTTCCATTGTATAAACTCCAGTATGTGGTATCAGGATGACCCGATGCGATGGATTCGTCTATGACTTTTGTCAATTCGATAAATTTATCCGACTTAGAGATGTCTGATTTTGACATCTCGGGATTCAGAATGTCAAGAAAAGAATGATTAACCGCTAAAATTTTAAGATTATCTGAAATGCATAACGATGGTGAAAACTGGCTTAAGATCAGTTTTCTTGACATCATTCTCGGTACAATAAGAACAAAAATCAAAACGATTCCGGTAACTATGATAAATGAGATAAGTAAATATATTACCATCTTACATACCAACCGAAGTTTGAAACAGTTATTCTACATATCATTCCTGATCCCAAAATCCTTTTTGAAATACAGATTATCCTTAATCAATCCATTTGAACACAAATTCTTTTCAGATAAATATGACAATTATCAATAACCGGTTTGTCTCTCTGAAGCGTGTTAAATTCAGTTTGCCAAATACCTTGAATTAATGTAAGTAAAACTAACCTATTTAGTCAAGCCTATTCAAAATTTTGTAACTAAATAACCTTATTTTTTATGACTGAAGTATTCCAATTTATATCAAATATCATCATGGATGGATTTACTTTTTTTTGACATTTTATTGTAAGTAATATTTATAGTATTAAATTGTATTATTATCATATTATTAACGAGCTTGTCAGCTGATGGATATATTGCACACTCTCTTGCTTTTTGGCGTTGGACTGATTGCCGGTTTTATGAATGTATTCGCCGGAGGAGGTTCCACTCTCACATTACCCGCGCTTATTTTCCTGGGACTTGATAGCGCATCGGCAAACGGGACCAACAGAATTGCTATCATCATTCAAAATATTTTTGCCATGTGGGGTTTTCAGCAGGAAAAAGTCAATCATCTTAAACAAAGCTTTCTTCTTGCGGTTTTCACACTTCCCGGGGCTGTTTTGGGAGCGATTTTAGCGATCAGAATCAGTGATTTATGGTTCCAGAGGATACTGGGTGTCATTATGATATTAATAATTGTCACCATGTTTTTCCCACAGTCCCGCAACGTACAAGAATCCGGCAATGAGGGAAACAGAAAATCCCTACTCATTTATCCCGCGCTCTTCGGCATAGGGTTCTATGGAGGATTCATTCAGGTTGGTGTGGGGTTTTTATTGATGGCGGCATTGTATCATATTCTGAAAATCGGACTTGTAAAAGTGAATGTGCATAAGGTGGCTATTGTGTTTTTATATACGATACCGGCGATTCTGGTATTTATTGCCACCGGAAATATAAATTGGGAGCTTGGATTGTCTCTTGCCGCGGGCAACGGTGCCGGCGGATGGCTGGCTGCCCGGATTTCCGTAAAGGGCGGGGAAAAGATCATCCGTTATATTCTGGCGCTGACTATTTTTATTATGGCAGTAAAATTATTTCGATTCTAACAGATTTACAGCCACTATTAACAAACGGCCGATTCGCTTCCCGCATAATCCGGGACATACACAGCTCTTTTGATTTTATTTGTCGGCGTTTTCAAAAACGGCTCCGTCTGTTCGATCACTTTTTGTATTCTTGAAGCAGACGGAAGCTGCGCGTTTGTTTCTTCTTTTACTTTCTCAAGAATATTCTCGATTTCATTTGCTATAATCGCCTGTTCTGTTTCTGAATTTTGCATAAAATTATAGTCGGGATAAATTCTGGCGGTTAATTTGTTGTTCAACATGTAAACAAGCGCTTCTTCAACATAATCAGATTCTTTTAATTTATTTTCGATCACTTCAGGATATATATTTTCTCCGGATGAACCGATAATTACATTCTTGGATCTTCCCTTGATAAAAAGAAATCCATCGTGATCCAGATATCCCCTGTCTCCCGTTATAAACCATCCGTCCCCGGTGAATACCTTTTTTGTTTCCGCGTCATTTTTATAATAACCCTTCATAACATTCGGGCCGGATACATAAATTTCACCTATTCCTGTCACAGGATCCGGATCAACAATTTTTATTTTAACGCCGGTTATCGCGTGGCCAACGGATTCTATTTTCGCGGTCGCCATCGAAGAGAACGTCACCAATGGTGAACATTCACTTAATCCGTAACCCGCGGCATAGGGAATCCCTCCCGTTCTTAGAAAAATTTCCACCTCCCGGTTCAAACTCGCGCCTCCGATAATCGCGCATTTCAGTCTTCCGCCAAATGCTTTGTTGATTTTTTTTCCTACTAATTTATAAACCAGTTTCCTGCCGAGGTTTGAGGCGGATAGCAATTTTAATAATTTTTTCTCTGTTATTACCGGAAGCACCTGTTTATGGTATATCTTTTCAAAAACAAGCGGTACCGCCCCGATAATATGCGGCCGTACTTTCTGCATGGCGTTCATTAATACCTTTGGAGAAGGTTTCTGATTTAGATAGTAAATACTTGATCCGCAGTAAATAATCGACAGAAAGGAAGACGTGGAGCCAAACGCGTGGGCCATGGGAAGGATTGTCAAAACAACGCTCTTTTCGTCTATCACTCTAAGAAGATCCGGTCCTTCAAACAAGTTGCTGACAAGATTTTTATGGGTAAGCATAACCCCCTTGGACTGGCCTGTCGTCCCGGATGTATAGAGAATTTCAGCAAGATCATTCTCATGGATTTCCACTTTTTTATAATCGGGATTTTTGTCCAGGGATTTGATGATTTTTTTGGGTAGATTTTGTATATGGTCCCAGATATTCTTGTGTTGCTCCTTATCCGGCAAAGGCATAAAATCACTAAGACTAAGGACAACCTTCATTTTTGTGATTGATGGAATATCCATTGACTGGAATAGATATTCAGAAATAAATATCCCGGTGGCTTCAGAATGTTTAAGTATATTTTGTATATCAGCTTCAGGAAATTCATCCATGACGGGGACAGCAACACACCCCAGAGTGGTGACCGCCATAAATGCGATTGCCCAATTTGGTGTAGAATTTCCGAGAATGACAATTTTGTCATTCTTTTTTAGCCCGATTTTGGTCAGATATAATTTTAATTGCTCAACTTTAAGCGCGAATTCAGCGTAAGTAATCGGTTTTTCACCCACAAGCGCCAGTGATGGCCTGTCTGAATATTTCTGAACAACTTTATCAAAAAACAGATCCAGAGTATACTGCGGCAATCCAAATTTCATTCCGAGAGTCCTTTACATTTTCTTAGGCGGTACGCGCTTAAGTTTATTTTCTTATTCAAATCGCTTATTTTATGATTATTTGCTATCGCTGATCAGCGTATGGGATTAGACGACTGAAAATCCGCCAACAATTTTTGCAGATTCGGATTCGCCGATAACAGCCGGTATTCCAATAATTTTATTACAGTCAGAAAATCGCGCCATTCAGATATAAAGCTTTCCGGCCCGCTGAATATTTGCTTCGCTTCATGAAGAGTCGCTTTGAAATAATCAGAAAAACTCATATTTTCAAGTTCGTCCGTCAGGGCGCTGATAATATGTAAAAATTTTTCTCCCCCCAGCCACACTCCGCGGCAATTCTGACAATAGTCAATTTCGATTCCGGTATCTCTGTAATCAATACTGACCAATTTTGAGCTGCAGAATGGACATGACATTGGATTTTCCAGAATTTTAAATTTATCAGGATGTTTCCAAAGTTCAAAATCCATCCAGTTCAAATCCGGATCAACTTGTTCTCTTGCTATCCTTAGTTGTTCTTCTTCAAACCATGTCCCATTGCATGAGGGACACTCCTTTATTTTGACGGAACCGACGATGCATTCCTGCATCTTTTTTTTGCATTCAGGACAATTCATTTTATCTGCCTCACTTTTTGTGGATAAGTTTAATTTTGATTTAAACACTTTTTAATATTAAAACTCAATTTTCCAAAAAAATGAACCGGACTCTTTTCCTTTTTGCTGTTTTGATCGGTCAGACCGCCATATCTGGTCCCCAAATTAAACCGGACTGATTGCATACGACCTTGTCAATAGTACAATATAAATAAATTCAATTACAGAGAAAATTAAAAAATTTACATCTGTTCATGACAACCTGAACAAAAGAAGGAATAGAATTAACGAATAGAATTATATTGGAAGAGATATGGAGAATGTGCTTCCCTGTCCCGGCCGGCTGTTTACGGAGATCTTTCCCTTATGCAGATGCACAATATGTTTCGTGATCGCGAGTCCTAATCCGGTACCGCCCATTTTTCGGCTTCGGGCTTTATCAACTCTATAAAATCGTTCAAAAATGCGCGCCAAATGCTCCTCCGCAATTCCGACGCCATCATCTTTAACTTCAATGAGAAGAGTATCTTTATCGCGCCGGCATAGGATATTCACCGCGCCTTTCTCAGGGCTGTATTTTATCGCGTTATCCAGTAAATTGATAATTGCTTCCTCGATCAGAGCATCATTGATTCTCGCGCTTAAATCAGCAGGACAATCTGTTATAATCGAAATATCTTTAGTGAGGGCGGCCGGTTCACAAATCTGGACGGCTGCTTCCACGATATTCGACACTTCTTTCTCTTCAAAAATAATTTTTTCTTTTTCTCCGTCATTCTCGAGACGGGCGAGTGTCAGTAAATCATCGATAATGGAATTCAACCGGTTTGTTTGCCTGGAGATGATCTCCAGAAACTTATCAGCTTTCTCGGGTTCATGAATCGCCCCATCGGCTAATGCTTCAACAAATCCTTTGATAGAAGTAAGAGGAGTCCGGATTTCATGAGACGCGTTCGCCACAAAATCTTTTCTGCCGTTTTCAAGCCTGCGCAATCGAGTAACATCATTCAATACAATTAACGCTCCAATCGTTTCGCTTTTTTCATTCTGCAGCACAGTACCATGGACTTGCACTATAAAATCACCCTGATTATGAAGAATGATTTCCGCTTCCTGCATTTCATCTGATTTCAGCGTCCCGGTTACAATATTTTGTAATCCTGTATTTCTGAATAATTCATGTATATCGCGTCCCCGAACATCTTTTGGATCAATCCCAAGAATTTTGGCGGCGCCCTTGTTCATACTCATTACCCGTTCATTCCGGTCAACCGCAAAGACACCCTCCGCCATGCTCTGAAGGACGGCTTGCTGTTCATTGTTCTGGGTAATAATGGTTTTTATTTTTTCATCTAATTGCGCGGCCATATTATTGAGTTCATCTGTGAGTTTGCTTAACTCAAGTGATTTTGGCGCGGGCAGCCTGAATTCGAGATTACCCTTCGAAAAATGTTCAACTCCCCTGGTCATTTCCTCCACCGGGGCGCTGATCCTTCTTGCCACCAAAAGGCTGATAAAAGCGGTAATTAAGGCGATAATTAACCCGGAAAAAGCAATATTTTTCTGGATTTCTATAAGGGCATTCTCTACAGAAGTTAAATGTTTCGATGTTCTTACCAGCGCGATCGTCTGATCATCCTGTTTTACGGGAATGGCCACATACATCAGATTCGCGTCAATAGTGTAACTGAACCTCATCGATGATCCTGAATTACCGGCCAGCGCCTGTTTAACCTCCGGTCTGTCCATATGATTATCCATGATGGCCGGATCTTCATCAGAATCGGCGATCACCCTGCCATTTGGAAGTATTACCGTAATGCGGGTGCCCGTTTTCTTCCCCAGTTCTCTGACCGTTGAATCCAGCGCGCTTGTTTCTCTAAGGTTCAAAAGCGATTTAATCGTCGGTTCCAGCATAAGCGCCTCAGATTCTAAATCCAGGGAACTCTGCTTAAAATAAAAATTACGGGTAAGACCTGATGAATACCAGGTTACGGCTGCCAGTCCAATGACCAATATCAATAAAAACGATGGAAAAATCTGCCACAGGAGTCTCTTCTTACGCATTATTTATTCCTTGAATTTGTAACCAACACCTCTTACCGTCTCAATGTAATCGTCGAATTTACCCAGTTTTTTTCTCAGGCCCACGACCTGCACATCAATCGCTCTCTCCGTAACGGGATAATCTTCTCCTCTGAGCGCGTCAACAATCTGATAGCGGGTAAATACCCACCCGGGGCGTCCTGCCAGAAACTGCAGCAGCCGGAACTCACTGTATGTTAAATCAAGCGCTTCACCATTCAGAATGACCTCGTGTCGGCCGGGGTGGATGATAATGTCATGAATCTGAAGCACATCGTCTTCATTGCTCAGTTTTTGATTCTTGCGGCGTAAAATGGCTTTAATGCGGGCGGTCAGGACCTTCGAGCTAAACGGTTTGATCACATAATCATCCGCGCCCAACTCCAGCCCTTTTACTATATCCGCCTCATCACCCTTGGCCGTAAGCATGATGATCGGAATCTCAGTCTGTGCCTGATTTTGTTTTATCACCCGGCAGACATCCAACCCATCCATCCCCGGAAGCATAATGTCCAACAGAATTAGATCCGGATGCTTTTGTTTGAGGGCCGTTACGATTTCTTCACCGTTTGTGAATCGGGTGATTTTGTAGCCTTCTTTTGAAAGAAAATACTCGATAAGATCAAGAATATCTTCCTCATCATCAACCGCGTAAATTTTTTCACCGGCCATATTCACTCCATAATTCTTACTTTTATCATAAATACGAATTACAATATGAGCAAGAATTATTAAAATTATGTTAGAATCTGATTAATTACTGATGTGATTTCAATTTTTGGACAATCAAATTTAATCGATATTTCACGATTAGGAATCAGCGTTTAAACATGAAATGCGGGCGATTTCACCGTTTTTTCTTTTTGGGTTTCTGGCGAATATAGATTGTCTGATGCCTGGCGTCACCATCACTGATTTTCGTATCGATTTCAAACAGATCGGTTGCGCGGATGAGTTCTCCCAATTTCTTATAACCATAGTTCCTGGCGTCAAAAGAAGGATATTGATTTGAAATCTGCTGTCCGACGGCGCCAAGATGAGCCCATCCCGCTTCATCGGCAACAGCATCAACGGCGACTCTCAGTAAGTTGACAAGACCGGTATCACCTTTTAGATTTTTTGATTCCTTTGGTTTCTTCTCTGCCGCGTCACTTCCGGCAGATATTCCATGCTCTTCATCTACCGTCCTCAAAATTTCAGTATATATAAACTTGTCGCACGCGCTGACAAATGAATTTGGCGTCTTCTTTTCCCCAAACCCGTAAACCGTCGTGCCTGTCTCTCTCACTCTGGTGGCAAGGCGGGTAAAATCACTGTCACTGGAAATGATACAAAATCCGTCAAATCTGCTCGTATAGAGTAAATCCATCGCGTCAATGATCATCGCGCTGTCAGTGGCGTTTTTACCTACCGTATATCTGAACTGTTGGATCGGATGAATCGCGTGCATCAACAAAACTTCTTTCCATCCGCGCAAATTTGGAGATGTCCAGTCACCATAAATTCTCTTTACGCTGGCAACTCCAAATTTTGCTATCTCCGCGAACAAAGGCTCCACAATAGCCGGTGAAGTATTGTCGGCGTCGATTAAGACGGCCAGTGTTTTTTGTCTGTCATTATTTTTCATTTTTGTCTCCACGTTCCGGTTTAATAAATCCATTCACCCTGCCTCTCTAACCGATCATCCAGATTAAATTTTATCAGCATATTTGCCGTTTCGGTCTCCGTTAAACGTTTCAGCGGGATTTCCGAATCATTTGCCAACTCTTTTACTAAAATGGAAGCAACGGCGGCAGCGTCTGATAAATATTTTTTATTCACTTTATCAAACGAGTCACCATGGGTATGATAATATTTAACCATCGATTCATCAAGATGCGCCTGAAGACCGATAACGGGGATGCCCTTTAGCAGAAAGGGCATATGATCGCTGTTGGTCCAGGGCCTGCTGATCACACCGCTTTTTAGTTCGAAACCATTCAAATTGTCTTTCAATGATTGAAGAAATGGAAGTAAATAATCGAATCCCATCGCGTTGAATCCTGTCGGTGTTCCCGTCATATCCATATTGATCATCGCGACCACCGGATCATTATGATGGACACCGGCATAATTTTTTGCTCCCCAAAGCCCAAGTTCTTCACCATTAAACCAGACAAATTCTATTGTGTAATAATTATCCGGTGAATATTTTTTAAGTATCCTTGCCACATCAAATAATATTGCCGTACCAAGGCCGTTATCGATTCCTCCCTGGGAGAGATCCCAGCTGTCCAAATGGGCCCCTACAACTATCTTATCTTTGACCTTACCAGGAATCGTGACAGTCAGGTTTGACGTTTCAATTTCCTTGCAAAAGGATCGCGTGTCAATCTGGATCGTGACCGGAATATTCTTCTCCAACAGTCTCGCAAGCCTTTTTCCCTCTTCAAATGTTAGGCTGTACGCGGGAACAGCGGTTGGTGTTCCCTGAAAATTCCCCGTGCCCGCCAGGTTCAGCCCGCCAGGTTTGCTGTTGATAAAAAGAACTGCTTTCGCGCCATATTTTCCAGCCAATTCAATAATTTCTGATCTCATCAGCTCTTTGCCCAAAGGCGGTTTTTCGGAACTGACCAGAACAATCTGGTTTTTGACTGTCAAATTCCGGAAGGTTTCTTCAGAACCGTAACCGGCATAAACAACCCGGGATTCAAATGCAGGGGCCCTATCCACATACCCAAGAGCCGCGGCCTGTAATTTAAGATTAACCGGCTCTTTAATCCGGACAACATCATTCCCGCGAACCCATCCCGGCATTTGAAATTTTTCCAGATTGACCCTGAAACCGATATTCTCCAATTCAGCTTTTAGAATACGGATCGCGTTTTCATTCTGTTCGCTTCCTACCGGTCTGCCACCGGCCTCGTCACATATCCTTTCCAAAACCGCGTATGATTGATTATCCAGATAGGCTGAACCTATCATGGAATACCGTGTATCATTCTCATTGGCGTGAGAAACTCCAACCAAACTGATTAAAACAACAATCATCCATTTAACCGGCCGCATTTTATCTCTCCGGATCTTTTAACATTCTTTATCTTGTAATCTATTAACAAAATCGCGCGATTAAAAATGAAACTTTAAATTATCGCTCTTATGTTTGCAACCTATCAATCTATTAAAAAAAATCCCGCCCTTATGGAGGAGCGGGATGGAAATTAATCGAACAAATCGGATGGATTTAATAGTCTACTTCATGATCAGGGAAATTGCTGTCTGCCCGCGCATCCGCTTCATCTATATTAAGCTCGAGATGCCCGCCACTATTTGTCGCGCTGGTAATTTCATAGATCTCCGTTGTTCCTTCAAGCCCTATCAGGGTGACGAATACTTCCGCCTGTTCATCAAAATCTTCAAGATATTCTCGTAATTGGTATACTTTCATTGTAACCCCCGGAATTAGGTTAATGTGATTCGAAATTTTGTTAACAGTCAAAGGATTTTTTCTATTCCGTGTTTTTTGTTCGGGTTCCGAATTCTGCCTGGTCAATTCACCGGGCAATGATTTCTGAACGTTGAAAATTCCCTTGTTCCCATTTTTCAACTAAATTATAATCAGGATATTGCTGTTTTATTTACAATACTTAAACCGGCAATAAAAAAACCGACCTGTGATTTGAAGGTCGGCTTATTTCCTGAGTCCCGCAAGTATAATAAAATTATAGATAAAAATCAATTTTTGATATTTGATGCAGCCAGCCTGGCTTCTTCAGAGTTTGGAAATCTCTGGATTACCAGCTTTAAATACTTTTGCGAACCCGCGGAATCACCCATTTTTTGATAACAGTACCCTGCTTTTAATAACGCGGCAGCCTGTTTATTTCCCTCGGGATAATTATTTACGACCCGTTCAAACTCTCTTAATGCAGATTGATACTCACCCTGCGCGTAAAAAGTTTCACCTATCCAATACTGTGCATTGGATGCCAGATCGCTCTGCGGAAATTTTGATAAATATTGCTGAAATCCCTGTAAAGCCAGCAAATAATTTCCCCGGGTAAGATCCAGATACGACGCATCGTAAAGTTCTTTCGGGGTACTTTCACCGGCGTTTCTTACCGGGCTGTCACCATCAGCACCGGTTTGCGGTTCATTTAAAGGAACCCGGGCGGCTTGAACACCCGTAAATCTTGACATCTGATAGATATGGTCATCAAGTTTACTGTCGATATAACCTGTTTGTTCTTTTAGTACCGATAATTCGGAAATTAAATCCGCCTTAATTTGGCGAGTGTCATTTTCAAGCGCGGTCACAAGTTTAAGCTGTGACTGAAGCATTTTTTTCATTTCTCTGTTTTCACTCACCAGAAGTTCTACCTGATTACGCAAATAGTCCGTATCATCCTGAAACCTGATAATTTCTTTTCTGCTGGCGCATCCGGACAGAACGTATAATAAAGTAAAAAGTATTAATACACTGATCAATTTATGTTTCATCTTTGATATTCCATGATTTGAAATCTCCGGGCATCCAATACCCGGAGATTATCAGGATTATTGTTTTATTTACTTATCACGAACGCTGAACGGCGATTTTTTGCCCAGAAATTTTCTCCGGCCCCTATGGCAGCCGGACGTTCTTTTCCGTAACTGATTGTTGATAATCTGTTTCCTTCCACACCGGAATTAACCAGATATTTTTTAACCGAGTCGGCCCGTTTTTCACCCAACGCAAGGTTGTATTCAATCGTACCGCGTTCATCACAATGACCTTCAATAAGAAGCTTAACCTTGGGATTTTCTTTCAAACTACGCGCGTACTCCGCCAGTGTCTGGCGCGCTTTGGAAGTAATATCATATTTATCATAATCAAAATAGATCTCCATAAAACGCAATTCCACCTTAGTCTTGGTATTTTCCTCAGATTCTGTTTCCACTACTTCTACCGGTTTTTCCACCTCCACAGGGGCCTCAACAACCGGTTTTACCGGCGGTGTGATTTTAGCCGCCGATTTGTTACACCCGCTCAAAATGGCCAGAAAAGCGAACATGGTAACGACACTCAAAATAATTTTGACTCTCATTGTAATTTTCCTCCGATTTAAAGTTTACCTGTTGATTATATTATCAATTTGTACAGCCACCTGACTGAAGTTTTTATAGGCGTCATTTGATGTTTTTTTCAGTTCCTTTTCCAGTGCCTCAATTTGCATATTCAGGTTTCTGATTTCTTTTAGATCCTGACCGCTTAGTTTTGATTTTGCGATGAGTAGCTGAGCTCTGCATTTTTTTAATTCATTTTCCGCTTCAGTGAATTCATTGCGGGTCGTGAAGCTGAACGCTGCCGAAAGATGCCCTTTGGAGTTGATCAGCGGTATAAAATAATACTCAATTTTATCAATTTTCTGTTTGATAAGTTCGATTTCCTCCTTTGCTTTTATATTTTTCCCTCTCTCCTGATATTGCTCTGCTGCTTCAGCGTGCTTTTTTAATTCATCGATTTGTGATATGAGTGAATAAATGGTTGATTCGTTCAAAGCCGAATTCCAGGGATTAACTTTTTTATTTTCATCACATTTCCAAAGAATAGCTAAACTTAAAAATATGACAAACATTTTTTCTTTTGACAAAATATTCACTTTGCCCCCGGATTTATTTTGTGCCTTCTAAAAACCGATCCGGTCTTTTACCGGAATTCTGCTAATCATAACTAAGTCTTGGCGACCACCGCGGTGAAGCATTATTTCCTCCTGATGTTACCGCGCGCATATTGGAACCATCCCAGTTCACCATGTAAATATCCCATCTCATCCCGCTACCCATAGCAAATGCTAATTTTAATCCGTCGGGTGACCAGACCGGATTTTCATGATTCCCCGAACCTGCGGTTATTCGCCTTAATTGTGAACCGTTTATATCTATTGTATATATCTGAAATCCCCCATCCTCACGGCTTACAAACGCGATAAAGTCGCCTCTGGGTGACCAGCTGGCCGAATCATTGTATTTACCTTCGAATGTCAGGCGCCGCACGTTTCCGCCCATGGCATCCATCAAATAAATTTGCGGATTTCCGCTGCGGTCTGATGTAAAAGCAATTTCCCGGCCGTTCGGAGCCCATGTGGGCGATGAGTCAATCGCGGGGTGATTTGTCAGGCGGCGCAGACTGCCGTCTTTAACATCGAGGGAATATATTTCAGCATTGCCGTTCTGAGTGATGGTCAAAGCGATTGTTTTACCATCCGGTGACCAGGCGGGAGCGCTGTACAAACCCTGTAATTTTGACATCCTGTACAATTTTCCATCCCCGATATTCTGGATCAGGAGTTCAGGCCGCCCCGACATGTAGCTTGTATATGCAATCTGTTTGCCATCCGGTGACCATGCGGGGGACAGATTTAGAGAATTATTATGTGTGAGTTGTGAAACTCCGTGCCCGTCAAAATCAATGACGGCTATTTCCTTGGCCTGCCCCTTCGCCACGGTAAAGGCGATTTTAGAATTCGCGATTCCTTTTTCGCCGACAAGATAATACACGATTTCATCGGCCACTTTATGTGCAAGCAATCTCGCATCCGAAAGATCCGCCTCAAATTTCTTGTCAAAAATCTGACTGGTCCCCGGCAACTCAACCAGTCTGGAGGAAAATTTCAGGTTGTCCTTCTTAATCTCCAGACTTCCTGACAATCCTGCCCTGGCCGATGAGTTGGATATTTTTAGGGAATCGGTCGGATTAACCAGATCGACGACGATAAAGAATCCGGACAGATTTAAATCATTAATTAATATCTCGCGGAACGAGTTTCCGTTTTCTAAACCAAAATCAGAGATAAAGAGTACAATCGGGTCAAACCCTTCTTTTTGCACCTTTAAACGGACTTCATTTTGCGCGGAGATTTCGGTCATAAACAATCCCACCCAAAAAACAATCATTATGATTAGAAATTTATTTATCAGATTTACCATATCGCCTCAAAATCTATGTGAACGAGCAACTGATCGCCGCGAAACTCTTCCGGAAGCGGAGGCAGCGGAGCTAAGGCGTACACAGCCCGTTTCGCGGCCTGATCATACATAAATCTTCCCGAAGTATTTTCGATATTTACATTTTCTATATTTCCGTTTCTTAATACCCTGAATCCCACAACAGCATGTAATTTGTCTTCATTTTCACCGGCCTGAACAGGAGGTTTCCAATTTTCCTGCAACCGGTATTGAATCAGATTCAGGTAGTAATTAAATGGAAAATCCTTTGTGTTTACTTTTACCGGAGAATTTTCCCGGCTTGCGGATGCCTGATTTGATTCTGTCTTTGTCTTTTTAACCTTCTCTTTTTTATTGATTTTTACCTGCTGCTCCTGCTTTACTTCGCGTCTGTTTAATTCAGTAGCGGTATTGTTTTTTGGAGATGTCTTATCTTTGACCGTTATTTCTTCCGGGCTGAACAATTGAACGGCATAAACAGGCGTAAAATCCGGGAATATATATGATTTCGCGCTCAGCAGAATCAAACCTGACACCATAACCAAATGTATTACCATTGACAAAAATATTGAGCGTTTCATTTTTTCCCGCCGGATTCAACCATCAATCCCAGATTATTTATACCGGTCTTTTTAATTTCCCCCATGAGCTCGATAACCTGGCCGTAGGGGATCCTCCGGTCAGCCTTCAGCATCACCGGTTCATCACCACCTGAATGATACAAGTGCAGTAATCTTGACGGAAATTTATCAAGGGTTATCCGCTCTTCATCCAGATATATAACACCTTCATGGGTAAGAGTCACAACGACACTTTGTTTTATTTTCAGGTTATCGGCATCGGTTTCGGGCAGATTGACATCAATTCCTGTTCGCATAAAGGGAGCGGTAATCATAAATATGATCAGCAAAACCATGGTGACATCTACCAGATTTGTGACATTTATTTCTGAAAGTGACTTGAATTCAGATTTCATAAAACCCGGTCCTTGTTAAGAGTTTGCAGAAATTCGACCGTAAATGTCTCCAGTTCCTGATTAATTCTACGGATCCTGTCCACAAAAAAGTTATATGCGATAAGAGCAGGAATGGCGACCGCCAGGCCCGCTATTGTTGTAATCAAAGCCTCGGCGATTCCGGGACCTACAGTTCCGATATCAGCAGAACCTTTCATACCCATGCTCATAAACGCGCTCATAATTCCCCAAACCGTACCCATCAATCCCAAAAATGGACTTACACTTACCGTTGTTGATAAAAAGATCAGATTTTTATCGAGTTCTGAAATTTCCGACGAAACAGCTGCATTA
>JACDJC010000655.1_pt1 | contig 38126 bp, 33 predicted proteins | sample 7454191 | NCBI WGS metagenome assembly JACDJC01 (sample SAMN14253291, study PRJNA609438) | sludge metagenome | isolation source: sludge after 25d culture with pyrite and EDTA | collected 2018-12-20
CTGGCGCGCAAAGGCCAGGATGTCGCGCGCAGTTTTTTCGTCGGCGCTGCTGCCCTGCGTGAGGATGATGAAGGCCTTGGGCACCGCCAGGCGCACCGGGTCGGGGCTGGGCACCACGGCCACCTCGACCACCGCCGCGTGCTCGATCAGCGCGCTTTCCAGCTCGAAGGGGCTGATGCGGTAGTCGCTGGCCTTGAACACGTCGTCGGCGCGGCCGACGTAGGTGACATAGCCGTCGGCATCGCGTTGCGCGACGTCTCCCGTGTGATAGTGCCCGTTGCGCATCACCTGCGCGGTGCGCTCGTCGTCGTCGGCGTAGCCCGGCATCAGGCCGACCGGCTCGGCCGAGAGGTCGAGCGATACCTCGCCTTCCGCGGCCGGCTGGTCGTTCGGGTCGAGCAGCGCGACGCGAAAGCCCGGCAACGGGCGCCCCATCGAGCCGGGCTTCAGGCGCTGGCCCGGAGGGTTGCCGACGATGCAGCTCGTTTCGGTCTGTCCGTAGCCGTCGCGGATCGTGAGGTTCCACGCGTCGCGCACCCGCTGGATCACCTCGGGGTTCAGCGGCTCGCCGGCGGAGACGAGCTCGCGCAGCTTCACCGGAAAGTCGCGCAGGTCTTCCTGGATCAGCATGCGCCAGACCGTGGGCGGCGCGCACAGCGTGCGGACCTCGGCGCTGACGAGTTGCGCGAGCGCGCGCTTCGCGTCGAAGCGCGCCATGTCGAAGACGAACACGCAGGCGCCGGCGTTCCACGGCGCGAAGAAGCAGCTCCACGCGTGTTTCGCCCAACCGGGCGACGAGATGTTCCAGTGCACGTCGCCCGGCTGCAGGCCGATCCAGTACATCGTCGACAGATGCCCGACCGGATAGCTCTGGTGCGTGTGCCGCACCAGCTTCGGCTTGCTCGTGGTGCCCGACGTGAAATACAGCAGCAGCGTCTCGTCGGGGTTCGTCTCGACCTTCGCTGCGTACTCGGGCGATGCGGCGTCGGCCTCGGCGTAGTCGATCCACCCGGGCGGCGGCGCATCGACGCAGATGCGCGTGCGACTTCCGGCGATGCCGTCGAAGCGCTCGGCATTGGCCGAGCGCGTGACGATGTGCGCGACGCCGCCGCGCGCGAGCCGGTCGGCGAGATCGTCACGCGTGAGAAGGTTCGTTGCCGGAATCATCACGGCGCCGACCTTGATGCACGCGAGCATCGTCTCCCACAGCGGGACCTCGTTGCCGAGCATCAGCAGCACGCGGTCGCCGCGGCGCACGCCGAGCGACTCGAGCCAGTTGGCGACGCGGTTCGAGCGATCGCGCAGTTCGGCGAAGCTGCAGCGTCGCTGCGATCCGTCGTCGTGGACGATCCACAGCGCGGTGGCGTCGTTGCCCTGCGCCATGTCGTCGAAGTGATCGAGCGCCCAGTTGAATCGATCGAGCTTCGGCCAGCGAAACGACGCGACCGCGGCGTCGTAGTCGGTGCGATGCCGGAACAGCACGTCTCGGGCAGCGCGGAAACGGGCAAGGTTCTCGTTCATGCGTTTCTCCGGCCAGTCTGCGGACGATACCGAAAAACATCCGCCGCGCAGGTTAAGATCGTTCGATGAACGAGGCAATCCTGGACGTCGTCGTCATCGGCGCGGGCACCGCGGGGCTGGCAGCGGTGCGCGAGATCCGCAAGCGCACCGAGCGCTTCGTGCTGATCGACGACGGCAATTGGGGAACCACCTGTGCCCGCGACGGCTGCATGCCGTCGAAGGCACTGATCGAGGCGGCCGACGCCCTGCATCGGCGTCACGCGTTCGACGCCTTCGGCATCCGCGGTGCCGACGCGTTGCGCGCCGACGTTCCCGCCGTGCTCGCGCGCGTGCGTGCGCTGCGCGACCGGTTCGTCGCCGGCGTGCGCAAGATCAGCGACGGGCTGGGCGAACGCGCGATCACCGGCCGCGCGCGCATCGTCGCGCCCGATTGCGTCGAGGTCGACGGGCGCCGGCTGCACACGCGGCGCATCGTCGTCGCCACCGGGTCGGTGCCGATCGTCCCGGCGCCGTGGCGCGCGCTGGGCGATCGCGTGCTCACCACCGACACGCTGTTCGAGCAGGAAGACCTGCCGGCGCGAGTCGCGGTTCTCGGCATGGGCGCCATCGGCACCGAGATCGCGCAGGCGATGTCGCGCCTGGGCGTCGTGGTGACGGCCTTCGGCGCGGACGAGCAGGTGGCGGGGGTGCACGATCCCGTCGTGAGCGCGACGCTGCTCGATGCGCTGCGCCAGGAGTTCGCGGTCCACGTCGGCGCACCGGCGGTCGTCTCCGAGGGCGCCGACGGCACACTGCGGGTGAGCAACGGACGTCAGGAAGTGCAGGTCGACGCCGTACTCGCCGCGCTGGGGCGCCGTCCGGCGGTCGACGGACTCGGGCTCGACACGCTCGGCGTGCCGCTGGACGAACACGGCCTGCCGCCGGTCGATCCGACCACGATGCGCGTGGACGGCCTGCCGGTGTTCATCGCCGGCGATGCGAACGCGCAGATGCCGCTGCAGCACGAGGCGGCCGACGAGGGGCACATCGCGGGGCTGATCGCCGCCGGAGCGGTGGCGCGGCGCTTTCGCCGGCGGGTTGCGCTGTCGATCGTCTTCTGCGACCCGGAGGTGGCCGTGGTCGGCCAGCGCTTCTCGCAGCTTCGGTCCGACGACGTGCTCGTCGGCGAATACCGCTTCGAGCGCCAGGGACGTGCGCGCATCGCACAGCGCAACCACGGCGTCGTCCGACTGTACGCGGCGCGCGGCATCGGGCTGCTGCTGGGCGCCGAACTGTGTGTCCCGGCGGGCGGGCACCTGGCGCACCTGCTGGCGCTGGCCGTCGAGCGCACGCTGACCGTGCACGACCTGCTGCGCATGCCTTTCTATCACCCCGTACTCGAAGAAGGCTTGCGCAGCGCGCTGCGCGCCGTCGCCGCGCAGCTGCCGCCGTGCAGCGAGTCCGACCTGGCCGGGTGCGGCCCGATCGGGGCCGACGCGCTCGAATGATGAGCATCGAGCAAGCGCCCCCGTTCGTGAGAAGCCGATCGCGATTCGACCTTCGAGCAGCGATGTCGCTATGAACAGGATCGGTTCTGCAAGGAATCGGTTGCGCTGGAGTGGCTCGAATCATGAGCGGAGCATGCATCAGACGAGACGCGGTCCGCGCGCTCCGATTCTGAGGACGACCTTTCCGACGCTACGCCGGGCCAGCACCGAATCCATCGCCTCGGCGTACTGATCAAGATCGAATATGCCGGAAAGCGTCGGTTTCAGACGCCCTTCCTGCGTCCATCCGATGAGTCGGCTCATCATCTCCTGGACTTTGGGGGCAAAGCGGCTGCGTTGATCTTGGGGTCCGCCCTTGATGTAGGTTCCGAAGTAGAAGCCCAGGACCGAGACGTTCTTGACGAGAACGATGTTTGCCGGGATTTGGGGTATCCGGCCGCTTGCGAAGCCCACCGGCAGGATGCGCCCCTCCGGCGCGATCGCTCGCAGCGACTCGTCGAACACGTCCCCCCCGACCGGGTCGAACACGACGTTCGCGCCGCGCCCGTACGTCAGGCTCTTGACTTGTTCGCGGAAGCCGGTCGCTGGTAATGCAATTTCGGCGCCGCGCTCGAGTGCCAATGCCCGTTTGTCGGCGCTGCTTGCACAAGCAATTACCCGGGCCCGCAGGAGGCTTCCCAACTCGACTGCGCTCAGTCCGAGCGCACCTCCAGCGCCGTGCACGAGGAGGGTCTCTTCCGGCTCGAGATGTGCGCGCCATGTGAGTGCTGCATACGCCGTCGCATACGAAGTGGCGAGGTGAATCGACGACGCCAGGTCAACCGTCGGCGGAAGTCGATACACGGTTTCGGCAGGAGCTATTGCGCACTCGGCGAAGCCGCCCCAGTCGACGGTGGCGAGTACACGGTCCCCCTTCCTTACGTGATCGACGTCCTCACCGGTTTCGAGGACGATCCCGGCGATTTCCGTGCCCGGAACGAACGGTCTCGGTGGTTTTACCTGATACTTCCCGGCGACCACGAGACTGTGCGCAAAGCCCAGACCCGCGTATTCGACGGCGACACGAACGCTCCCGGGAGCGAGAACGGGTTCGGCGATTTCGACCAGAGTCAGGTCCTTGAAATCGCACCATTGCTTGCATAGCAGGGCGCGCACGATGCCTCCGAGTTGCACACGCCTGGAGTGGCACGTCCGAGTTCCTCGTTTCTCCCGTCCCGAACCCGAAGGCATACGTCGAAGCCCGCCGCTACAGGCAGGCGCAGATCGTCGGGCCCGGCCCTCGGGGGTGTCAAGCCGCGCGAACTTCGTTCTGCCAGTCGGAATCGGTGCGGCGCGGCGGTTGCCGGCGCGACACGATCAGCGAGATGGCTGCTTTCTGGATTGCGCCGCTCGTCGCGAGCCGACAGACCTGGAGCGGTGCGCATCGACATAACCGAGCTCCGCGGAGATGGCGGTCGCTGCCTGGACGACGAGGGGCATGCACCTCCGGACCAGGGCGGTATCCATCCTGTAGAGAGGTATTCCGATACTGCACGCCGCAACTACCGTCCCATGGAAATCCATGATCGGCGCTCCGATCCCGCCCGTGTCCGGATTGCCCTGTGCGCGCGTTACGGCGCAACCGCGCTTGGCGACCTGCTGCAGTACCGCCCGCAACTCCTCGGCGTCTGCGATCGCCCCCGGCACCTTCGGCACGAGTCGCTTCGAGAGCACTTTCTCCCTGAGCTCTGGAAGGAACGCGAGCATTGCCCACCCCGTCGTCGTACACCATGCCGGATTCGGTGCGCCCAACTGCGCCTGCACGTGCACGGGGCGTGAAGCTTCGACCTTCGCCACGTAAACACTCTGTCCGGATTGATCGAGCACGGCGAGGTAGGCGCTCTCGTTCGTCGCGCGCATCAAGGTCTCCAGGTGCACCTTGCTCACTCGCACGACGTCCACCGCGGACAGCTGCTCCATTCCGAGCTGCAGAAGCTTGAACGTCAGCTTGTAGTGCGACGACTCCTCCTGCTCGACGTATCCCATGTGCATCAGCGAGGCGAGCATCCGATGAACGGTGCTCTTCGGCTGGCCACTCTTCTGAGCGATCACGGCAAGGGCCTGCGCGCTACGGGCTTCCGCGAGCACTTCCAGAAGCCGGAGCGTGGTGGCAACGGATCCGATGAGTCGATTGCGATTGGGGATCGATGTCATGCGTGTGCCGTTGGAGTTCCCGGCTGCCATTCTGGCTTTGCGATGCGGGTTGCTGCAAGCGATCCGCGCACTGCCGTTCCGTATTGCAGAACGTTGTTTGGATCTGTTGACCGTGCTTCTCGCACTGACGACGATCGCGAAATCGAACCACTCCCGAGAGTCGCGGGTGCGCTCTCCCCGTCACTGCGTCGAACGAGGAAGCCAGTGGGCCCGCTCGAAGGAATCAAGGTTGTCGAACTCGGGTCGATCGGCCCGGGACCCTTCTGCTGCATGCTCCTGTCGGACATGGGGGCGGACATCGTCAGGGTGGATCGACTCGAGCCCGCCGACGTGGGACTGCCGTCCGATCCCAGGCTCGACATCCTGAATCGCAATCGCCGTTCGGTTGCGCTCGACCTGAAGTCACCGGTGGGCGTCGAGGCGGCAAAGCGCCTCGTTGCACAGGCCGACGTGCTGGTCGAGGGCTATCGGCCTGGGGTAACCGAACGGCTCGGCCTCGGACCGGAAGACTGCATGGCCATCAACCCGCGCCTCGTCTACGGTCGGATGACCGGATGGGGCCAGGACGGTCCACTGGCGAAGGCAGCGGGCCACGACATCAATTACATCGCACTGGCGGGTGCTCTTCACGTAATTGGCCCGCAACACGGCGCGCCGGTTCCGCCACTGAACCTGGTGGGCGACTTCGGCGGCGGCGCGCTATATCTGGCACTCGGCATTGCCTGCGCTCTGCTCGAGCGGGCCGGATCCGGCCGTGGTCAGGTCGTGGACGCTGCAATGGTGGACGGGGTCGCGTCGCTTCTTGCCTCCGTATACGGCGCGATGGCGCGCGGGACCTGGCGAGATGGGCGCGGCGAGAACGTTCTCGACGGAGGCGCTCCATGGTATTCGGTCTACGAGACGAAGGACCGCAAGTACGTTTCTGTCGGAGCGGTGGAGGCTCGCTTCTTTCGCGAATTGCTGCGTCGCACGGGAATCGACGATGCATGGGAGCAAAAGCAGCATGATCATCGATCGTGGCCGCTGCTGCGCGAGAAATTCGCTGCGGCCTTCAGGACCAGGACGCGCGACGAATGGTGTGATGCTCTCGAAGGCGCCGAGGTCTGTTTCGCACCCGTGCTCGACCCCTGGGAGGCACCAAAGCACCCGCACCTCCAGGCGAGAGCGAGCTTCGTCGAAGCCTTCGGCATCGTGCAACCCGCCCCCGCTCCGCGATTTAGTCGCAGCATGTCGAAGATCACCGGTGCGCCTCCCGTTCCAGGCGAGCATACCGAGCAGGTTCTGCGTGAATGGGGGTTTTCGCCATCGGACATCGACTCCCTGCGTCGAGCAGGAGCGATCCGGGGCGAATAGGTCGGGGGTACGCCGTCGAGCATGCCTCCGGTGGACCTTGAAGCCACCGTGATCGAGAAGCTCGGGTAGCCGGGAAAAGGGAAGAAAGGGTGCGCTGCTGAGAGGAGGGTCGGGCCGTGCACGTTCGAGTCAACGGCGTATCGATTCACTACACGATCGAAGGTGAAGGACCCTGGCTGACGCTGAGTCATTCCCTGGCCTGCAACCTGCGAATGTGGGACGAAGAGGCCAGGCGCCTGTCGCGGCGCTATCGCGTTCTGCGTTTCGACACCCGAGGGCACGGCAAGAGCGAAGCGCCTCCGGGCCCGTACTCGCTCGAGATGCTCGCAGGCGACCTTCGTGCGCTTCTGGCCGCCGTCGGCGTGCACAAGACGCACTTCGTCGGCCTGTCGATGGGGGGCATGATCGGACTGACCATGGCGCTCGATGCCCCGGAACTCCTGGATAGCCTGATCCTGTGCGACACCAGCAGCAACTTCAGTCTGGATGTCGAAGCGCGCGCTCGGGTTGTCGAGGCCGGTGGCCTCGAGACCATGGTCGCGCCGACGCTGGAGCGCTTTCTGTCGACGTCGTTCCGGAACCGGAACCAGTGCATGACAGAGAAGGTCGCCGCGATGATTCGCAGTACGCCGGTTGTCGGCTATCTGGGTTGCTGCCGGGCCATTTCGAAGATGGCGCTCACGCCGCGACTCGGCGAGATTCGCTGTCCCACGCTGGTGCTCGTCGGCGAGAACGACGTGGTTACGCCCTTGTCGATGGCCAGGGAGATTCAAGAGGCGATTGGCGGCTCCGAACTCGTCGTCATTCCGGATGCCGCGCACCTCGCGAACATCGAACAACCCGACGCCTTCAATGGCGCGCTTTCCTGCTTCCTCGACCATGTATCCGGGCGAAGAGATCGGTGAGCAGGTGAAGATGCGATGGCACGCCGTCGCGGTGTGGAGCGATGAATTCCCGCCTCGACCTCCCGCGCCGGGTCCACGCCGAGCAGGTACCTCGGCGTCGTCGTTCCGTGGAGCGGAACGCTTTTCACGTCATTTGACGTCCGGGGTTTCGGAGCAGGACGATCGCCGTGAGTGAGGTCTTCCCGGTCGAGCGCCTCCGAAGACAAAAGGCGGTCGCGGTGGCGGCGATTCGTAAGAGCATGCGAAACACGGAGAAATCTGCGATGTCCCGGAAAGAGAACGAGAAAACGGATCCGGCGCTGGACTATGCTTCGATCACCGAATCGCTCGAACGGATGCTCAGGCTCCGCTCGCTTCCATTCGGAATGAAGCTCCTCGAGTCGGCCGAGACGATGTCCGCGATACCGCGACTACGGCGGCCCGCGGCGGTGCACACGCTCGATCAAATCGTCGCGCAGGCCGCGAGGTTGGGTTGGACCGTCGGGGTCACTGCCGAGGATCTGGCCGGTGACCAGTGCCGATCGGTCGTCGGGCTCGGCGGACAGGATGACAAATGGTTGTCGGGCAAGCACATGGCAGGTGTCTGGTTCGCTACCGTGGAAGATGCGGGAGCGCACCAGCGTGCAATGCACGCCGTCCCCCGGGGCAGATACGAAGCGCTCGTCGTCGCACCATTGGCAAAATGGGGCAGGCCGGAGGGTGCGGATGCAAGCCCGCTCGACGCGCCGGATATCGCCCTGTTCTACGCGACGCCTGGAGCGATGATCTATTTCATCAACGGACTCCAGTGGACCGACTACAAGGTTTTCGAGTGGAGCGTCGTAGGAGAGTCGTCTTGCGCGGATTCGTGGGGGCGGGCCCTGTCCACGCGTGAGCCGAGCTTGTCCATCCCCTGCTTTGCCGAACGGCGCTACGGCGGAGTGCTCGATGACGAGATGCTGATGGCGCTTCCGCCCGAGTTGATCGAAAAGGCCATGGCGGGCATGCGAGCACTGTCGGGCAACGGTTTGCGTTATCCGTTTCCGCAATACGGCATTCAGCAGGACGTCCGCGCAGGCCTGTCGGTGAGCTATTCGAAGACCTGAAAAGCCCGCGACGGAATCGCGACGTTCTCCAATCGGATCGTCTTCGATCGCTGACGGGATGGTGGTATGAAATGACGGCAGAGGTCGAGAATGTCGACCGATTCGATACCCGGGTAACACGGTTGTTCGGAATCCGCTACCCGATCGTGCAGGGTGGCCTGGCGCGTATCGCACGCGCCGCACTTGCTGCAGCGGTGTCGAATGCCGGCGGATTGGGGCAGATCGCCATGGCCGGCGTGGGAACGACGCCGGAACTGATGCGGTCCGAAATCCGGAAGACAAGATCTCTCACTAGCGCGCCGTTCGGAGTGAATTTCCCGATCGGCCACCTGAGCATCCAGGCGCTGCTGGACGTCGTCATCGAAGAGAAGGTCGCAGCGGTTTCGCTGACGCGGGGCGACCCGCGGCCGGCGATCGCGCACCTTGCGGGCAGCGGCATCCGTGTCCTGGTTCTCGTTTCCGGGCCCGAGCAGGCGAAGAAGGCGGAGCAGGCCGGGGCCGATGCAGTCGCGACAGTCGGATACGAGGGAGGCGGCCACCTCGGACGTAACGATCTGACGACCTTCGTCGGGGTGCCACTGGTGGCCGACGCAGTGGCCATTCCGGTCATCGCCGGAGGCGGTCTTGCAGACGGTCGAGGGCTGGCGGCTGCCCTCGCGCTCGGTGCCGAGGGCGTGGAAATCGGCACGCGTTTCATCGCGGTCGAGGAGGCGCACGCGCATGAAAACTACAAGCGGGCGCTGTTGCGGGCTCGCGATACCTCGATCGTGAAGCGAGGCCTCGATCAGCCGGGGCGTGCCCTTTCGAATCGATGGACCCAGGACTACCTGAAGGCAGAGGCCGAGGGCATGCCGCGCGAGGAACTGCTCGCCATGGTCGGCGCAAAGGCGAACGAACGAGGCGTGTTTTTCGGGGATGTCGAAAACAGCCTTCTGTGGGCGGGACAGGCAGCGGCGCTGATCGGTGACATCCCGCCGGCGAAGCAGCTTGTCGACCGCATGATTCTCGAGGCACGTTCCAGAGTGTGCGTGATGCGCGACATGACGCAGGCGAGAACGGTTTCGCCCGTCACGTGAACGATCGATCCGACGGGCGCCTGGGCTGCACCTTCGAGAACACCAGGACGCCGAGAGCGAGCGCCTGCGGCACGACCCAGGCGAGCATCGCACGGCGGAAGCCTTGCGGGTCTTGCTCGCCGCCGAAAGCATCCACGGCAATGCCGAACAACCACTGCATGCTGAACATGCCAGCCACCGTGACCAGGTTGTAGGCGGTGAACGCGCGGCCGGTAAGACGCTCCGGAAACGCCAGGCTCACGTGCGACTGCGACAGCGAGTGGCAGGTGGCAGCGATCGCAAGCGCAATCCACAGCATCCAGGCCCAGGCTCCGGATGACAGCGCGATCGCCAGCTCGATCACGAGCATCAGCGAGGTCCCCGTCGCGACGACGCGTATCGTCGTCCAGCCGCGGCGGGCAAGGTGCGGTACCGCGAGCCCCAATCCGAGATAGCCGAGCATCAGCACGAAGTTGAAGACGAACATTGCCTGTGCCGCTTCGCCGGCGGCCATCCCGAGTACCTGGCGCAACCACGGTCCGATCCATAGCGACTGGAACGCGACGAAGCTGGCCTGTGCCGTCAGGGAGACGACCCCGAAGCGCCAGAAATAGCGGTCGAGAAATACCTGCCGGTAGACGCTCCATGACGATTCGGTGTCGTGGCGTGCGGGAATCGGCTCGTCGGCCGGCAGCAGGAAGAAGATCGCAGCACTCGTTGCCACGAACATCAGCGCGGCAACGGCGAACACGCCGCGCCATCCGATCGCCGGCAGCGCCATCTGAACGGGAACCGTCGTCGCGAGCGAACCGAGTGTCCCGGCGACGAGCATCCAGGCGGTAAGCTGCTGCTGGCGGCCTGGTACGAACCAGAAGCGGAACGCGCGCAACGATGCCATCATCGCCGCCGACACGCCGATGCCGATCAACGCGCGTCCGATCCACAGGGTAGAGGCCGAACGCGCCGCGAGGAACAGCAGACAGCCGGCGGCTGCGACGAGCAGCAGCGTGGCGTCGACGCGGCGTGACCCGAAGCGGTCGAGCAGCACGCCCAGCGGAATCTGCACCGATGCGAACGCGAGGAAGTACGCCGACGACAACGAGCCCAGCTGAGCGTTCGTCAACCCGAATTCCGCGATCAGTTCGGGCGCGATGACCGCATTCACCGAACGTAGCGCGAACGACATGAAATAGCCGCTTGCGAAAGCTAGGAAGACGCGAATCGCGGCCGGCGCCGCCAGCACGGCGCTCACCGCGTGGTCCGAATGGATTCGTGGAAAACCTTCACCGCATGGGGTTCGAAGCTCGGCGTCTCGGCGCGGATTCACGAACAGGCCGGACCTCTTGCGATCGCCGCTCGGGCAGATCCTCGGTGGCGTCCGGTCCACTCGTCAACCGGCGTGAAGAGCGTTCCGCCCCGCGAAACGACGATCAGCGCCTCTCGTGCCGGGCCGGCGCGCCCAGCGCCGACGAAATCGTGCACGCCGCGCGAACGACCGACGGTATGCACTTCGATACCAGTCGCTCGCTCATCCTGTGGATGGGTATGGCGATCCCGCACGATGCGACGACCGCGCCGCTGAAGTCGCGGATCGGCGCGGCAATGCCCCCGGTATCGGAACTGATCTGTGCCCGAACGATCGCGACCCCTCGCCGTTCGACTTCGTCGAGCGCCGCTCGCAGCGCCTGCCGATCCGTCACGGTGGATGGCACGATCGCCCGCAGCTTTCGCGAAAAGACCTTCTTCTGCACACCAGGCAGGAACGCCAGCATTGCCCGCCCTGTCGCGGTGCTCCAGCTCGGGTTCGGGATGCCCAGTTGCGAATGCACGCAAACCGCGCGCGAGGTTTCGACGCTGGCGAGGTAGACGCTGTTGCCGTCCTTGTCGAGCACGGCGAGGTGGGCGTTCTCGTTCGTTGCCTGCACGAGCGCTTCGAGGTGGGGTCCGGCGACCTTCACGATGTCGATCGAGGAAAGCACCTCCATCGCCATTTCGACCAGCTTGAACGTCAAACGGTAATGTCCCGGCTGCTCCTGGTGGACGTATCCCAGCCGGGTCAGTGACGCGAGCATGCGATGCGCGGAACTCCTCGGATGACCCGATCGGCGCGCGATCTCGGCGAGCGTCAGGATTCCTCCTGATCCGACAAGCAGCTCGAGGAGCCCGAACGCCGAAGCAACCGGGCCGATCGGTTTGATTGGATCCACGTCGGACATGATCGAGAAGTTCCAGACCCGGCGCGCGCAGGGCGCCGGCCCGGCATGTTATCGCACCGGATTCTGCGAATCGGCTGCCACGAACGCGAACCTGCGCATTGCGCAGTTTCCGCATGTCGTGGATCGATCGGCGTGAGCGCGCCGTCGCATCGAAGCGTTCCGCGCTGTGGAATGTTTTTCAGCTCCATTGACGCACCAGAGGCGGCCTGAAGATGATCTGCCGGCGATCTCGGTTGGATCGCGAAAGAAAAGCAGGCCTCGCGCCGATCGCAGGAAGCCGTCCGTCCCGTCTGACCCGGAGTCAAAAATGCCTCACATCACCGTCTACTCGACACCGTTCTGCGCACCGTGCGAGCGCCTGAAGCATTTTCTTGCACAGAAAGGAATCGAGTTCGCAGCGAAGGATCTGATGATGGACGAGGATGCGGCCGAACGTCTCGAACGACTGGGCATCCGGTCTTCTCCGGTACTGGAAATCGACGGCAAGTTCTACACGGGGCCGCAACTCGCGCCCGAGTCGCTTGCGGGACTGCTGGGGATCGAAGAATCGTAATGCCCAGGGGCGAGTCGGAGAAGAAAGTGTCTGGTCCTCTGAACGGCATACGCGTTCTCGATTTGTCGCGGGCGCTCGCAGGGCCATGGTGTGTTCAGAACCTGGCGGATCTCGGGGCGGAGGTCATCAAGATCGAACGCCCGGGAACCGGCGACGAATCGCGCCAGTGGGGGCCCCCATGGCTTACTGACAAAGACGGCAAGCCCACGAGAGAGTCGGCCTATTTCCTGTCGGCCAATCGAAACAAGCGCTCGGTTGCCATCGACATCGGAAGAGCCGAAGGCCAGGAGCTTATCTGCAGGCTTGCCGAGAAATCCGACGTACTCGTCGAGAATTACAAGGTGGGCAATCTCGCCCGCTTCGGCCTGGACTGGGCCGCGTTGTCCAAACGTAATCCCTCGCTGATTTACTGTTCGATCACCGGCTTCGGGCAGGACGGCCCTTACGCAGGGCGCCCCGGATACGACTACCTCTTTCAGGGATTGGGTGGGGTGATGAGCGTCACGGGGGTGCCCGACGGCCTCGACGGCGCTGGCCCGCACCGCGTGGGGTTGCCGGTCGTCGACATGTTCACCGGGATGTATGCGGCCGTCGCCGTCCTCGGTGCGCTCCACCACCGCAGCGCCACGGGGGAAGGGCAGCACATCGACGTCTCGCTGTTCGACTCCGTGATGGCGCTCGGCGCAGGCCAGATATCCAATTACTTCGTCGGTGGCCAGGTACCGGCGCGAGTGGGCAACTCCTCGCCGAACATCGCGCCGTATCAGGTCTTTCCGTGTGCCGACGGCGAGATGATCCTCGCGTGCGCGAACCAGCAGCAGTTCGAATCGTTGTGCCGCGCAATAGGGCGACCGCAATGGATCTCGGACGAGCGCTTCCGGAACAACGCCTCGCGACTTGCCCATCGCAGCGAGCTCGGGGATCTGCTGACGGACGTCTTTCTCGAGCGCGGCCAGATGGACTGGGAAGAGATTCTGTCGGCAGTCGGAGTCCCTTGCGGTCCCATCAACGACTACGCGCGCGCCGTTGCTCATCCGCAGGCCCTGCATAGGGGCACGCGCGTCGACCTTCCGCATGCGTCGGGCTCATCGGCGCCTGGTGTGGCGAGTCCGATCCGCTATTCGTCCACACCCGTCGAGTACCGATCCGCGCCTCCGATGCTGGGCCAGCACACTCGGTCCGTGCTCGCCGAGAGCCTCGGTCTCGTGGAATCGGAGATCAGCGAACTGGAGTCGCAGGCAGTCATCGAAAGCGCGCAGGCCGTTGCGTTCGCCGAGGAAGCGGTGGCATGCGTCGACCGTGCGCAGGGCGGGTCGCCGCTGCCGCAGATCGACCCATCGATCGACATTGCATCGAACGCACCGGGTCGAACTCGCCCGCGGCGATCCTGAGGAGATCTGCAGTTGAAAACCAGCGAAGGCGTACTCGCCGGCATTCGCGTACTGGATTTCGGGCGCTTCATTGCGGGACCTTTCTGCGGAGCGCTTCTTGCCGACCATGGGGCGGACGTCGTTCGGATCGACCGCATCGGTGGAAGCGAGGACCGCTTCCTCCTGCCCCTCGCCGAGAGCGGGGAAGGGCCGATGTTCATGCAGGTCAACCGCGGAAAACGCTCGCTGACACTCGATCCGACTTCTCCCGAAGGACGGGAAATCGTTCGCAAGCTGATCGCGCATTCCGACGTCGTCATCGCGAACTTGCCCGGCTCGACACTGGTGTCGATGGGGCTGGATTACAAGACGGTTTCCGCGATCAACCCCGGCATCATCCTGGTATCGACGAACGCCTTCGGTCGCTCCGGGCCGGATTCCGACAAGGTCGGCTTCAACGGCATCGCGGAAGCGCTTTCCGGGACGATCTATCTGGGCGGCGACCCGGGTGCCCCCCGCCGCGCCGTCGGCGCCTACGTCGATTACGGCACGGCCATCGCCGCAGCGTTCGGCGCAACACTGGCATTGTTGCAGCGCGGGCGAACGGGCCGCGGCCAGGAAGTGACGGGCTCGTTGATGGCGACGGCACTGACCATTTCCAACTCGCTCCTGATCGAGCAAGCCATCGCACGACGCGACCGAGTTCCCCAGGGCAACCTCGGGTTTTCGTCCGCCCCGGCCGATCTGTACCGGTGCGCCGACGAGCAATGGGTCATCATCCAGGTCGTCGGACAGCCGTTGTGGCGGAAATTCTGCGAGTTGCTCGGCGCCGACGACATGTTGCGCGACCCTCGTTTCAAGGATGACTTCAGCCGCGGCGAGAACGCTCGCCTGATCAGTGAGCGACTTGCTCGCTGGTGCGCGGAACGGTCCCGCTCCGACGTGTTGAGCGAGTTCGAAGGCGCGCGGATTCCGGCTGGTCCCGTCTACAGTCCCCAAGAGGCGCTCGACGACGCCCACATTCGCGCCAGCGGCATCCTGCGGGACCTGGAATTTCCCGGCACCTCGAAACCGGCGCCGGTAGTCGATACACCAATCCGGCTTTCTGCGACGCCGGGCGCGATCCGTGGGCGTGCGCCCCTGGCGGGAGAACATACTGATGCGGTGCTCGCCGAGATCGGCTACTCGGCCGCTGAAATCGAACGACTTCGTGGCGCCGGTGTCGTCTAGATCCGCGCAGGAACTTCGAACTCGCTTACTGAACGGACGGGGAATGCGACCCGGTGGCGCATCCGGACTTCAAATCCGGCAGAAGGTGCTGAGCATCTTCGGTGGGTTCGACTCCCACCCCCTCCGCCAACGCCTGCTCTTTCCGGCCGCCCGATCAACCGGCGCATCGCAACGATGACTTCGGAGGTTCGTGACGGCGCGCCGCCTGAAAGGCAAGGAAGTCGCTCTTTCGTCGGTTTGCCATCCGTCGACAGGCTGCTCGGGTGCACCGAGTGTCGATCGATGATCGCGGTTCACGGACGGAAAGCGGTGACCGATTCGATCCGCGCGGAACTCGAAGCGGCGCGCCGGGGCATCGTATCGGGAATTGCACCTCCGGAGACGGCGGAACTGGTGGCCCGCATCGAAAGACGGCTGGTCGAAGAGGCTCGTTCGCGGCTGGTTCCCGTATTCAACCTCACGGGAACCGTTCTTCATTCGAATCTCGGCCGCGCGCTGCTTCCGGAGGTCGCCGTCGAAGCGATCCGGAGTGCCGCGACGCAGGCGTGCACGCTCGAATACGACGTCGACGCTGGCGCCCGCGGAGACCGAGATCTCCTCGTCGAGCCGTTGCTCACGCGACTTACGGGGGCCGAGGCCGCCACGATCGTCAACAACAACGCTGCTGCGGTCCTGCTGGTGCTCAACACGCTTGCTGCGAGGAGGGAGGTTCTCGTCTCGCGCGGGGAACTGGTCGAGATCGGCGGCGCTTTCCGGATCCCGGACGTGATGCGCAGCGCACAGGCGCGGCTCGTCGAAGTCGGGACGACGAACAAGACTCACAAGGCGGACTTCGAGAACGCGATCGGACCAAAGACCGCGTTGGTGCTCAAGGTGCATACGAGCAACTACGCGATCGTCGGCTTCACCTCGAGTGTTTCGAGAGTCGATCTCGCTGCCATGGCCAGGAACCGGGGGCTTCCAGTCGTTGAAGATCTCGGCAGCGGGACGCTGGTCGACTTGACCGGATTCGGTCTTCCGAAGGAACCGACACCGCAGGATGCGCTGCGCGCCGGGGTCGATCTGGTCACCTTCAGCGGGGACAAGCTGCTCGGCGGGCCCCAGGCCGGCATCATCGTCGGGCGTCGAGACCTGGTCGAGCGCATCAAGAGGAATCCGCTGAAGCGGGCGCTGCGGGTGGACAAGCTGACGCTCGCCGCTCTCGAGTCCGTGCTGCGTCTCTACCTGGACCCGGATCGACTTCCCGAGCGGCTGCCGACACTGCGCACCCTGACCCGGACGGAGCCGGAGCTTCGAGCGCAAGCCGAGAGGCTCTTTCCGGCGCTGTGCAAGGCGATGTCCGGAGTGGCTGATGTAACGATCGAAGCCTGTCGAAGCCAGATCGGCAGCGGCGCTCTCCCGACCGAGCATGTACTGTCGTGCGCACTCGTCATTCGCCCGCGAGGCGGCCGGGACGGAAAGCGACTGGCCCGGATCGAGCGTGGGTTGCGCTTCCTTGCCGTACCCGTGATTGGTCGCATGGCCGGCCGCGCGCTTTTCCTGGATCTGCGATGCCTCGACCCGATGCACGAGGCGACGCTGTCGGCACGATTGGCGGAATTTCAGTTGCCCGACGTCTGATGTTGGACTTGCGCCGCGCATGATTGTCGCTACCGCCGGCCACGTCGATCACGGCAAGACCTCGCTCGTCAAGGCGCTCACGGGCGTCGACACGGACCGCCTCGTCGAGGAAAAGCGGCGGGGCGTCACGATCGAGCCCGGCTTCGCGTATCTGCGTGGACGTCGCGACGTCGTTCTCGGATTCGTGGATGTTCCCGGCCACGAACGATTCGTGGCAAACATGCTCGCAGGCGTCGCCTCCGTCGATTTCGTTCTGCTCGTCGTGGCCGCCGATGACGGTGTGATGCCGCAGACGATCGAGCACGTCGCGATTCTGGATCTCCTGGGCGTCAGTCGCGGAATTGTCGTCCTGACGAAGGTCGATCGCGCAGGTACGCACCGTGTTGCAGAGGTCGAAGCCGAGGTGGCGCGCCTGCTCGACGGTACGTCGCTGGCTGGCTCTCCGGTTCACCGCGTCTCGGCCGTGAGCGGACACGGCGTGGATGGAGTGCGAACGGCCCTGTTCGAAGAGGCAACTCGTTTTCGTCAGGCCGCGGCAACCGGCCGCTTCAGGCTCTCGATCGACCGTTCCTTTCACATGAAGGGAGCGGGTCTCGTGGTGACGGGAGCGGTTGTCTCCGGCACCGCAGCAATCGGCGACTACCTGATGCTCTCGCCAACGGGCCGCAGAGTGCGCATTCGGGATATTCGTGTCTGTGGCGACCCGGCAAGGAACGCGAGCGCGGGCGATCGAGCAGCACTCAATGTGGCGGGAGACAATCTCGAACGGCACCACGCGTCGCGCGGCGCCTGTGTGCTAGACGAGGCATTGCACGCTCCTACCCGAGTTCTGGACGCAAGCTTTCGTCTGCTCCCATCCGCCCCGAAGCCGATCGCCCACTGGCTGCCGGTCCACGTGCATCTCGGCGCGTGCCATGTCACTGGGCATCTCGCCTTGCTCGGTCACGAGCCGATCGTCCCCGGCGCGAGAGGCTTCGTCGAACTGATCCTGAACGAGCCGATCAGCGCGCTCACCGGCGACCGATTCATCGTGCGCGACCAATCTGCAACCTGCACGCTCGGCGGGGGGCGTGTCGTCGATCCGTTTCCCCCTGCACGGGGGCGCACTCGACCGGCACGGCGAGCGGTCGTCGAGGCGCTGGCAAACCCGAACGCAGATCTCGCGTTCGAATCCCTGCTCGAGGTCGCGCCCCGCGAAGTGGACCTCGATCGCTTCGAACTCGCGCGAAACCTCGAGCGCGGGGAAGCCGAACGACTCTACGCCCGAACGAAACTGATCCGCTTTTCTGCGACAGGCTCGAACTTCGGCATCGCCGCCGGGCGCTGGCAGGCGCTGCACGATCGACTGCTCGAGGTCCTGGCGCACGTTCATCGGGAAGCTCCGCGGCAAAGGGGTATCAAGCGAAACGACCTGGCCAGGCTCGCCGGCTCTCGCGAGTCTCCGGTCGTTCTCGACGCGCTGCTCGCATGCCTGCTTGCCGGAAGACGGATCGCCCGGACCGGTCCCTGGCTACACCTCCCGGGGCACCGCCCCGTACTGAGTGCGGCCGAACTCGCGACGTGGCGAACGATGGAAGAGGCGATCCAGCGCGATGGCCTTCGAGCCCCGTCTGTGAGCGCCCTCGCAGCATCGCTCGACATGGACGTGGTCGAAGTCGCAGGAGCGCTTCGCCGGTTCGAGGATCTGGGCCTTCTCGCAGGAGTTGCGAGAAACCGCTTCATGACGATGCGTCAGGCTGCGCACCTCGCCGGCATCGCCGAGCAGTTGGCCAGGCCCGGTGACGGGGAGACGATCGGCTTCACCGCGTCGGCGTTCAAGGATGTATCAGGCGTCGGAAGGAACATCACGATCGAGGTGCTGGAGTACTTCGATCGCATTGGTCTCACACGCCGCCGGGGGGCGCATCGCCGGGTCCTTCGGTCGGGCAACGAACTGTTCAGCGGAAGCGACTACTGACGTAGCCCGGATTGCACCGCGGCGCACGCGCCGACGGCGAATGTGAGCTCGGGAAAGCGCGGCGTTCTACCTTACGGAACGCTAACGCGCAGCGCTTGCCGCTCGTGCGACCGAGCGCATCTAATCCGGTGCGTGGGCATCGGACCCTTCCTGCGGATACGCGCGGGATCCTCGTTGCATTCACTTTCCGGCAAGCAGACAGGATGGAAATGACCGCTCTTGAAAATGTAAGGGTCGCAGACTTCAGCCACGTGTTTGCGGGGCCCTATTGCACATTGGCGCTTGCTGATTTCGGGGCCGAGGTCATCAAGATCGAACCGCCGCACGGTGATGCTGCGCGCGGGTACACGCCGCCCGACGTGCATGGTGAAAGCCCTTCGTTCCTGTGCATGAACCGCAACAAGAAAGGGATCGTTCTCGATCTGAGTCACGAGCGCGGACGGGAAATCGCGCGCGACATCGTCGGCAAGGCCGATGTCGTCGTGGAGAACTTCGCTACGGGAGTGATGAACCGGCTCGGTCTGGATTACGCCAGTCTGGCGAGGGACAACCCGCGCCTGATCTACTGCTCGATTTCGGCCTACGGCCGCTCCGGCGCATTCGCTGATCGTGCCGGCTACGATCCGGTGATCCAGGCGGAAAGCGGCCTGATGGCGCTGAACGGAGACCCGAGTGGCCCGCCTTATCGGTCGGGAGTTGCCTTCGTGGACCTCTGCACCGGAATGTTCGCGACGCAGGCGATTCTCGCTGCTCTCGTTGCGCGCGGTGCGTCAGGCCGCGGGCAGTTCATCGATGTTCCGCTGTTCGACAGCGCGGTTTACCTGGCTGGCTATCACATGATGAATTACCTCGCCAGCGGCGGACACCCCGGTCGACTCGGAAACGCCAGTCCGGTGGTTGCTCCGATGGGCCTCTACGACACCATCGACGGTCAGATGTTCATCACCGTTGCGGGGGATGCGGTCTGGCGCAAGCTCGTGAACGCAATGGGAGAACCGGAAGAACTGTTGTGCCCCGAATTTGCGACGAACCGGACCCGCGTGCAGGCGATGACGTCGTTGAACGCCGTGCTGCAGACGATGTTCGTTCGCGAGTCGCTGTCCCACTGGGTCGAACTGTTTCGGAAGGCCGGCGTGCCTGCGGGCCCGGTCCGGACGATCCCCGAGGCCGCCGAATCGCCGGAGACCCGCAAGCGCGGAATCATCGGCAGGGCGCCGCACTCGACGGCCGGCGAGGTCTCGAACGTCCGGGCGCCCATGTCGATGTCGGGGACGCCGCTCGTCGCCCCCAGGGGCGCTCCCGTGCTGGGCGAGCACACGCTTTCGGTGCTGACCGATCTGCTCGGATATCCGCCCGAACTGCTGGCCGAACTGGAAGCGGAAGGCGTCCTGGGGCGGCCGTTGCCGGGCGTCGCCACACTTCAGAAGCAGAATGCGCGGCAGGGATGAAGCCCTGCTGCGTTCCGCAAAGCAGAACGCTTTTCCCGTTCGTTGACCGTCATCCGCCTCTATCGTGATACTCACGGCGCCATGTGTCTGTGCCGCAGATGCACGGCTCGTTGAACGTCAAGCCAGGGAGAACGGCGTGAGCATGTACGTCAGATATATCGACAGAACGAGAGATTATTATCTCTCGAAGGGGTATCCACGCCCCTATCAATGGGCGCACTTCGAAGATGTTCCGTTTGCGCGGCTCTCGAAGCCCCTTTCCGAGAGCCGGGTCGTGCTCGTTTCGACCAGCGAGATCGCGGAGCAGGGTTCCGAAGAGCCCGATGTGGAGGGGCACCAAAGTGCGGGTGGCGTTTACTCCATTGCGTCCGACGTTCCGGCGGAGCGTCTGTTCAGTCGCACGCGCAGCTATGACCGCGGTGCGACGTCCATCGAGGACGTCGGTGCTTTTTATCCGACGACCTGGCTGCACGAAGCAGTCGACAGCGGTCGTATCAAGTCGCTGACAAGCCGATTCCACGGCGTCTACAACACGTACAGCCAGCGGCATACGCGCGAGAGGGACTGCCCGGAAGTGCTCCGGCGGTGCCAGGAAGACGGCGCGGACGTAGCCATTCTCACCTCCATCTGACCGATGTGTCACCAGACCGTGAGTCTGGTCGCGCGACATCTGGAGGAAAACGGGATCCCGACGGTCGTCATGGCAGCGGCTCGGGACATCCCCGAGCACGTGGGCGTGGCCCGTCTGCTGCATTCCGACTTCCCGCTGGGTAGTCCTTGCGGCGAGCCGAACAACGGTCCGCAGCAGAAGGCGATTCTCGAGCACGCGTTTCAGTTGCTCGAACATGCGTTCCTTCCGCGGACGACGGTGCAGACGCCGTTCAAGTGGAGTGGCGGTGACGCATGGAAGGATCTGATCTTCACCGAGAAGAAGGACTTCCTGCCGCCGGAGGAAGAGGCCGACTGGCTCAAGCGCAAGGAGAGCTATCGGGAACTCAAAAAGGAAGGGAAACGCTAGTCGGACGCCGGTCGGGGCCGATTCGGGGGCATCGAGCCTCCGGTCGCCCGGTCGGTCGAATGCTTCGAACAACAGAAAAAGACGTGGAATGGCCTCCATCCGGACGGCGAATCCATCTTCCAGCACGGAGGGGTCAATGAAGTTCTTCACATCGACAAGGTCGGGCCGGTCACTGGCCGGCGCTGCGTTCCTGGCGGCCGCGACCGCAATCCTGTCGTCCGCATCCGTCCAGGCCAGGACGATCGAGATCAAGGTCGGTTCGTATCAGCACGAGAATCATCTGTTCATCAAGGTCGCGAAGCAGGTGCTGCCCGAGCTGGAGAAACGAACGGAAGGGCGCTACAAGTTCGGGATCTATCCTTCGGAGGCGCTCGGAAAAGCGGCAGAGCAGCTCGACATGACGAATCGAGGGCTCGTTCCAGTGAACCTGGTTTGCATGTGCTACTACCCCGGCACCTATCCGTTGCTGAACATCGAAACGGTGCCGATCTGGACGAACGGCGTGACTGGCGTTCGCGATGCCTTCAGAGGCGGGCTCGACCAGTTGTACGAGGAGTATCTGCACGCCAAAGGCCTGTCGAACATCGGTTATCTGGGGGCTACTGTTTTTTCGGTTCGATCCTTCGGTGGCAAGGGTGCGCCTATTCGCACGCCCGCAGACATGAAGGACAAGCGGATCCGGACCCTGGGGCTCGAGCGTGTGATCGTTCAGGAATCCGGCGGTGCGGTGATGACGATGGCCATGCCGCAGGTGGTCGAAGCGCTCGAACGCAACATGCTGCATGCGATGTTTGCGCAGGAGTCGAACTGGATCGACTGGAAGCTCTACGAGAGTCTCGATTACCTGAACTTTCTGGATATCACGACGTCTCCGATGAGCATCGTTTACAGCAAGCGTGATTTCGAGGCAATCGACCCACGCGATCGGACGGCCGTGCTCGAGGTCTTGCAGAAGTTCAGCGACGAACTCGATGTTGCATACGGGAAATTCATGGCCGAAGGGCGGGAGTTCCTCACCAAGCAGTGGAAGGGGAACGCCTTTTATCCGTCGCCGGAAGAAAAGCAGGCGTTCGTCAAGGCCGCTCACGACGCGGCCGTGAAGGACTACCTGTCGCGTGCGGGAGAGTTGGGCCCGCGGGCAATCGAGATCGTCAAGAAGTTCAACCCGTAACGGGGGCGGCGCGGTCCATCGACGCAGGTCGTTGAGCAGGACGATCTTGCACATGCCTCGTCGATCAGGGCGCATCGGCGCATTCGCGTCCGATGCGTCTTCGCTCTCCGGATCCATCCCCAGCACAGGACTTAGCGTGGCTGCGTCAATCCTGCATCGCCTCGACCTGGGTGCCCGGGTGATACGCCGCTTGAGCAACTCGATGCTTCACGTCGGCATAGCCCTTCTGTTCGTCATCACGATCACCAGCATGTACGGGGTCATGCAGCGCCTTCTCGGCGCACCCGTGAGTTGGGTGATCGAACTCAACGAGTTGCTGCAGGTCGCATTGGCCTTCCTGCCCGCCGCGTACGTTCTCAACGTAGACAAGCACGTCCGCATGGAGGTGCTCCAGTCGCTGCTCGGCGAACAGGGCCAGCGCATCGCCCGTGGCGCGTTCAGTGCGGTAGGGGCGCTCCTGGCGGCCCTGCTGGCGTACTCCACTGCGACCGTTGCGAAGTCGAGCGTCACCATGGGTGAAGCAACTGTCGTGGCGTCGTTGCCGATCTATCCGTTCAAGATCTGCGTAACGGTCGGATTCGCCTTGCTGGCTTTGCAGTTTGCCGCGCACGCATGGGAGTGCGTGCGAAGGATGCCGGAGTGCATATCCGCGGCGCGCCCGTCGGATGGTTACCTTTGAGCCTGGTTCGGATCGGCCATCCGATCATCACAAGCAAGGAAGTCTGAATGGGTGATTCCGTTCTCGCTCTCTCGGCGACTGCGGGCGTTCTGTTTCTGGGGCTCGTCTCCGGCCTGCCGATCGCATTCAGCCTTGCACTGGGCGCGCTTTCCGGGGCGACCGTGATGCTCGGACCCAACGCACTCGCGATGATGGGGTCGAGCCCCTATTCGCATACCCACGGGTTTTCGCTGCTGGCGATCCCGATGTTCATTCTGATGGGCAACATCCTGCTCGAGTTCGGCGTGGGTGGGGTGCTTTTCGCGCACGTGAGCAGACTGGTCGGACGGACACGCGGTGGGCTGGCGATGGCCAGTACCGTCATGTGCTCGATCTTCGGATTCGTCTGCGGTTCGAGCAGCGCCTCCTGCGCCACGGTTGGCGGCAATACGCTGCCGGAGATGGAACGCCGCGGCTACGATCGACGTCTGGCCCTCGGTACGCTGGCCACGGCCGGAGCGATCGCAGTATTGATTCCGCCCAGCATCATCATGGTCGTGTACGCGATCCTCGCGAGCACATCGCTCGGTGCAGTGATGATCGCGGGCATCTTGCCGGGACTCGTGCTCACCGTCGCGATCATGCTCTACATCGCAGTACGAGTACGGCTCAATCCCCGGCTCGCTCCGATCGACTCGAACAATGCGACGACACGAGAGAAAATCGCGGCGCTCGCCGGACTGTTGCCGATTGCCGCGCTCTTCGTGGCGATCATAGGCGGCCTGTTCTTCGGCGTATGGGACGCGATCGAGGCCAGTGCGGGCGGCGTGTTCTTCGCTCTCGTACTTTGTCTCTTCTACTTCCGGCGATTGTCCTGGCTGCCGCTCAAACGTGCCTTGGTCGGCACCGTTCAGACGTCCGTGATGATCTATATGTTGATCATGGGCGGCAATCTGCTCGCGTATGTATTCTTCATCACGGGGTTGCAGGCCGACATCAAGGCGTTCGTTGCCGGTTCCGGTTTGCCTGGATGGGGCGTACTCGTGCTCATCGGCGTCATCTACATGATCCTGGGAACGTTTCTGGACGTCATCGCGATGTTGACGATCACCGTACCCATCTTCCTGCCGATCGTCGAGGCGGTCGGATACAGCCCGGTCTGGTTCGGCATCTTCGCGGTGCTGTTTTCGGAGATGGCGTTGATCACACCGCCCGTCGGCATCAATCTGTTCGTGATCAAGGGGATCGCGCCGGCGGGAACGCGCGTCATGGATGTAGCCATCGGTGCGGCGCCCTTCATGGGAGTGATCTGGTTCGTCGCAGTGCTCCTGATCGCGTTTCCCCAGATCGCGTTGTACCTACCGGCGATGATGCGTTAGTGGCAGGTTTCTCCATCCGGCCACGATGGTGTCGGCCGCAGGAGGTCTCTTTGGCGAGCAGTACCACGAGTCGCGCATGGATCTGAACTACTCGACTGAGGAACTTGTCTTTCGCGATCGCGTGCGGGCGTGGCTGGACAGCGCCATACCGGATGATCTTCGTGAGAAGGCGTTCACCTACGCGGAGTTCTCGAAAGAAGACCTCGTGCGGTGGCACAGGATCCTCGCTGCAAAAGGATGGATTGCGCCATCCTGGCCGAGAGAATGGGGCGGTACGGACTGGTCGCCCGTGCAGCGCTACATTTTCGAGGAGGAGTGCGGGTACGCAGGTGCGCCGCCGGTAGCGCCTTTCGGCCCGACGATGTGCGCCTCCGTGCTCCTGCATTTCGGCACCGACAGTCAGAAACGGCGCTTTTTGCCACGGATCTACAGTGGCGAAGACTTCTGGTGCCAAGGCTATTCGGAGCCGGAAGCGGGTTCGGATCTCGCGTCGCTGAAGATGCGAGCCGAGCGCCGCGCGGATCACTACCTGGTAAACGGGCAAAAGATCTGGACCACGCTTGCCCAGTACGGCGACTGGATTTTCTGTCTGGTCCGCACGAGCAGTTCGTCCAAGAAGCAGGAGGGAATCAGTTTCCTGCTGATCGACATGAAGACTCCCGGCGTTACGGTACGACCGCTCGTCCTGCTCGATGAGAGTCACGAGGTCAACGAGGTGTTCTTTGACGGTGTGGCGGTGCCGTTGGACAACCTGGTGCATGAGGAGGGCAAGGGTTGGACGGTGGCGAAGTTCCTGCTCGGTCATGAGCGGCTGAACAACGGTCGCATCGGTGGATCGAAGCGCGAGTTGGCGCGGCTGAAGGAGGTTGCGGCTGCTACGATGTGGAACGGCAAGCCGTTGATCGACGACGTGCGCTTCCGTGACCGGCTCTCTCGCGTCGAGATCGAGTTGATGGCACTGGAGATCACGAACCTGCGCTTCGTCGACGAGATGCGACGCAGCGGTCGCATCGGTCCGGAGGTGTCGATGCTGAAGATCCGCGGCACCGAGATCCAGCAGGCGCTCACGGAGCTGCGCATGCAGGTGGCAGGACCGCGTGCGCAGATGTTCCGCGCGATCGACTATCCGGAGTTCGATGCGGCAACCGCCGCCGTTGCGCCGCGCTACTTCAACTATCGCAAGACCTCGATCTACGCCGGATCGAACGAGATCCAGCGCAACATCATCGCGAAGGCCGCGCTCGGTCTCTGAACGGACGGACGACTCGATGGACTTCCGGCACACCGAAGAGCAGCGCCTGCTTGCCGACAGCGTGCAGAAGCTGCTCGGGCGCACCTACGGTTTCGACGCGCGCAAGGCGATCGTCGCGTCGTCCGACGGTTTCAGCGCCGCGATCTGGCGCGAGCTGGCAGCGATCGGACTGCTCTCGGTGCCCTTCGCCACCGAAGACGGCGGCTTCGGCGGCGGCGCACTCGACCTCGTCGCGCCGATGCAGGCCTTCGGCGCTGCGTTGCTGGTCGAGCCCTTCGCCTCGACGCTCGCGCCCGCCGGCCGGCTGGTCGCGACGCTCGGCACGCCGGCGCAGCGGGCCGCACTCGTGCCGCGCATCGTCGAAGGATCGGCGAAACTCGCTTTCGCGCACGTCGAGACGCAGCTGCGCCATTCGCTCCACGGAATCGCGACGACGGCGACGCCTGACGGCAGCGGTTGGCGCCTCGCGGGCGAGAAGCGCATGGTGCTGCATGCACCGATGGCCGATGCGCTGGTCGTCACTGCGCGAATCGCCGACGGGCCGGGGCACGACGACGGGATCGGCGTGTTCGTCGTCGACGTGCATCGGGACGGCGTCGTGCGGAAGACTTTCCGCACCGTCGACGATCTTCGCGCTGCCGACGTCGCGTTCCGCGACGTCGCGCTGGACGGCGACGCGCGACTGGGCGGCGAGCGCGATCCGCGCGAGGCGATCGGCGAAGCGGTCGACTTCGCCGCCGCACTGGGCTGCGCCGAAGCGGTGGGGGCCATCGATTTCGCCAACCAGGCGACGCTCGAATACCTGAAGACGCGCAGGCAGTTCGGCGTGCCGATCGGCTCGTTCCAGGCATTGCAGCACCGAATGGTCGAGATGACGATCCAGGCCGAGCAGGCGCGTTCGATGATGCTGCTGGCGTGCGCGAAGGTCGACGCCGCCGCGCATGCGCAGATCGGCGTCGCCGAGCGCCGGCGCGCGGTCTCGGCGGCGAAGGTGCTGGTGGGCGCTGCGTGCCGGCACGTCGGGCAGGAGGCGATCCAGTTGCACGGCGCCATGGGCATGACGATGGAGATGAAGATCTCGCACACGTTCAGGCGCCTGACGATGCTCGCGCAGCACTTCGGCGACGTGGACCATCATCTCGGGCGTTTCGCGGCGGCCGACGCCGCGGCCGACGGTGGCCTCGCATCGCAGACCGAACCGGCGACGTAGCGAAAGCACCCTCCACGGCGGGCATCCTCTTCGCGGGGATCGCACGCGACGGCGATGCGCTGACGCCCCCATTCGAGCGACGCTTTCCGGCGTCGTCGTCACGAAATCGTCATGGTCGTCCGATAGCCTGTTCGCATGACGAAGCGAACAGAGAAAGGACGAAGATGAAAGCGAACACGGCCGGACGTCTTCTGGCCGGCGGCGCGCTGGCGTTCGGGCTGTCCGCGGCACAGGCAGTCGACGTCACCGGCGCGGGCGCGACCTTCCCGGGGCCGATCTACGCGAAATGGGCCGAGGCATACAGGGCGAAAACCGGCGACAGGGTCAATTACCAGGCGATCGGCTCGGGCGGCGGGGTCAAGCAGATCGTCGGCAAGACCGTCGATTTCGGCGCGTCCGACGATCCGATGAAGGACGCGGATCTCGAGAGGAACGAGCTCGTGCAGTTTCCGGCGGTGATCGGCGGCATCGTCGCGGTCGCGAACCTTCCCGGCGTGCAGCCGGGACAGATCACGCTGGACGGCCCGGTCCTCGCCGGCATCTATCGCGGCGCGATCACGGACTGGAGCGACGCGAAGATCGGCGCGCTGAATCCATCGCTGCAGCTGCCGTCGACCGCGATCACGCTGGTCTACCGCTCCGACTCGTCGGGAACGACGGCGGCGTTTACGGACTACCTGTCGCAGGTCTCGTCGTCGTTCCGCTCGGACATCGGCGCGGGCAAGACGGTGAACTGGAAGTCGGGCGTCGGCGGCAAGGGCAACGCGGGCGTGGCGGCGAACGTCACGAAGATCGCCGGTTCGATCGGGTACGTCGAATATGCGTACGCCAGGCAGAACAGGCTGGCCCACGCGGCGATGGTCAACCGCGACGGCAAGACGGTACAGCCGAACGAACGCACGTTCGCGGCGGCGGCGGCCAACGCCGACTGGTCGGCGTCGCCCGGTTTCGCCGTGAACCTGAATCACCAGGCCGGCGACGACGCATGGCCGATGACGTCGGCGAGCTACATCCTGTTGCATCGCACCGCGGACAAGCCCGAGCGCTCGGCCGAGGCGCTGCGGTTCTTCCGCTGGGCGCTCGACGAAGGGCAAAAGCTCGCCCTCGAGCTCGACTACGTTCCGCTCCCCGAGCCGGTGGTCGAGAAGGTCGAGGCGTCGTGGGCGAAGGTGCGCGATGCCTCCGGCCAGCCGGTGCTGAAGGCCGGGCATTGAGCGCGGGATTCCGCATCCCGGCGACCGAGCGGCAGGAACCGGCGCGACGGTAGTGGCGGTGGCCGACGGTTCGACGATGGACGCGGCGCTCGACGCGGCGGCCTATTCCCCGCAGGGCGCGCGCCGCGGCGAAACCGACTCGCGCAGTCGGCGCTTCGCTGCGCACGATCGTCTGTTCCTTGCGGTCACGGGCTTTTGCGCGGCGCTGGTGCTGCTCGCGCTGACCGGCATCCTCGTCGCGCTCGTCATCGAGGCCTGGCCGGCGCTGCGCGAGTTCGGTTCGGGCTTTCTCGTCGGCCCGACCTGGAGTCCGGCCGACGACGTCTACGGTGCGGTCGTTTCCGCATACGGGACGATCGCGACGTCGGCGATCGCGCTTCTGCTCGCCGTTCCGCTGAGCTTCGGCATCGCGGTCTTCCTCACCGAGATGTGCCCGGCGAAGCTCGCGCGTCCGCTGGGCATCGCCGTCGAACTGCTCGCCGGGATCCCGTCGATCATCTACGGATTCTGGGGCCTGTTCGTGCTCGCACCGGTGCTGCAGGCCTACGTGCAGCCGCTGCTGATCGCCACCGGCCTGCCGATCTTCGCCGGGCCGCCGCTGGGTATCGGCATCTTCACCGCCGGCGTCGTGCTCGCGTTGATGGTCATCCCGTTCGTCGCGTCGGTGATGCGCGACGTGTTCCGGACGGTTCCTCCGGTGCTCAAGGAGTCGGCCTACGGGCTCGGCTGCACGACGTGGGAGGTGGTCCGGCACGTCGTGTTGCCGTACACCCGCATCGGCGTCGTCGGCGGCGTGATGCTCGGACTCGGCCGCGCGCTCGGCGAGACGATGGCCGTGACCTTCGTCATCGGCAACGCGAACCGGCTGTCCGAGAGCCTGTTCGCCCCCGGAAACTCGATCGCCTCCACGCTCGCCAACGAGTTCGCGGAGGCCGATCCGGCGCTGCACATCCCGTCGCTGTTCGCACTCGGACTGCTGCTGTTCGTCATCACCGTCGTCGTGCTCGGCGTGGCGAAGTGGCTGGTGCAGCGAAGTGCCGCGCGGGCGGGCGCCTGAACCCATCGGCGGCAACGACATGGACCGCTTCACGTACCGCCGCCGCAAGCTCGTCAACGCAGCCGGGCTGGCACTGTCGGCGGTGGCGATGTCGATCGGACTGGCGGCGCTCGGCTGGATCCTGTGGACGCTGTTCTCGTCCGGGCTCGCCGCCTTCGGTGCCGACCTGTTCCTCGAATCGACCCCGGCGCCGGGCACCGAAGGCGGCGGGCTGGCCAACGCCATCGTCGGCAGCGCGATGATCGTCGCGTTCGCCGCCTTCGTCGCCACGCCCATCGGCATCCTCGCCGGCATCTACCTGGCCGAGTTCGGCGCGCGCTCGCGCTTCGCCGCCGTCACGCGCTTCGTCACCGACATCATGTTGTCGGCGCCGTCGATCGTGATCGGGCTGTTCGTCTATGCGACCGCGGTCGCCACCGTCGGCCGTTTCTCCGGCTGGTCGGGCTCGCTGGCGCTGGCGCTGATCGCCATACCCGTGGTCGTGCGCGCGACCGAGAACATGCTGCTGCTGGTTCCCGGCAGCCTGCGCGAGGCCGCATTCGCGCTCGGCGCGCCGCGCTGGAAAGTGAGCCTGGCGGTGACGCTGCGCGCGGTGCGCGGCGGCGTCGTCACCGGAGTGCTGCTGGCCGTGGCGCGCATCGCCGGCGAAACCGCGCCGCTGCTGTTCACTGCGCTGAACAACCAGTTCTTCACGCTCGACATGCGCGCGCCGATGGCGAACCTGCCGGTGGTGATCTACAACTTCGCGATGAGCCCGTACGAGAACTGGCAGCAACTTGCCTGGGGCGGCGCCGCGCTGATCGCGCTCTTCGTCCTCGGCCTGAACGTGCTGGCGCGCGCGATGTTTCGCGATCCCCAGCGAAGCTGACGGAGCAGGGAGCAGGAAAGTCGATGCAGGCAGCCACACCCGTCGAAGCACCGGCGGCCATCGAGGTACGGAACCTGTCGTTCTACTACGGCCGGTTCCGGGGCCTGGCCGACGTTTCGCTCGACATCGCGCGCAACCGCGTCACCGCGTTCATCGGGCCGTCGGGTTGCGGCAAGTCGACGCTGCTGCGCACCTTCAACCGGATGTTCGACCTCTACCCGAACCAGCGCGCCGAAGGCGAGATCCGGATGGGGGGCCGCAATGTCCTCGACCCGTCGGTCGACGTGAACCTGCTGCGCGCGAAGGTCGGCATGGTGTTCCAGAAGCCGACGCCGTTCCCGATGACGATCTTCGAGAACATCGCCTTCGGCGTACGGCTCTACGAGAAGATGTCGCGCGACGCGATGCATGCGCGCGTCGAGTGGGCGCTACGCAGGGCCGCGCTGTGGGACGAGGTGAAGGACAAGCTCGACTCGAGCGGCCTGAGCCTCTCGGGCGGGCAGCAGCAGCGCCTGTGCATCGCGCGCATGGTTGCGGTCAAGCCCGAGGTGCTGCTGCTCGACGAGCCGACCAGCGCCCTCGACCCGATCTCCACGTCGCGCATCGAGGAGCTCGTGTCGGAACTGAAGAACGAGTACACGATCGCGATCGTCACGCACAACATGCAGCAGGCCGCCCGCATCTCCGACTACACCGCCTACATGTACCTCGGCGAGCTCGTGGAGTTCGGCAACACAGACGAGATCTTCGTCAAGCCGCGCAAGAAGGCGACCGAGGACTACATCACCGGCCGCTTCGGATAGGTCCACGGAGCATCGACATGACCGCCCGCGAACATGCCCACCGCACCTTCGACACCGACATCGAGGCGTTGCGCAGCGCCGTGACGACGATGGCCGGGCTCGTCGGGCGGCAACTCGTGCGCGCGATCGACGCGATCCGTCGATACGATGCGCAACTCGTCGCCGCGGTCCTTCTCGACGAGCAGCGCGTGAACCAGCTGCAGGTCGAGTCGGACCTGCGCTGCAACCGGACGATCGCGCGCCGCCAGCCGATCGCGATCGACCTGCGCGAGATCATCGCCGTGATCCACATCGTCAACGACCTCGAGCGCATCGGCGACGAGGCGAAGAAGATCGCGATCCGCAGCCGCGACTTCGCCGACGTGCCGTCGCCGATCGGCATCGACGAGATCGAGCGCATGGCGTTGCGGGCGCGCGCGATGTTCGATGCCGCCATCGACGCCTTCGTCCGGCACGACCCGAGCGTGGCCGCGCGGCTCGGCGCGAGCGACGACGAGGTCGACGATCTGCGCGATCGCCTGATCGGGCAGCTGATGCAGGCGATGGCGCAGCACCCCGGTGCAGTCACGTCGGGACTGGCTGCGGTGTTCGTCGTGCAGTCGATCGAGCGCGTCGGCGACCATGCGAAGAACATCGCGGAGCACGTCGCCCTGCTGGTCGACGGCGTCGACCCTCGTCAGGCGCCGGTCGACTCCGACCGGGAGGTCGGGGAAGGCCGCTGATCCGCGGGCGAGTCGGCCCGCAGCTGCGGACCTGTATCGCCGGCCGGTCGATCGGCCACGCCCGCCGGCGACGCGGAAGCGGGCGCCGGATCCGGAATCAGGCGCGCGGCCGGCAGGCACAGCACGAAGGTGCTGCCGCGGCCCGGCGCGCTGTCGAAGCGCAGCTGCCCCTGGTGGCGCGCCAGGATTCGCTTGACGATCGCCAGGCCGAGCCCGGTGCCGCCGGTGGCGCGCGAGCGGCCGCGGTCGACCCGATAGAAGCGTTCGGCCAGCCGCGAAAGGTGCTCGGGCGGAATGCCGATGCCGGTGTCGCGTACGGAAATGCGTCCCACGGCGTCCTGCACCCGCCAGTCGACCTCGATGCGACCACCCTCGGGCGTATAGCGGATCGCATTGGTCAGCAGATTGCGCACCGCGCTTTCGAACTCCCCGGGCGAGGCGAGAACGCGCCGGGGTCCGTCGAGTACGAGCGCGATCGTGTGCCGGCCAGCCGACAGCGTTCGCGCCTCTTCCGTCAGCCGTTCGAGCAGCGTCGGGACGTCGACCGGCTCGTCGTCCAGCGGTTGCATGTCGCTTTCGAGCGAGGAGATCGTGAGCAGGTCGTCGACCAGGCGCTGCATCGTGCGGCTCTGTTCGAGGATCGCCTCCAGATACTCCCGGCGCTGGGCTTCGTCGAGCGGCAGCGTGAGCAGAGTTTCGGCAAACCCGGCTATGACGGTGACCGGTGTGCGGATCTCGTGGGAGACGTTGGCGACGAAATCGCTGCGCATCGCGTCGAGCTTCGTGCGCTCGGTGACGTCGCGCGTGATCAGCAGCTTCTGGTCGCCGTGCGCTCGATGCAGCAGCAGCTCGTAGATGCGCCCCGGTCGGCCGGGCAGCTCGACGCGCAGCGTGCTGCCCGGCTCGTTGGCGCCGAGCAGGTGACCGAACTCCGGCTGGCGGATGAAGTGGTGGATCGGCCGGCGTGTGCCGAAGATTCCGTGCAGGCTCTCGGCGGCGTCGTTGGCCCACAGCACGTGATCGTATCGATCGAGCACGACGAGCCCGTCGGGAAGCTGGTCGACCGCGGCGTGGATGCGCTCGAGTTCGGAGGCGAGCTCGCTCTGCATGTCGGCTTCCTGTCGCACGAAGCGCGACAGCCGCGACACCAGCGCACGCCACGGCCCATAGCCGACCGGCAGCGGCCGGTTGCGTGGCAATGCGGCCCAGTGGTGCAGTCGTGCCAGGTACGCCGTTTCGGCGAGCGCGTATAACACGAACAGGGCGCCCAGCCACCACACGGCGGCCCGCTCGGACACATAGAGATCGAGCAGTGCGGCGACGAGCACCGCGAGCGCGATCGCAGCGATGTTACGAAACACGATGCGCACGGCGTTTCCGGGGCGTGGCACGAACTACGCAGGGCGCGAAGGTTCAGCTTCGCAGGAAGCGATAGCCTTCTCCGCGCACGGTTTCGATCAACCGGTCGTGGCCGCTGGGCGACAGTGCGAGCCGCAACCGGCGGATATGCACGTCGACCGTGCGCGGATCAATATACACGCGATCGCCCCACACTCCGTCCAGCAGCCGCGCGCGCGAGACGACCCGGTCGGCGTTGCGCATCAGGAAATGCAGCAGCCGGAACTCGGTCGGGCTGAGCGCGATGCGGGTTTCGCCCGCGTGCACCCGCACCTGCGCCGGCTCGAGCCGCAGGCCGCCGAATTCGACCGGCTCCTCGTCTCCGGCGGCTGCCGCCGCGCCTTCGCCGGCGCTCGCGCGGCGCAGCACGGCACCCACGCGCGCGACCAGTTCGCGCGTCGAGAACGGCTTGGTGACGTAGTCGTCGACGCCGCGCTCGAAGCCGAGCAGTTTGTCGCCCTCGTGCGCGCGAGCGGTCAGCAGCACGATCGGCAGCTTGCGCGTATGCGCATCGGCGCGCAATGCCTTCGCGAGGTCGATGCCCGATTCGCCGGGAAGCATCCAGTCGAGCACGACCAGGTCGGGCAGAGCCCGCGCGATCGCCTCGCGAGCGCGCTCGGCCGATTCGACGCCGTCGACGCGGTACCCGGCATGGCGCAGATTGACGGCGACCAGTTCGAGGATCGCGGGTTCGTCCTCGACGACGAGAATACGGGCGCTCACGTCGGATCGGCCCGCCCGAGCGCGGAACGCCACCAGCGATAGCGTCGTTGCGGCGTCGAATCGGAAGCCGATGCGCCCAGCACCACCGACCAGGCGTCCGGGACGATGCCCCCGGGAGGGGTTGCCGGGACATCGGTTTCGTCTGCGCTCGCCTGCCGGCCGAACGCCTGTGCGCCCCCCCGCACGAGCGTCGCGTGCAGCTTCAGCGGACGATCGTCGAAGTCGATCTGCGCAGCGCGTAGGCGTTCGCGGATCGCATCCGCGAGGCGATGTGCGAACGTGCCTGCGGCGGGTGCGGCTTCGCGCGGGTGCGAGGGCGGGCCGATCCACAGCACGCCATGCCCGAAGCAGCCCAGTCGGGACAGCGCGAGAACGTCGCGCGGGCGATCGCCGTTCGCATCTTCGGGAGCGCTCCGGTCGCCGCCGGGGGATCCCGGCGAAGACGTTCCGCGCGTCTCGATCCGCACCGGCAGCCCGTGCAGGATCGCCTCGAGCGCTGGCTGGTCTTCGAGCGGGCGCAGCCCGACGAAAGCGAGCGTCAGGTGAATGTCCTGCGCAGAGAAGGCGTGACCGCCCCAGCGCGCAGCCACGTCGCGGGCGAGCGCCGCGAGCTCGTCGGCGGCGGCCGGATCCGGACGAAGCGCGTGGAAGAATCGCGCCTTCGGCACCGGGTTTGGTGCCTTCGGCGGCGACGTCCGGGCCTTCGGCACGCAGGCCTCGGCTTCTCAGGCGTCGGTCGGGCGCCCGTAGGCGTCGTCGAAGCGGACGATGTCGTCCTCGCCGAGGTAGTCGCCGCACTGCACCTCGATCATCACGAGCGGAACGACGCCCGGGTTCTCGAGGCGGTGCCGCGTTCCGATCGGGATGTACGTCGATTCGTTGGCGGCGACCAGGTGCGTGCGCTCGTCGCACTGCACCTTCGCGGTTCCGGAGACGACGATCCAGTGCTCGCTGCGGTGGTGATGCATCTGCAGCGACAGGCGCTCCTTCGGTTTGACCTCGATGCGCTTGATCTTGAAGCGCGGGCCCTCCTGCAGCACCGTGTACGTTCCCCAGGGCCGAGCGACCGTGCGATGCAACCTGGCCGATTCGTGTCCGCTCGACTTCAGCCGATCGACGATCGCGCGCACCTGCTGGCTGGAATCCTTGCCCGCGACGAGCAGAGCGTCGGGCGTGTCGACGATCAGCAGGTTCTCGACACCCACCGCGGCAACGAGCCGATCTTCGCTCTGCACGTGCGTGTTCTTCGCGCCCTGCAGAAGCGCTTCTCCCACCGTGGTGTTGCCGTCGGCGTCGGGCTCGAGCTGCTCCGACACCGCGGTCCACGATCCGATGTCGCTCCAGTGAAACGACGCCGGCAGCACGACGACGCCATCGGCCTTCTCCATGACCGCGTAGTCGATCGAGATCTCCGGGCAGGCGGCGAAGGGCGCGTGCGCGATCGCCAGCTTCTCGTCGGTTTCCGCGGCGCGGCTCGCCTGCCACGCAGCCTGCGCCGACGCGAGCAGGTCCGGGGCGTGCGCCTGCATCGCGGCCACGATCGCCTGCGCGCGGAAGCAGAACATGCCGCTGTTCCAGACGAAGCCGCCGCTGGCGAGGAACTGAACGGCGCGCGCCGCGTCGGGTTTCTCGACGAAGCGGCGCACGGCGCGGGCGTCGCCGGGCAGCTCGTCGCCCATTTCGATGTAGCCGAAGCCCGTTTCCGGCGCGCTCGGTCGAATCCCGAACAGCACGATCGATCCTGCGGCGGCGAGCTCGGCGGCCTGCCGCGCGACCTTGCGGAACGCATCGGCATCGGGGATCAGGTGGTCGGCGGGCAGGACGAGCAGCACCGCGTCGGCGTCGACGGACAGAGCCCACAGCGCCGCCAGCGCCACGGCCGGAGCCGTGTTGCGTCCGACCGGCTCGAGCAGTTGCGTGATGCGCACGCCGCGCGTGGCGGCGCAGCCGTCGATCTCCTCGCGCGTCTTGAAGAAATACTCGCGGTTGGTGACGATCGCCGCCCGCCCGCCGTCGGCCAGCGGCAGCGCGCGCTCGAGCGTGCGCTGCAGCAGGCTCGAGGCGCCGCCGAGCTTCATGAAGGGCTTGGGAAACGCCTCGCGCGAGACCGGCCACAGGCGCGTTCCGGCACCGCCGGACAGGACTACGGGAATCAGCATGCGGGCGATTGTACGGCCGGCGGGGCCGGCTCCCATGCGACACTCGGCACATTCGTTCGTGCGGTCTTTCCGCACGATGGACGGCGGGCGGGAAACCGGGCCGCGAACGGCGCAAGGGGTCATCGAAAGTGGCGCAGGCGAAGGCAGCGGTGCTGGTCACGGGCGGGGCGGGGTACATCGGATCGCACACGGTGGTCGAGCTGCTGCAGGCCGGCTGGGACGTCGTCGTCGTGGACAACCTGTCGAATGCGAGCGCCGAGTCGCTGCGGCGCGTCGAAGCGATCACGGGGCGCGAGGCGCCGCTCGTCGTCGCCGACGTCCGCGACGAGGACGCGCTGCACACGGTGTTCCATTCACGCCGATTCGACGCGGTGGTCCACTTCGCGGCGTTGAAGTCGGTAGGCGAGTCGGTTGCCGATCCGCTCTCGTATTACGACAACAACGTCGGCGGCTCGGTGGCGCTGTTGCGCACGATGGCCGCCGCCGGGGTTCGGCGCATCGTGTTCAGCTCCTCGGCCACCGTCTACGGCGATCCGGCGTCGGTTCCGATCCGCGAGGACGCGCGCATCGCGCCGACGAACCCGTACGGCCAGACCAAGGCGATGATCGAGCGCATCCTGCTCGATCTGGTGGCCTGCGATCCCGCGTGGTCGGTCGGCATTCTTCGCTACTTCAATCCGGTGGGGGCGCACGAGAGCGGTTGCATCGGCGAGGACCCGCGCGGCGTGCCGAACAACCTGATGCCGTACGTGAGCCAGGTGGCCGTGGGCCGTCTCGCGCAGTTGTCGGTTTTCGGGGGCGACTGGCCGACGCCGGACGGCACCGGCGTACGCGACTACATCCACGTGGTCGACCTCGCGCGCGGGCACCTGGCGGCTTTGGCGCGCGCACAGACGCACGCGGGCGCGTTCACGGTGAACCTGGGCACCGGCACCGGCTGCTCGGTGCTCGAACTGGTTCGCGCTTTCGAGCGGGCGAGCGGCCGCGAGGTGCCGCATCGAATCGTCGATCGACGTCCGGGCGACGTCGCCCAGTGCTATGCCGATCCGGCGCTGGCGGCGGACTTGCTGGGATGGCGCGCCGACCACGGGGTCGAACGGATGTGCGCGGATACCTGGCGCTGGCAGCAGGCGAATCCGCGCGGGTATGAAGGCAAGTGAGGAGGTTCGCCCGCGCTCGGCCGGGACCGAGCGCGAGGGGGTTCTTCTCAGTTCCCGAGCAGCTCGCTGACCGCGATCGGATCCAGGGTTTTCTCGAAGTTGCCGTCTCCATCGGCATCGACCTCGATCACCAGTTCGTTCGGCGCCGAGACCTTCGCACGAGCGCGCGACGATTTCGCGCCCTCGACGGTCATTTCACCGGCATTCAGGGTGTCGGCGAAATAGTCGCCCTCGAGCGTCGTGGTCGTCAGCGTTACCGACACGCCCGATGCGCTGTCGGCAACGCCTCCGGCCATACTGTACGAGAAGCTGCCCGAGTTGAAATCGATCGTGGTATCCGAGGCGACGTTGCTCAGCGTCACCGTCCGCCCATTGGACGACGCCCGCAGCGATACGTCGCGCAACGCGACCGGAATCGGCTTGGACTCGTCGTAATCGGTGGGAATCGACAGGTGGAAGGAACCGTCGATGTTCGATCGGTCTCCCTGGTAGCCCAGTTGCACCTTCCTGAACTCGAAGCGCGAGGAGGTGTTCTCCGCCACGACGATCTCCGACAGGATCAGCTGTCCGTCGATCGTCACGCCGTCGATCTCGCAATGCGAGAACGTGATGGTGGCGTGGTCACCGGTGCTCAGCAGGAAGTCCGTCTGGTCGGCGATGTCGCCGACGATGCGCGCCGTCCCGCCGTTGACGCAGGATTCCTGTTCGTCGATCGGCGCCTTGGTCGAGATCGAGCCCTTGTTGCCCGCGCTCGATGCGCGGGGAGCGCGCAGCGCGCGCAACCGGTCGATCGAGAATTCGACGAGGCCGGGGCTTCGTTCGGCCGCGCTCTTCGAGGTCATGCCCACCACGGCGGCGGCCGAGGTGCTTCCTTCGAACAGCGTCGTGCCGGCGACGTACGCGGTGGCGACCGATTTCGGCGCAGTCGCCTCGTCGATCGACGACAGTTCGGGGCGTGCAGGCGGGTTGTCGCCGTTGTCGCTTCCGCCGCCGCAACCGTAGAACGTCGCTGCCAGGACCAGGGGAATCAGGAGTCTCTTGCTGTGCATTGTCCTTCTCTTCGAGCATGCGAATGAAGGCCTCGCGTTCGCGAGACCGGCGTGCGGAGGAATCGCCGCCGGGCAGCTTTCCAACATCGTTCGTATACCTTTGGCGCGCAAGTTGCGGCGACGGCAACTCGGCCGTTCGGCCTATGGACGCGGGGCTGGAGCAGCCGACCGCCCAGTAGCGTCGGCGGCGCAGGCGCAGGCGCAGGCGCAGGCGCAGGCGCAGGCGCAGGCGCAGGCGCAGGCGCAGGCGCAGGTCGGGCGCCGGTCGGGCGCGGGGAGCGGGGTCGCGGGC
>JACDJC010000656.1_pt1 | contig 38119 bp, 40 predicted proteins | sample 7454191 | NCBI WGS metagenome assembly JACDJC01 (sample SAMN14253291, study PRJNA609438) | sludge metagenome | isolation source: sludge after 25d culture with pyrite and EDTA | collected 2018-12-20
GAAATTTATTTAACCTGTCCATCCGCCCATTCGATTTTCTTCCCGATCAACGGCTAAAACACTCACCGTAATCAAAGGCCAGGTCGGATTGATTTCACGCCGTGTCCTGCTGGAGATTGGGCTTCACGTTCTTTCGCCGCTTGCGATCAGCAGGAACCAGTTCGATTTTGAGCGTGCAGCCAACCGCTTCGGCATATCGCTTGAGCGAGGCGACCGAGGGCGCGTGTTTGCCGGTCGATTCCAGGCGCGAGATTGCGCTTTTGGTGGTGCCCATGAGAGAGGCGACGGCTTCCTGGGTGAGGCCGGCGCGGGTGCGTGCTGCCAGCATTTCGTGGGCGAGGGCGTATTCGACTTCGAGCGCCTCGTAGGCTTCGTTAAAGCCGGGGCGCTTGGATGCTTTTTCAAGGAACGCTTTGTGATCGTGGCGCATCGGTTGGAATTTTGGATCAGCCATTTTTAATCTCCTTCAAGCGTTTGCGTGCAAGTTTGATTTCACGGTCAGGCGTTTGCTGTGACTTCTTGATGAAGGCGTGCAGCACGATGACACGTTCGCCAACGAGAAAGGTAGTAGAACGCACGGCCAATGCCTGAGCGGCCACGTGGCCGCAATTCAAACAGGCCATCGCCGAATGCACGCGAATAGGGCAATTTCAGGTTGGGACCATGTTCGGTGAGTCATTCCACGATGTGTGCGTAGTCGGCGAGAACATCGACGGGCCAGGATTCGATCTCGGCCAATACGCGCTCATGGAAGTATTCAACGGAAAACGCCATGCACCGAGGTTAGCAATAATGCTAACCTGCGTCAATGTGGTATTAGCAGAAAAACAAGGTCAAATAGAAACACCCGCCCGACTCTCAATGAGGATCGGGCGGGCGCGTGCCACAACATCAAAGGGGTCAGCTTCGCGTTGAATGTCCAGTGTCAATGTGGATAGGCTGTGCCACCAGCTTGACCCCCAGCGCCGTGCACACGCGACTCACGGTATCAAAACGCGGCTGGGCACCGGCGCGCAATGAGCGATAAAGTGCTTCGCGTGTGAGGCCGGAGGCCTTGGCAATGTCGGTCATGCCGCGTGCGCGGGCAACGTCTCCTAGCGCCGCTGCCAGCAAGGCCGGATCATTTTCTTCCAGCACGACGGTCAGATAGTCGGCAATCGCCTGATCATCATCCAGATACTCGGTGACATCGAATTCAGGCAGGTCGGCGATCTTGATTTTCTTGGCCATGTTCAGTCCTCAAGGGTTGCGGCCAATTTGATGGCCTTGGCGATATCGGTGGACTGCGTGGATTTGGCTCCGCCGCCCAGCATCACGATCAACGTTGTGCCGCGCTGGATGTAATACATGCGCCAGCCCGCACCGAAATGCTCGCGCATCTCGAAGACGCCTTCGCCAACTGACCGGGTATCCCCCAGATTGCCCAGCGTGGCTTTACGCAGCCGGGTTGCCAGGCGACTTCGCGTCAGGCTATCTTTGATGCCAGCAAGCCAGTCGGCGAATTCTTCGGTGCGCTTGATCGTGTACACAGGACAACTGTAATCAATCGGTTACAGTTGTCAAGTGTCGGGCTTGCGGTCCGTTCTGGAAAGCGGTGTCAGATGGGCTTATCCATTCGGCAACATCGCCAGCAACCCATTCAAGCGCCGCACAAAGCTCGCCGGATCATCAAGCTGGCCGCCCTCCGCCAGCAGCGCCTGCTCGAACAGCAGGTTGGCCCAGTCGGCGAAGCGGTCTTCGTCGGACTCGCTGTTGAGCCGCGTCACCAAGGCATGTGACGGGTTGATTTCCAGCGTGGGCTTGACGCTCGGCGCGGACTGGCCGGCGGCCTTCAAGAGGCGTTCGAGGTTGGCGCTCATGTCGCCTTCGCCGGTGACGAGGCAGGCGGGTGAGTCGGTGAGGCGATGGGTGACGCGGACTTCTTTCACGCGTTCGCCGAGGGTGGTCTTGATGCGCTCGACCAGTGGAGCCAGGGCGTCCTCGGCTTCCTTCTGCGCGGTCTTTTCGGCTTCGTCTTCGAGCTCGCCCAGATCGAGCCCGCCCTTGGCCACCGACTTGAGTGGCTTGCCGTCGAACTCGGTTAAGTTGCCCGACAGCCATTCGTCGACGCGGTCGGACAGCAGCAGCACTTCGATGCCTTTCTTGCGGAAGATTTCGAGGTGTGGGCTGTGCTGGGCGGCGGCGAAGCTGTCGGCGGTGATGTAGTAGATTTCCTTCTGCCCTTCCTTCATCCGGCCGATGTAGTCCTTGAGCGAGACGATCTGGGCGTCGGTGTCAGCGTGGGTGGAGGCGAAGCGGAGCAGCGCGGCGATGCGCTCTTTGTTCGCGAAGTCTTCGCCTGGGCCTTCCTTCAGTACCTTGCCGAATTCTTTCCAGAACGCGACGTATTTCTCCGGCTGGTTCTCGGCCAGATCTTCCAGCAGGCCCAGCACTTTTTTCACCGAGCCGTTCTTGATCGCATCGATGTCGCGACTCGACTGCAGGATTTCACGCGAGACGTTCAAGGGCAGGTCGGCCGAGTCGACCACGCCGCGGACGAAGCGCAGGTATTGCGGCATCAACTGCTCGGCGTCGTCCATGATAAAGACGCGGCGCACGTAGAGCTTGATGCCGTGGCGGCTTTCGCGGTTGTAGAGGTCGAACGGCGCGTGCGACGGCACATAGAGCAGTGAGATGTATTCCTGCTTGCCCTCGACGCGGTTGTGCGACCAGGCCAGCGGCGGCTCATAGTCGTGGGCGACGTGCTTGTAGAACTCGTTGTACTCGTCGTCGCTGATGTCCTTTTTCGGGCGTGCCCACAGCGCGGAGGCCTTGTTGACGGTTTCGTCCTCGTCGGTAGGCGTTTCCACGCCGTCCTTCCACTCCGTCTTTTTCATGACGATGGGCAGGGTGATGTGGTCGGAATAGGTGCGGATGACCGACTTGATCTTGTAGTCGGACAGGAATTCGTCGGCGTCCTCGCGCAGATGCAGCACGACCTCGGTGCCGCGGCTGGGCTTGTCGACGGTTTCCAGGGTGTAGTCACCGGCGCCTTCGGAGTCCCAGCGCACGCCGTGCTCGGACGTGAGGCCGGCGCGGCGGGTGGTCAGCGTAACGCGGTCGGCGACGATGAAGGCGGAATAAAAGCCGACGCCGAACTGGCCGATCAGCGCGGCGTCCTTCTTCTGGTCACCGGACAATTGGCTGAAGAATTCGCGGGTGCCGGATTTGGCGATGGTGCCGATGTGCTCGATGACTTCCTGTCGGCTCATGCCGATGCCGTTGTCGGAAATCGTCAGCGTGCGCGCGTCGCGGTCGAAGGCGATACGAATTTTCAGGTCGGGATCGTTTTCGAACAGGGCCGGGTCGGACAGGCCTTCGAAGCGCAGCTTGTCGGCGGCGTCAGAGGCGTTGGAAATGAGTTCGCGCAGGAAAATATCCTTGTTGGAATACAAGGAATGGATCATCAGCTGCAGCAGCTGTTTGACTTCGGTCTGGAAGCCCAGGGTTTCTTTGGTGGCGGACATGCCTTTATCTCCCGTGAAATACAAACAAGGTGGAACGGGAAATGGGGACGCCACCGGGGAATTCAAGGCCTGCGGTGGCAGGGCGCGTCACCCTGTCGCACCAGCCGGTCATCACGACGTCCGGGTTCAGCGCAGCGGGATCAGATCGACCCGGCGGTTCTTGGCGCGGCCCTCTGCGGTGGCGTTGTCGGCAATGGGTCGCGACTCGCCATAGCCCTGGGTGGTCAGCCGGCTGGGGGCGACGCCCTTGCCTATCAGGTAGGTGCGTACTGCCTCGGCGCGGCGCAGCGACAATTTCATGTTGTATTGCCTGGTCCCGACGCTGTCGGTGTGGCCGGCGATTTCCACGTCCACGTCCCTCCGGTTCTTCAGGTTCTCGGCATCACGCGCCATGGTGCTGAGATCCTCCGGTCGCAGGATGACTTGGTCGAAATCGAAGTTGGCGCCTTTCAGTATCAATCCGGCGCTTGGCGCGGTAGGCGTTGTGGCAGCCTCCGCGACGGGGATCGAGGCGGGTTCTGCAGCGGATGCGGATGCCGGCTCGGCCGAGACCACAGGCGGGCACCCATCCGCCGTCCGGGCGAAGGTGTCCGGGCAGCGATCCTCGCTGTCCACGACGCCGTCGCCGTCGCGATCGGGTTCGCATCCGTCCGCATTCACTTTTCGTCCGGGCAGCGTATCGGGACATTGGTCTTTGCCGTCGACGACCCCGTCGCCGTCGCTGTCAACCGGCGTCGGAACCGGGCAGGGCTTGCCGAGCAGCTGTCGGCCGGGACAGCCGATGGTTCTGAAAAGCTCGTAGCCGATGGTTTTTCCAGTCGGGCTGGCGGCGTTCGAAGGGTCGTAAAAAATGCCTTCGCCGGCCCACGCCGTTGCAAGCCCGGCAACCAGCCCGATTGCCCCCAGGATGCTGAATGACGAAGCTGTCGTACGCATGGTTGGAGTCCTGTCTGTCTGTCGATATGATTTCAATGGTTTCAGGAGGCGACATGCGGCCGCATCTGAATGCCACGATAGAGCAGGCCGCGGCCCGGCTGTATCGGTGGGTGACGAGACGTCTTGTAGGACAAACCCCAACCGGAGCATCAGGGCCGATCCGGCCCTACTGGCGCTTCGCCAGCAAGTCCAGCAGTTCGGTCTGCGCGTTGTAAGCCTTGGCACGGCGTGGCTTGCGACGGCGGTAGCTGCCGTCGGACTGCATCTCCCAGGCCTGCACGTTGTCGCGCAGATAGGGTTTGAGGCCTTCGGTGATGATGCGTTTCTTCAGCTTGGGGTTGAGGATCGGGAAGCCGGTTTCGATGCGGCGGAAGAAGTTGCGGTCCATCCAGTCGGCGGAAGACAGGTAGACCTGTTCGTCGCCGCCGTTTCTGAAGTAAAAAATCCGGGTGTGTTCGAGGAAGCGGCCCACCACCGAGCGCACCCGGATATGCTCCGACAGCCCGGCGATTCCGGGGCGCAGCGCGCAGACGCCGCGGATGACGAGGTCGATCTTGACGCCGGACTGCGAGGCGGCGTAGAGCGCGGCGATGACCTGCGGCTCCAGCAGCGCGTTCATCTTGGCGATGATCGCGGCGGGTTTGCCGGCGGCGGCCAGTTCGGCTTCGCGGTTGATCGCGGCGATGACCTCGCTGTGCAGAGTGAACGGCGACTGCCACAATCGCTTCAACTTTCCGGCCTTGCCCAGCCCGGTGATCTGGGTGAACAGGCTGTTGACGTCGGCAGTGATGGCTTCGTCGGCGGTCAAGAGGCCGAAGTCGGTGTACAGACGCGCGGTGCGAGCGTGGTAGTTGCCGGTGCCGAGATGGGCATAGCGGCGCAGTTCGCCTTCTTCACGGCGGATCACCAGCGCCAGCTTGGCGTGGGTCTTGTGGCCGATCACGCCGTAGACGACATGCGCGCCAACTTCTTCCAGCCTGGCGGCCCAGTTGATGTTGGCTTCCTCGTCGAAGCGCGCCAGCAGTTCGACTACCACGGTGACTTCCTTGCCCGACTGCGCGGCGCGGATCAACGCCTGCATCAATTGCGAGTCGGTTCCGGTGCGGTAGACCGTCTGGCGCATGGCGAGGACGTTGGGGTCGGACGCGGCCTGCTCGATGAAGTCGATCACCGGCTGGAACGATTCGAACGGGTGGTGCAGCAGGATGTCGTTCCGGCGGATGTGCGCAAAGATATCGTCCTGCTGGGCGAGCTTGGCGGGCAGGGCGGGGGTGAAGGGCGGAAACTTGAGTTCGGGGCGGTCGACCCAGTCGGGCACCTGCATCAACCGCACCAGGTTTACCGGGCCGCGTTCCTGATAGAGGTCTTCCGGGTCCAGCTCGAACTGCTCCAACAAAAAGGCCGCCATCGAGGGCGAGCAGTTGTCAGCGACTTCGAGCCGTACCGCGGCGCCATAGTGGCGTTGCGGCAATTCACCCTGCAGGGCCTGGCGCAGATTTTTGGTTTCCTCGTCGTCCACGAACAGGTCGGAATTGCGCGTCACCCGGAACTGGTAGCAGCCCTTCACCGTCATTCCGCTGAACAGCTCGTCCACATGGGCGTGCAGGATCGACGACAAAAACACGAAGCCGTAATCGCAGCCGGCAATCGCCTTGGGCATGCGGATCACCCGTGGCAGCGAACGCGGCGCCTGTACCACCGCCGCGCCGGAATTGCGGCCGAAGGCGTCGCGACCGGACAGCTCGACCGCAAAATTGAGGCTCTTGTTGAGCACCCGCGGAAAAGGGTGCGAGGGGTCGAGCCCGACCGGCGTCAACACCGGCATCAGTTCACGAAAAAAGTAGTCGCGTATCCAGGCCGCCTGTTCTTCGTTCCAGTGGGTGCGGCGAAGGAAGTGGATGCCGTGGGTTTCCAGCTCGGGAATGATGCCGTTGTTGAAGAGCTGATACTGTCTGGCGACCAGCGCGTGCGCCAGCTTCGATACCGCACGGTATTGCTGGCGCGGGGTGAGGCCGTCGGGGAAGCGTCGGGTCGAGTTGGCGAGCAACTGCTCTTTCAGGCCGGCAACGCGCACTTCGAAAAATTCGTCCAGATTGCTGGAAAAAATGCAGAGGAATTTCAGTCGTTCGAGTACCGGAATGGCAGCGTCGTCAGCCTGCGCGAGTACACGCCGCTGAAATTCGAGAATGCCGAGTTCGCGATTGATCAGGGTGTCGGGATTGGGGAGATTCATGATTGGGTATCCTTGGCTACCTCAATGATATGCGCGTGCATCGGCCTGGGGATGATCGTGTCATGACAGTTCTTCATCCGCTTGAACCTAAAAACCGCAGTTGACCGCTCAAAACTCTGTGGAATCCAACATGAACATTGATTTTCTTGCCTTCGATCACCCTCACCTTCTGGGTGAGCTCGCTACGCACCCGCTGGCACGCCTGGTCGTGCGTCTGCCTGTGTCGCTCGTCGTTGCAGGCCCCGGCCTGCCGCCTCCTCGCTTCGTGGCAAACACCCGACCAGACGCACCATCGAGCGCGTCCAACTGCGGTTTCTAGGTTGAAATCAAGCTCAAGCTGGCGCTGCCTGCGGATCAGGTCGCGATATTTCTGAAACTGATGGTGCGGCGGGCCGGGCGCCGCTGGCTGTAGGCGGGCGGGGTGCATACGGGGCCGATGGGCCAGTTTCGTGCTCGGCTGGCTGGCGGCCATCCTCGCCGATCGTGCGTCGGGCAACATTGCAAAGCAAATGAAAAATTTCGTGAAATTAAGACCTTACTGGTAGATTGCCCCTGGGTTACCCAGGTTTTTCAACGCACAATCGGCGCTTTATAATGAATCCCGACACGCATTTGTCCCCGGCCAATCCCATGAAAATTGCGTTTCTCGAAGACGACGCGACATTTGCCGCCAACATCATCGACTGGCTGGAGCAGGTGGGGCACACCGTGACCTGGTTCCGCTCCGGCCGCGAATGCATACGCGCGCTGTCGGACGAGCGTTACGACCTGTGCCTGTTCGACTGGATGCTGCCCGACATGACCGGCCCGGATGTGATGGCCAGCCTCAAGCTCAAGGGCACGCTGCCGCCGGTTCTGTTCCTGACCGGGCGCGACGCCGAGGAAGACGTGGTGCAGGTGATCCAGGCGGGGGCCGACGACTACATCGTCAAACCGCCTTCGCGTAGTGTATTGATCGCACGCATTCATGCGGTGGCGCGCCGCTGCTCGGCGCAATTGCGCCCCGAACCGGTGCAGGATTTCGGCGCGCTGCAGGTGGATTTCGGCAACCGCCGGTTTGAAATCGACAGTCAGCAGGTGCGGCTGACCGAGAAGGAGACCGAGCTGGCGCTGTATTTCTTCGGTCGTGTCGGCATACTGCTGCCGCGCGGACACCTGATCCAGGTGGTGTGGGGGTCGAGCCCGGATATCGACACCCGCACCGTCGATGTCCATGTCAGCCATTTGCGCAACAAGCTGAAGCTGGTTCCGGAACACGGCTGGCGGCTCACCTCGGTGTACCGTCAGGGCTATCGGCTGGAGCAGGTCGAATAGTGTCCATGCGTGCGCATCTCCGGCCCGGTTTTCTCGTCCTGCTATTGTTGGCCGCTCCGCTGCTGGCTGCGCAGGAACTGCCCGCTGCCTTCTCCACAACCGAGACGGTGCCCGACTGGCGTTACACCCTGCGCCCCGGCGATACCCTGATCGGCGTGTCGGCGCGCTACCTGGCGCGCCCCGCCGACTGGCCGCGGGTACAGCGACTCAACCGGATCGCCGATCCACACCGCCTGACTCCCGGCAGCAGCCTGCGCATTCCGCTCGCCTGGCTGCGCCACGCGCCCGCGCCCGCCAGGGTGCTCAGCGTGACCGGACAGGTGCGGGTGAAGCGGCCCGATGCCGCCGAGCGTGCGCTGCAGGCGGGCGAGGACCTGCCGGCCGGGACCGCGCTGGCCACGGCCGCCAACAGCAGCGCGACGCTGCGCTTTGCCGATGATTCGGTGCTGGTGCTGCAGCCGGCAGCGCAACTGACGCTCGATACCGTGAGCGTGTACGCCGGGGGCGGCATGGTCGATACCCGGCTGCGGCTGCAGCAGGGGCGCGTCGAGGTCGGCGCCAACCCGCGCCGCACCCCGGGCAGTCGGCTACAAATCATCACGCCGTCGGCGGTGGCGGCGGTGCGCGGCACCCGCTTCCGGGTCGCGGCCGACCCGGCTGCGACCCGCGAGGAAACCCTGGAAGGGCTGGTCGGTCTGGCCGCGTCGGGACAGGAAGTGACGGTGGCCGACGGTCAGGGCAGCCTGGCCGAGGCCGGCAAGCCGCCGCGCCCACCGGTGGCGCTGCTGCATGCGCCCGACGTCTCGGCGCTGCCGACCCGGATCGACACCCTGCCGATGCGCTTCACCCTGCCGTCGCTGCCGGGGGCGGTGTCGTGGCTGGGGCAGATTGCAGCCGATCCACAGTTCGAGCAGTTGCTGCTGGAAACCACCAGCACGACGCCAACGCTGAGCTTTGCCGATCTGCCCGACGGCCGCTATCGGTTGCGGGTGCGCGCGGCCGACGTTCAAGGCCTGCAGGGGCGGGATGCCGCGCATGAGTTCGAACTCGATGCGCGCCCGTTTGCGCCGCTACTGAACGCGCCTGGCCCGCGCGTGCGCACCGCGACCCCTGCACTGCAATGGAGCGCGGTGGTGGGCGCGACTGCGTATCAGGTGCAGCTGGCGCGCGACCAGGCGTTTGCCGGCCTCGTCGTCGACGAGCGCAGCACCGAGTCGCAGCTTACGCCGCCCCAGGCATTGCAGCCGGGCGCCTATCACTGGCGGGTGGCGAGCGTCGAAGCCGCCGAACAGGGACCGTTCTCACCGCCGCAGCGTTTCAGCTACGACCCCTTGCCGGGGGCGCCCGAGATCAACCAGGCCGCCCCGCAGTTTGCAGACAAGGCGCTGACGCTCGCCCTGCCGGCCCCCCCTGCGGGCCTGCATTACGAACTGCTGCTGGCGCGCGACCCGGAACTCAAACAGGTCGTGTGGCAGAGTGAAAGTCCGGACGGCACGCTGCGTGCGGCGCCGGTCAAGTCAGAAAGCTACTACCTGGGTGCGCGTCTGGTCGAGGCCGACGGTACCGCCGGACCCTATGCCACGCGATTGATCGACGCGCCGCCACGCCGACATTGGGAACTGCTGTTGCTGTTGTTGCCTTTCCTGGCCATCTGAATCGCCTGTGCGTGGTGACCGGCCTCTGCTGCATTTTTTGCGTAACGACCGCTTCTCCACGGCGCTGATCCTGCTGCTGGTCGCGCTGCTGACGAGCTACAGCGGCGTCCTCAGCCGGGTCGACAATCTGCTGTACGACCTGGGACAGCGTCTGCACAGCCGTACCCCGCCGAGCGATCTCGTGATAGTCGCAATCGACGAGGACAGCCTGTCCAAACTGGGCCGCTGGCCGTGGTCGCGGCGCTTGCATGCGGCGCTGATCGATCGCCTGCACGCCGACGGCGCGCGGGTGATCGGGCTCGACCTGGTGTTTGCCGAGCCCGACACGGCCGACCAGCCGGCCGACGAGGCGCTGGCCGAATCGGTCCGGCGCGCCGGCAACGTGGTGCTGCCGGTGCTGCTGGAAAGCAGTCGGGTCAACGGCCAGTTGCTGGAAACCCTGCCCTTGCCGCAACTGCTGGAACGCGCGGCGGCACTGGGGCGGGTGCATGCCGAACTCGACCAGGACGGGATCGCGCGCAGTATCTTTCTGTGGGAAGGCGTGGGTGCACCGGTCTGGCCGCATTTTGCGCAGGCGGTGCTGGCCACCGCCGGTGAGTTGCCGGCTTCGGTCAGCCGCGCGCCGCCGCTGGTCGCCGATGCGATGCCGTTTGCACTGGTGCGGCAGATGCCGCGCCGCGTCAGCTTTCTGGGGCCGCCGGGGCATGTGCGGACGCTGTCGTACGTGCAGGCGCTGACCGGCGAATTTGCTGCCGGCACCTTCCGCGACCGGATCGTGCTGGTGGGCGCCACCGCGGCGGGGATGGGCGATCAGCTGCCGACGCCCGTTTCCGGATTGCGCCAGCCGATGTCAGGGGTGGAGTTCAACGCCAACGCCGTCGAGGCGATGCGCAGCGGGCGCCTGCTGCGCACCCTGCCGTCTGTCGTGGTGCTGGTCGCCGCCGCCCTGCTGGTGCTGACGCCGCTGCTGTGGCTGCCGCGGCTCAACCCGCTGGGCGGACTGGTGGCGAGCGGGGCGTGGTTTGTTGCGGTGGCGGCTGCCGCAATCGTGCTGCCGGTGGTCATGCGCGTCTGGATGCCGGTGGCCGGTGCGCTGCTGGCGATCCTGCTGGCGTATCCGGTCTGGGGCTGGCGCCGCCTGGAAAGTGCCGGTCGGTTTCTCGATCACGAACTGAAGCGGCTGCACCAGGAGCTGGGGCCGGCGGCGGTGGCCCCGCCGAAAGCGCAGTCGCGCGACCCCTTCGAGGCGCGGATCCAGCAGGTGCAGGCGGCGGCGCACCGGCTGCGCCATCTGCAGGACGAGCGGCGCGAAACCCTGGCCTTCATTTCGCACGACATCCGCGCGCCGCTGGCGTCGGCGATGATGCAGCTCGACGACCTGCCTGCCGCGGCGCAGGCGCGGCTGCGCGATCCGCTGAGTCGCGGTCTGACGCTGGCGGAAGAGTTTCTGCGCGCCTCGCGCGCCGAAATGCTCGACGCCACCCGCTTCGAGGAGCTCGACTTCGGCGCGCTGGTGCATCAGGCGATCGACGATGCGTTTGCGGCCGCACGCGCCAAGCCGGTGCAACTGGTACGCGAGCTGCCCGATGATCCGCTGTGGGTACAGGGGGAATTTGGCCTGCTGCATCGTGCGATGCTGAACCTGGTGCTGAATGCCGTGCATTACGCGCCGCCCCATTCCGAGGTGGCGGTGCGGCTGGTGATCGCGGATGGCTTTGCCGAAGCCAGTGTCACCGACCACGGCTCCGGCATTACGGCCGCCGATCTGGCGCGCCTGTTTCAGCGCTTCAACCGCGGGGCGGCGGGACAGACCTCGGGAACCGGGCTGGGCCTGTATTTCGTGCGCACCGTGGCAGAAAAGCACGGCGGCACGGTCGCGGTGGACAGCACGCCGGGGGTGAAAACCCGTTTCACCCTGCGCCTGCCGCTGGGGCCGGCGCCGCGGTGAGCCATACATTCTTCATGGTCGGTTCACCGACTCGGCGCACAATCATCATGCGCCGATCGGGCGGTGGACAGGGTTGAGGTACGCATCGATGGAACTCATTTTATGGCGGCACGCCGAGGCAGAAGACACGCGCCCGGACCTCAGCCGAGAACTCACCGCATGCGGTCGCGAGCAGGCGGCGCGCATGGCCGACTGGCTCAACCCGCGGCTGCCGCCGGAGATTCGGATCCTGGCGAGCCCGGCCGCGCGCGCCCAGCAAACCGCCCGGGCGCTGGGGCGCGAAGTCGAATGCACACCATCGCTGGCGCCCGGGGCGAGCGCCGCCGAGGTGCTGGCCGCCGCGGGCTGGCCGGATGCACCCAATCCGGTGCTGATCGTCGGTCATCAACCGACGCTGGGACAGGTGGCGATGCAGTTGCTGGCCGGCCATCGCGGCGATCTGGTGCTGAAGAAGGGCGGCCTGTGGTGGTTCGAGAGCCGCGAGCGGATGGGCCGGCTGCAGGTGGTGTTGCACGCTGTGGCGGGCCCCGACTGGTTATAATCGAGAGGTGATGATTCATCCCGACAACGGCACACTGACGCCGCCGAATCCGACCGCCCAGACGAGGTATGCGTAGTGCCGGGTTGGCTGAGCAGTCTGCGCGACCTGATCGCTGAAGCGAGTCCGCTGCGCCGCTTCATGCTCCTGCTGCTGGTGCTGCTGCCGCTGGCCGCCCTGGCCGCCGCCTATCTGTGGTTCAACCCGCCGGTTTATCGCGTGCTCTACACGCAGCTGTCCGACCGCGCCGGCGGCGAAGTCATCACCGCGCTCGATCAGCTCGACATCCCCTATCGGCTGTCGGCTGCAAACGGCAGCATCGAAGTACCAGTCGACCGGCTGCACGCGGCGCGCTACCGGCTGGCGGTGCGCGGCCTGCCCAGGTCCGACGACGAGATGCAGGATGAAACCGATCGCGCCCCCAGCTTCGGCGCCTCGTCGCTGCAGGAGCAGCAACGCTTTCAGCGCGCGCTCGAAATCGACCTGGCGCGCTCGATCCAGAAACTGGAGACGATCGAACTCGCGCGGGTCCATCTCGCCCTGCCCAGGGTTTCGCCGTTCCTGCGTGATGCGCCGCCGGCCACCGCGGCGGTGCTGGTGCGGGTTCGCCCCGGCGCGCAGTTGTCGGAACAGCAGGTCACGACCATCCAGACCCTGGTAGCCGCGGGGGTGCCGCGTCTGAAACGGTCCGAAGTGCAGGTGCTCGATCCTCACGGGCTGTTGCTGGGTACGGCGCCGCCCGCGGTGGCGCAGTCGCGGCGGCTGGCGCTGGAGCAGGACCTGGCGCAGCGGGCGCTGGCGGTACTGGTGCCGTGGCTGGGTCAGGATCGCGTCAGCGTGCAGGTGATCGCGACGCTGGAAGACGGCGAAACCCGGCAGACGGTCGAGCAGGTGCGTCCCCAGGAAAAGACCGTGCGCATTACTCGGGTGCCCGAAGGCCATGTCCAGCGCATCAACGCGATCGTGATCCTGGGGTTCGACGCCAGCGCCAACCAGCGCTGGCGCGCCGGACAACTCGCGCGTCAGGCACTCGGCCTGCAGCCGGCGCGGGGCGACAGCCTGAACGTGTATGCCTTGCCCGCCACCGCGCCAGCGGAAGCAGAGGAAGCGGTCGCGCCCGAGCCCGAGCCACTCCAGCCGGTGCCGGTGGCGCCCGTTTCGATCCCGCAGGTGCAGCCGCAAGAGCCGCCGGTGCAGGCGGAAGCGGAGCCTGCCGTTTCGCCGCGCTGGATCGCCGCGGCGCTGGGTGGCATGCTGCTGCTCGGTGGCGTGGCATGGTGGCGCGCGCGCCGGGTGGAACACGTCCCTGAACTGGCGATCGACGATTTTGATGTCGAACTCGAAGCGGCCCGCAATCAGGCGCTGGCCGATCCGCGCGTGACCGCGGACGTCATCAAGCTGTGGATGCGCGCGTGAGCAGCCGCATGAAATCGAGCGAGGAGCGCGCATGAGCCAGGCCGGAATCGAAAAATCCGCCGCGCTGCTGCTCACCCTTGGCGAAGACGCCGCGGCGGCGGTGTTTCGCTACCTGAGTCCGCTGGAAGTGAGCCGTCTCGGTAGCGCCATGCGCGCGCTGGATGTATTGCCGCGCGAACGGGTGCGTCTGATCCTGCGCGACTACGCCGCCGAAGCCGGCGAGCAGACCGGGTTTGCTGCGGACACCGGGCGTTTCCTTGACGAGGCGCTGAAGCAGGCGTTTCATCCGGAACGCGCCCAGGCGATCCTGCAGCGCCTGGGCGCCTCCGGCGTGCAGGCGCTGGAAAAGCTGGCCTGGCGCGAGCCGGCCGAGATTGCCGGCCTGCTGGAGGCGCAGCCGCCGCAGTTGATCGCGGTGGTGGCAGCGCAACTGCCGCGCGACAGTGCGGCTGCGGTGCTTGAACTGCTGCCGCCCGGCACGCGTGCCGACACCTTGCAGAGCCTGGCGCACAGCGAGGCGCCCGGCGCCGACACGCTGCAGGATCTGGACGACTGGCTGGCGAGTCTCGAATCCACGGCGCCGCCGCGGGGCGAGGCCGCGGTAGTCGGGTTGCTGGGGCAGATGAGTGAAGGCAGCGTCGCCGCCGCCCTGAACCAGCTCGACCATCATGACGCCGAACTGGCGGCGCGCCTGCGCGTACGCAAACTCGGCTTCGAAGATCTGCCACGGCTGCCCGAGGCCAGCCGCAAAACCTTTTTGCGCAATATTGGTGCGCGCACGCTGCTGCACGCGTTGAAGGGCAGCGACGGGCGGGTGCTCGACGCGCTTACCGCGGTGATGGCTCCCACCGCAGCACAGCGCATGCGCGATGATCTCGACACGCTGGGCGCGTTGCCGGTGACCGCGATCCAGGCGGCGCAGGACGATGCCGCCGCCAGCCTGCGGCGGCTGGCGGCGGATGGTGCGATTCTGTTTCCCGAAGAAGAGGAGCTGGCATGAGCAGCCACGACGACCCCACCGCGTTTGAACAGTGGGAAGTGGTGGAGCTGGCCGCATCGACCGGCGAGCCGGTGACATCCACCGTGGATGCCGAAGCCGAACTGGCCAGCCTGCGCGAAGCGGCGCGCGCCGAGGGCTACACCGAAGGGCTCGCCGCCGGGCGGGTGGAAGGCGAGCAGGCCTGCGGCCGGATGAAGCAACTGGCGGAAGAATTCTCCGCGACGCTCGACAACCTTGATTTCCGTCTCGCCGACATGGTGCTGGAACTGGCGCTCGACGTGGCCCGCCAGGTGGTCGCCGGTGAACTGGCGGCGCGCCCCGAACGGATACTCGACGTGGTCAACCTGGCGCTGAAGCAGATGGCCGAAACCAGCCGCGAGGCGCGGCTGCTGCTGAATCCGGACGACGCCGCGCTGGTGCGGCCGCATCTCGACCAGGTGCTCGACAAGAATCGCCTGCGTATCGTGGAAGACCTGCGGATCGAACGCGGCGGCTGCCTGATCGAAACCGCGCACGGCGACCTCGACGCCACCCTGCCGGCGCGCTGGCGCCAGGTGGTGCAGGTGCTGGGCTCGAACGAGAGCTGGATCGATTAATGGACCGCATCGTCCGCCTGCGCGAATACCTGGCCGACTGCCGCCGCGCGGTGAGCTGGGCGACGCCGGTTGCGAGCAGCGGGCGGCTGACGCGGGTATCCGGGCTGGTGATGGAAGCGGTCGGGCTGCGCCTGCCGGTGGGCAGCCAGTGCCATATCCAGATTCCGGGCGGGCAGAGCATCGAGGCGGAAGTGGCCGGGTTTTCCGGCGACCGCCTGTTCATCATGCCGGCCACCGACATTTACGGGGTGATGCCGGGTGCGCGGGTGATCCCCGAAAATCCGATGGCGGGGCAGCCGCCGCGACTCGGGATGCGATACGTCCCGCGCCGTCGCGCGCAGGACCGGGTGCGCCAGGTTCCGGTAGGCGACAGCCTGTTGGGGCGGGTGCTGGACGGTGCCGGGCGGCCGCTCGATGGTCTTGGTTCGCTGTCGCTGGAACGCCGGGTGCCGCTGTACAGCCGCTCGATCAATCCGCTCGAGCGGGCGCCGATCGAGCAGACGCTGGATGTCGGGGTGCGTGCGATCAACGGTCTGCTGACGGTGGGGCGCGGCCAGCGGCTCGGCCTGTTTGCCGGCAGCGGCGTCGGCAAAAGCATCCTGCTGGGGATGATGGCGCGGATGACCGAAGCCGACGTGGTGGTGGTCGGGCTGATCGGCGAGCGCGGCCGCGAAGTCAAGGAATTCATCGACCGCATCCTCGGCCGCGAGGGGATGGCGCGCGCGGTGGTGGTGGCGGCGCCGGCCGACCATCCGCCGTTGATGCGGCTCAACGGCGCGGCCTACGCGATGTCGATCGCCGAATACTTTCGCGACCAGGGCAAGCACGTGCTGCTGATCATGGATTCGCTCACCCGCTATGCGATGGCGCAGCGCGAGGTGGCGCTGGCGATCGGCGAGCCGCCTGCCACCAAGGGCTATCCGCCGTCGGTGTTTGCCAAGCTGCCGCAACTAGCCGAGCGCGCCGGCAACGGCCGCACCGGCAGCGGCTCGATCACCGCGTTTTTCACCGTGCTGATGGAAGGCGACGACCAGCAGGATCCGATTGCCGACGCCGCGCGCGCGATTCTCGACGGTCATATCGTGCTGAGCCGCGATCTCGCCGATGCCGGGCATTACCCGGCGATCGATATCGAAGCCTCGATCAGTCGGGCCCAGCCCGACCTGCTCTCCGAGGAGGCGCTGGAACGCACCCGCCGCTTCAAGTATCTCTATTCGCGCTACATGCGCAGCCGCGATCTGCTCGCCGTCGGCGCCTACGTGCCGGGTGCGGACCTGGTGCTTGACGAAGCGGTGCGGCTGTATCCCCGGATGCAGGGCTATCTGATGCAGGGGATGCGCGAAAGTGCGCCGCTGGACGCCGCCCGCGCCGGACTCGACGAGGTCCTCGCTTGAAACCGTTTGCACTCGCCCGTGTATTGCAGCTGGCCGAGCGCCGCAGCGAAACGCTGGCCCGCGCGGTCAAGCTCGCGCATGGTGTCTGGCTGCGTGCACGCGGCCGGCAGGTGCAGCTGACCGCGCTGCGCGACACCCACATCGCACAGTTCGCCGGTGAGTTGCGTGGCGGCGTCTCGGCAGACCTGCTGCAGGAAAAGAACCGCCTGCAGCATGCGCAGGCGGTCGAGATGCAGGCGGCACAGGCCGCCATCGACAGTGCCTACCGCGAGTGGCAGGCGCGCCTGGCTGAATGGATGCAGGTCGATCAGCGATTGAAGGCATTACGCATGCTGGAGCAGCGCCATCTCGCGCAGCTCGCGATCCAGCAGAAACGCATCGAGCAGCGCCAGCACGACGAGCTGGTGGAACTCATGCATCGGCGTGATGCGGGGCGGCGTTAGGGTATGCGGTTGCTCGATCTCACGCCTGCGGAAATTGCTTTTCTGGCTGCGCCCAGGATTCCCGCGTACGGCTTGCCGACCCGGCTCAGTCAGCGGCTGGCGGCGACACTGAGCGCGCGCCTGCGACTGGCGGTTCGGCTACAGCCAGACACGATAGCGACCTCGGCCGACGAGGCACCGACGCAGCCCCGCTGGCAGGTCGACGCCGCGCTCGCCACCCTGTGGCTGACGCGCCGGCTCGGCGGACAGCGGGTGGTGGGCACGACAGCGTTCGTGCCGCGCAGCCTGATTCAGACCCTGGATACCGTATTGGCCGAGTACTGGCTGGATGCGGTGGCGCACGCCGTGCACCCGCACGCGCTGCAATGGCAGGTCGCGGGGGATTTCGCCCAGGCAAGGCTTGGCGTGCAGTTACCGCACGACCCCCATCACATGACGCGCTGGGCGCGGGAGGTCATCGGGCATGGCTAGATTGATTGCCGCAGGCGTGTCGCTGCTGGTTCCGTCGTCGGCGTTCGCCGCGCCCGACCCGGCCTCCAGCCTGCTCACCGTGGTGCTGAGCCTGGTGCTGATCCTGGGCGGATTCGTTGCGGTGGCGTGGTTCACCCGCCGCTATCTGCCGCGCATGGGCGCGCAGGGTGCGGTCAAAGTGGTCGGGACGACCGCGGTCGGCGCACGCGAGCGGGTGGTGGTGGTCGAGGTCGACGGCACCTGGCTGCTGCTGGGGGTCGGCGGCGGCAATGTGCGGGTGCTGCATACCCTGCCCAAACCGGCGGATGGCGTTGGCCGGGAGCGTGCGCAATGAGGCGGTTGTTGGCGTGTGTGCTGTTGCTGGGGGCCTCGGCCGGATGGGCAGGCGACAGCAGCGTGCCGCTGTTGAGCGTGGCGCCCGGCGCTGGCGGGCAGGTGATCGGCGTGCCCGGAACCAGTCTGCCGTGGTTGCTGCTGTTCCCGTTTTTGCCGGCGCTGCTGCTGGCGTTCACCGCGTTCACCCGGATTGCGGTAGTGCTGTTCCTGTTACGCCAGGGCCTCGGCAGCCACACTGCGCCGCCGAATCTGGTGTTGACCGGGCTGGCGCTGCTGCTGACGATATTCGTGATGTCGCCCGCGCTCAGAACCATCGATACCGAGGCCTATCAGCCCTATCTCGCGGGTGCACTGAGCCTCAACGACGCGGCCGAAAAAGCCGCGGCACCGCTGAAAGAATTCATGCTGCGGCAAACCCGCACCGAAGACCTTGGCCTTTTTATTGAAAGTCGGGTCGAGGGAAGTAGCGTGGACGACCCGACCATCGACGCCAGACAGGCCGAAACGGTGCCGCTGGCGGCGCTGGCGCCGGCCTTCCTCACCAGCGAGCTCAAGACCGCGTTCCAGATCGGCTTCATGGTGGTGCTGCCGTTTCTGGTGATCGACCTGGTGGTGACCGCCGTGCTGACCGCGCTGGGCATGATCATGCTGCCGCCGCAACTGGTGTCGCTGCCCTTGAAGCTGTTGTTGTTCATCACCGTCGACGGCTGGCACCTGCTGGTCGGCTCGCTGATCGGGAGCTTTTGATGGAAGGGCTGGCGCGCGACGCGCTGTGGCTGGTGGCGCTGATCGCCGCGCCGGTGTTGCTGGCCGGGCTGCTCACCGCATTCGCCATCAGCCTGTTCCAGGCCGCGACCCAAATCCTCGAACCCACCTTGTCCTTCGTGCCCAAACTGATCGTCATGCTGATCGTGCTGGCGGTTCTGGGCAGCTGGATGGGCGGGCAGGTCGTTGAATTTGCGCGCGGCATGCTGACCGATTTCCCGGGCCTGCTCGAATGAGCCGGATCGCATGAGACGGCGATGCCGCTGAGCGAAGCAAGCCTGGCGGTGTGGCTGTTTGCCTTTGCCCGGCTGGCCGGATGGGCGCTGTTCGATCCGTTGACTGGCCGCCTGCCACCGTTGCTGCGGCTGTTCATCGCCGCGGTGCTCGCCGCCGTACTGGCACCGGGGTTGTCGGTCGATGCGGCGGCGCCCTTCAGCGTGTCCGGCCTGCTGGCGCTGAGCCTGGAAGTGGCGTGGGGCGCGGCGCTGGCACTCTGCGTGCGGCTGGTGTTTGCGGTAGTGAGCGCTGCGCTGGTGTGGACCGGTCACACCGCCAGCGCCGGCCTGCTGACCCTGACCGAGGAACAGGCTGGCCCGGCCGATGCGGCCTGGCGTGCCCTCGCCGGGTGGCTGGCGGCGATGGCGTTTCTCGGCGCCAGCGGCCATCTGCTGGTCGTCGACGCGCTGCGCGAAAGCTTCGTCGCGATGCCGGTCGCGGTCCTGCCGGCGGCCGACGACCTGCGCCAGCTGGCCGGCGCGGGCAGCTGGCTGTTCGCAACCGGGCTACAGCTGGCCTTGCCGCTGCTGGCGCTGGCCTTGCTGATCCAGCTCGCGTTCGGCATCGTTGCGCGGACCACGCCGGGGCTGGACATGTTTTCAGCGGGGCTGGGGATTGCCGCGCTGGGACTCATGCTCGCCTGGATCTGGATGGTTCCGCTGGTCGCGCACGGCGTCGGTCAGGGCATCGAGCAACTGGCCGGCTGGCTGGGCCGGCTTGCAGCCAGACAAAACCCGCTGTGAGATCGGGTTCGCCGCGGCCAGATGGATTAGAATAATACGATTTATCGTTATTTCGTCGGCGTCCGGCGAATCGCAGAAAGAAGAGTGGCGGAAACAGCATGGCAGAAATGAATATGCCCAGAGGCAGCCTGGTTGCGATGGTCACCCCCATGGCAAACAATGGTGCGCTCGACCTCGATGCGCACCGTCGTCTGGTCGACTGGCACATCGCCGAAGGAAGCGACGGCATCGTCGTCGTCGGCACCACCGGCGAATCGCCGACCGTCAGCTACGACGAGCATTGCCTGCTGATCCGCAGCACGGTCGAACAGGCTGCCGGGCGGGTGCCGGTGATCGCCGGGACCGGGGCGAACTCCACCGCCGAGGCGATCGAGCTCACCGAATGCGCCAGGGCGGCGGGCGCGCAGGCCGGCCTGTCGGTGGTGCCGTATTACAACAAGCCGACTCAGGAAGGTCTTTACCAGCACTTCAAGAAGATTGCCGAATCGGTCGAGCTGCCGCTGATCCTCTACAACGTCCCGGGACGCACCGTCGCCGATCTGTCCAACGACACCACGCTGCGCCTGGCCGGAGTGCCCGGCATCGTCGGGATCAAGGACGCGACCGGCAGCCTCGAACGCGCGTCCGACCTGCGCCGCCGCGTGCCGGACAATTTTGTGCTGTATACCGGCGACGACGCGTCGGCGTTGCCGTTCATGCTGGTGGGCGGCGATGGGGTGATCTCGGTGACCGCCAACGTGGCGCCAAAGTTGATGCACGAGATGTGCGTCGCGGCACTCGCCGGGAACCTGGCGCGCGCGCGTGAACTCAATAATGCCCTGCTGCCCCTGCACAGCAAGCTGTTCGTCGAAGCCAATCCGATCCCGGTGAAGTGGGCGTGCGCGGAGCTGGGACTGATTTCACCCACCCTGCGCCTGCCGCTGACGCCGCTGTCGGGCGGACTGCACGACACGGTGCGCGATGCAATGCGTCATGCCGGCCTGATCTAACGCGGCGCGGTGCCGTATTGGTATACGTTTTTACTTGGAACCCCCTATGCGTTTATTGCCCCTGTTTCTGATGCTTGCCCTGGCCGTTTCGGGTTGCGGCATGATCGAAAGCAAGAAAATCGACTACAAATCGGCGAGCAAGCTGCCGACGCTGGAAGTGCCGCCCGATCTGGTGGCGCCGTCGGCGGATAACCGCTACGCGATTCCCGATACGCAGGGTGGCGGCACCGCCACCCTGTCGGCCTACAGCCAGGAACGCAAGACCGTACCAGCGGGATCGACGACCCTGCTGCCGGTGCAGGAGAAGGTGCACATCGAGCGCTCCGGTACCCAGCGCTGGCTGGTGGTGCAGGCGACACCGCAACAGGTATGGCCGGTGATCAAGGACTTCTGGCAGGAGGCGGGTTTCATCGTCAACCTGGAATCACCCGAAACCGGGGTGATCGAAACCGACTGGGCAGAAAACCGCGCCAAAATCCCGCAGGACGCGATTCGCCGCACCCTCGGCAAGGTGCTCGACGGCCTGTATTCGACCGCCGAACGCGACAAGTTCCGCACCCGGATCGAGGCCGGCAGGGACGGCACCGAAATCTACCTCAGCCACCGCGGCATGATGGAAGTCTATGCCACCGAGGGCCGGGACAAGACCGTGTGGCAGCCGCGCCCGGCCGACCCCGAACTCGAGGCCGAAATGCTGCGCCGGCTGATGCTGCGCTTCGGCGTGGACCAGGGCCGCGCCGACGTTCTGCTGGCCAAGCAGCAGACGCCGGAACAGGCGCGCATCGTCAAGAATGGCGGCGAGTCGGTGCTGGAAATGAACGAAGGCTTTGACCGTGCCTGGCGTCGCGTCGGTCTGGCGCTGGATCGCGTCGGCTTCGCGGTGGAAGACCGTGACCGTTCCAAAGGCATTTATTTCGTTCGCTACATCGATCCCCAAGTCGACAACGATAGCAAGCGCGACGACGGCATGCTGGCCAAGTTCGCGTTCTGGCGCAGCAAAAAGGACCAGACCTCGCCGCAATTGCAGATCGTGGTCAACGAGGCGGGTGACCAGAGCCGGGTCAGCGTCACCGGCACCGACGGCAAGCCGGCCGATTCCAATACCCAGAGCAGGATCATCAATCTGCTGCACAAAGAACTGAAGTGAGCGAAGTGACTGGCGTCTCTGGCAATGATCGCGAGCAGCCCAAGGCCTGGTCGTCGTATCCCCGCGCGGCGGATTGACAACAGGTGTCCATGCGGTTTGCCTGTCTTGGCAGCGGTAGCGAAGGCAATGGCCTGGTGGTCGAGGCCGGGACGACCCGGGTGCTGATGGACTGCGGTTTCGGCCTCGCCGAAAGCGTCGCGCGGCTGGCCCGGCTGGGCTTGCAGCCGTCCGACCTGGCCGGCATCGTGGTGACCCACGAACACGGCGACCATATCGGCGGGGTGGGGCGGCTGGCGCGCAGACACAAGCTGGGCGTGTGGCTCACCGCCGGCACCCTGGCGATGGCGCAGGATCTCGACGGCGTGGCGGTGCAGGTGATCGACAGCCATGCCGCGTTTGCGCTGGACGGACTGGAAATTCAGCCTTTCCCGGTGCCGCACGATGCACGTGAACCGGTGCAGTATGTATTCGGCGACGGCAACCGTCGGCTGGGGGTGCTGACCGATACCGGCTGCAGCACCCCGCATATCGAAGCGATGCTGGACGGCGTCGACGCGCTGGTGCTGGAATGCAATCATGACGCGGCGATGCTGGAAAACGGCCCGTATCCCGTGAGTCTCAAGCGTCGCGTTGGCGGCCGATTCGGCCATCTGGAAAACGCCCAGTCGGCAGCTTTGCTGGCCAAGCTGAAGCACGATCGGCTGCAGTGCGTGATGGCCGCGCACGTGTCGAAGAAGAACAACACCGCCGCCCTGGCGCAGCGTGCGCTGGCCCAGGCACTGGACTGCGCGGACGATGACGTGCGCGTCGCCTGCCAGATGGCAGGCTTCGACTGGATCCGGATCTAGCGGGCCAGAAAGTGTATCGAACCTTGACCGAATCCGAGCTTTGACTGGACAGACTTTGACGACTTTTGCTGAACTTGGACTTGCCCCCGACATCCTGCGTGCCCTCGACGAGATGGGTTACGCTACACCGACGCCGATTCAGGAACAGGTGATTCCGCTGGCGCTGCACGGCGGCGACATTCTCGGCGCGGCGCAAACCGGCACCGGCAAGACCGCGGCGTTTGCGCTGCCGCTGATCCAGCGGCTGCTGCCGTTCGCCAACCACGGCACCTCGCCGGCGAAACATCCGATCCGGGCGCTGATCCTCACCCCCACCCGCGAGCTGGCGATCCAGGTCGAGGAAAGCGTGCAGGCCTATACCAAGCACGTGCCGCTGCGCTCGCTGGTGGTCTACGGCGGGGTCAACATCAACACCCAGATTCCGATCCTGAAAGCCGGGGTGGAGATTCTGGTGGCAACTCCCGGCCGGCTGCTCGACCACGTGCAGAACAAGACGCTGATGCTGAATCAGGTCAACACGCTGGTGCTCGACGAGGCCGACCGCATGCTCGACATGGGCTTCATGCCCGACCTCAAGCGTATCGTCGCGCTGCTGCCGGCGCAGCGGGTGAACATGATGTTCTCGGCCACCTTCCCCGAGGAAATCCGCAGGCTGGCCGACAGCATCCTCAATCATCCGACCTTGATCGAAGTGGCGCGCAACGAGACCGCGGTGACGGTGACCCAGGTGATTCACCCGGTCCACCATGAGCGCAAGCGACAGCTGCTGGCGCATCTGATCAAGAGCCGCGATCTGCGCCAGGTGCTGGTGTTCACCGGCACCAAGCTCGGCTGCAACCGGCTCGCCAACGAGCTCAACAAGGCGTCCATCCACGCTGACGCGATCCATGGCGACAAGACCCAGCAGGAGCGGATCAAGGCGCTTGACGCCTTCAAGGCCGGAACCATCCGTGTGCTGGTCGCCACCGACGTCGCCGCACGCGGCCTCGACATCGAGGCACTGCCCTATGTTGTCAACTATGATCTGCCGCACAATGCCGAGGACTACGTACACCGGATCGGCCGTACCGGCCGCGCCGGCGCCAGTGGCGAGGCGATTTCGCTGGTAAGCGAATCGGAAACGCGCTACCTGAAGGATATTGAAGCGCTCATCGGTACCACGCTCGCGCCGGTGATCGTGCCGGGCTTCGAGCCGGGCGCGGCGGACGTGCCGGCGTATCAGTCGCGCCCCCCGCGCCATGCCGATCATAACGGTGAGCGCCATGCGCGTCCCGACGCTGGCGCGCCGCGCAGCAGGTCGGCGGCGGCGCGCGATGCGCTGTTCGACGCGCCTTACGTTGCGGGCGACGCCGCAGCCACCGAAGCCAGGCCCGCATTGGTGCGTCCGTCGCCCAGAAAGCAGGTGGCGGCGTTGTTCCGCAGCCCGGTCAAGCCCGATTTATCCGGCCAGTGAGCTGGGAAATCCTCCTGCTGGCGCTGTTGGGCGCAGCCGGCTGGTACTGGTACGCCGGCATGCAGATACGGGAACAGGCGGTTGCGGTCGGCCGTCGTGCCTGCGCCGATTCCGGCCTGCAGTTTCTGGACGAGAGCGTCGCCCTGAGCCGCACCCGCCTGGCGCGCAACAGTAGCGGCCAGTTGCAGTTTCAGCGCGATTATCGGTTCGAGTTTTCCGATACCGGCGACAACCGCCGTCCCGGCGTCGTCCGCATGCTCGGCGACCGCGTCGAATGGATCAGTCTGGATGGCGAGTGGCAGCCGGGCCGGACGGCCAGCGTCAGCCACCTGGGGGATTGATCGGGTTTTGCACGCGCGCTGCCTGACGGTGGGTACGGGATTTTATTCCTGCTCGATTTATTCCTGCTCGATTTCCAGGATCGCCAGACTGATCTGGCGTCCCAGGAAGGTATCCCACTCCACCCAGTCACGGTAGGCCTTGAGCTTTTCGGCGATGACCGGCTTCATCTCATAGTCGGCGATGCCGTCGTCGTACATGCGCCGCACTTCGGTCATCAGGATGTCGAACCATGCTTTCTGCGCTTCGACAAATTCCCGGTCAGCGGTCTGGCCGTGACCGGGGACATACAGCCGGGCATTAAGGGCTAGTGCGCGGTCGGTGGCCTTCATCACCCCCTTGAAGGTGCCGTCGTTCAGGTTCATCACCTGGCGATTGAGCACGTTGTCAGCGGTGAACAGAATCTGGTCTTCCACCATCTCGATCATCAGGTCGGTCTTGCTGTGCGCGTCGGTCGACGAGTGAATGCGGAAGGTCTTGCCGCCGATGCTGAATGTTTGGCCATCGGCCGCCTCGACCGTCGGAATCCTGGCGCGGGTACCGTCGGTGTAGCCTTCGGTCATCTCCGACATCAGGTCGATCCAGTACGCGTCGGCGCCTTCCGTGGCACGCTTGATCATGTCCGGATGGGCAATCAGGGTGGCTTTCGGCCACACATCGAGAATCGCCTGGTTGCCGAGCCAGTGGTCACCATGCACGTGGGTGTTGAACACGTGGGTGACCGGCTTCTTGGTCGTCTTGCGTAACTGGGCCACGACCATGCGACCCGCCTGGACGCTGGAACCGGGGTCGATCACCACCACCCCGTCGGCGGTGACGATCCAGGCCGGGTTGTTCATGAAGCTCTGGTTGGCTTTGGACGGAAGGCCTTGCGGGCCATGGATGACATAGGTGCCGGCGCTGACCTGTTGTGCCGGATACGCACGGACGACGTCGTTGGGACCGGCCAGTGCGCTGGCGCAGAGGGAAAGGGAGGCGAGGAGGGCAAGCGTGCGCATGAGGTGCTCCGTTGGGCTGGAGGGGTCAACATACACAGCGCGCGGGATTTGCCGAATGGTCGAATCGAGCTATCCCATTTCTCCTACCACCATTTTTCAAAAATGACGCGGCTCATCGGTACGCCCAGACCGTGCAGCAGGGTGCTCATGTCCTCGACCATGCCTTTGGGGCCGCACAGGTAATACAGGGTGTCGTCCGGCACCTCGAGTGCGTGCAGTTTGACCGGGTCGATGCGGCCAGTGAGACCGTGCCAGCGTGCATCGGGCTGGGTAACGGTAATGCTCGCATGCAGGTTGGCATGCGCATGGACGGCGGCATCGATCTCGTCGCGGAACAGGATCTCACGGCTGTCCGACACGCTGTAGACCAGATGCACGCGGGTCGGCAGGTGTGCATCGCGCACGTAGCGGAAGATCGAGAGTAGTGGCGTGACGCCGACGCCGCAGCCGATCAGCACCACGTTGTCGCTCATTTCCGGCAGGTAGACGAAGGGCCCCTGGCCTTGCGATACCCGCACCCGGTCGCCCACCCGCGCGCGTTGGTGAACCCAGCGTGCCACCGGATGTCGGGCGCTGGCCTTGATCGCCAGCTCGATCTCGCCGCTGTGGAGCGGCGAGGTGGTGATGGAATAGCCCGAAGTATGAGTCGTGCCGTCGATCTCGACGCCGAGATCCACCCATTGCCCGGGCAGAAACCGGAAACCGGTATCGGGGATCGCAAGTCGCAGGACGCGAATGCTGGGCGTGGCAGGGGTGATCGCAGCAATCTGCGCATCAAAGATATGCACGGCTCAGTCCTGATTTTTCTGAAAATTCAGCGAGGCCGAGTTGATGCAATAACGCATTCCGCTGGGGGCGGGGCCGTCGGGAAAAACGTGGCCCAGATGCGAACCGCAGCGGCGGCACAGCGCTTCCACCCGCGCCATGCCGTGGCTGGTGTCGGTCTTTTCCGCCACTGCGCCATCGTTCAGGGGCTGATAAAAACTCGGCCAGCCGGTACCGGATTCGAACTTGGTGGTGGATGCGAACAAGGGCTCGCCGCAGCCTGCGCAGCGATATTCTCCGTTGTCGTGATGGTCCCAGTATTGTCCGGTGAACGCCGGTTCGGTGCCGTGTTCGCGCAGGATGCGGTATTGCTCGGGGCTGAGTTCAGCACGCCATTCGGCGTCGCTTTTGGTTTTGTCTTGGCTCATCGCAGTTCTCTGATAACGGTAAAGTGTACCTGAGGTTGACAGCAGCATGACACCCGGTTTATTCTTCGTTCAGGTATTAGACTTAGTCTAAAATCCGGATTTCATCCCTTGACGAGCCTGCTATAAATGGATGGCAGGGCGTGTCGATGGAGATGGATTTTCAGTGCTGCAAAGCATGTTTACGTAGAATTTAAGGAGATCAGGTTATGCAACTCAAAGGTTCGAAAACCGAAGAACATCTGAAAGCCGCGTTCGCCGGCGAATCGCAGGCCAACCGTCGCTACCTTTATTTCGCAGCCAAGGCCGACGTCGAAGGCTACAACGACGTTGCTTCCGTGTTTCGCTCGACCGCTGAAGGTGAAACCGGCCACGCCCACGGCCATCTGGAGTACCTGGAAAAGTGTGGTGATCCCGCGACCGGCATGGTGTTCGGCCCCACCGCCGATAACCTGAAAACCGCGATTGCCGGCGAGACCCACGAGTACACCGACATGTATCCCGGCATGGCCAAGGACGCGCGTGCGGAAGGTTTCGACGAAATCGCCGACTGGTTCGAGACGCTGGCGAAGGCCGAGCGCTCGCATGCCAACAAGTTCCAGAAAACCCTGGACACCCTGGGCGCGTAATTCTGCCCGGGTAAAAGGCGGGTCGGACTCGGTCCGCCTTTTTTAAAGATTTCTCACCACAGAGACACAGAGAAAAATAAATGGGCTGTTTCTATTCGATGCACGTAATCGGATAAGCCAGTGTTTTTCTCGATCTTCTCTGTGCCTCTGTGTCTCTGTGGTGAAAGATTTTTAGCATCGATTCCCACACACCCATGGAGTTTGCATGAGCACACGCGAAGGCAGTCTCGAAGCCCCCACTCGTCATCCGCTCGACTGGAAAAACCCGGATTTCTACAACGAGGACAAGCTCAATCACGAGATGGAGCGGGTCTTCGACGCCTGCCATGGCTGCCGTCGCTGCGTATCGCTGTGCACCGCGTTTCCCACACTGTTCGACCTGGTGGACGAGTCGTCGACGATGGAAGTCGACGGCGTCGCCAAGGCCGACTACTGGAAGGTGGTCGACGAGTGCTATCTGTGCGACCTCTGCTACATGACCAAATGCCCCTACGTGCCGCCGCATCCGTGGAACATCGACTTTCCACACGTCATGCTGCGTGCCAAGGCGCTCAAATTCAAGAAGGGTGGTACGACCTTCCGCGACAAGCTGCTGTCCAGCACCGACGCGATGGGCAAGCTCGCCTCGATTCCGGTGGTGGTGCAGCTGGTCAACGCCAGCCTGAAGAACCAGCCGATCCGCAAGCTGGTCGACAGCGTGCTGCACATCCATCCCGACCGCGTCCTGCCCGAATACGACAGCGCCAAATTCCGCTCCACCGCGAAGCCGCGTAGCGATTTCGCGGTCAAGGCGGGGGAGAAAACCCCCGGCAAGGTGGCGATCTATTCGACCTGCTACGTCAACTACAACGAGCCCGGGATCGGCCACGACCTGTTGAAGCTCTTGGCGCACAACGAAATTCCGGCGGTGCTGGTTGAAAAGGAAGCCTGCTGCGGCATGCCCAAGATGGAACTGGGCGATCTCGATGCCGTCGAAAAGCTCAAGGAAACAAACATTCCGCATCTGGCGAAGCTGGCCCGCGACGGCTATGCGATCCTCACCGCGGTGCCCTCGTGCACCCTGATGTACAAGCAGGAACTGCCGCTGATGTTCCCGCACGACGCCGACGTGCAGGCAGTGAAGGAAGCGATGTGGGATCCGTTCGAATACCTGATGGCACGCAACGTCGACGGCCTGCTGAAGACCGACTTCACCGCGCCGCTCGGCAAGGTGGCCTACCACGTGCCGTGTCACCAGCGGGTGCAGAATATCGGCAACAAGACGCGCGATGCGCTGCTGCTGGCGGGGGCCGAGGTGACGCTGGTCGAGCGTTGCTCGGGCCACGATGGCACCTGGGGGGTGAAGAGCGAACACTTCGACAAGTCGATGAAGATCGGCAAGCCGGTGTTCCGCCAGATGGCCGAGCCGCAAGCCGATTACGTGAGTTCGGACTGCGCGATCGCCGCGCGCCACATCCTGCAGGGAATGGGCGATTCCACCGCGCAGAAGCAGCATCCGATTACGTTGCTGCGCATCGCCTATGGCCTGGAATAACCATCATCACCTGGGAGAACAGCATGTCGCATATTAGTCGTGAAAGTCTGATGCCACTGGAAGCCTATGCCAGGGTTCGCCTCGCAATGCGTACCGAAATCATGGCGCACAAGAAGAACCGCATGGTCGAACTGGGTGATCACGTCACCCTGATTTTCGAGGACGAAAAAACCATGCGCTACCAGATCCAGGAGATGCTGCGCGTCGAGCGCACCTTCGAGGAGGCCGGGATCCAGGACGAGCTCGACGCCTACAACCCGCTGGTTCCGGACGGCACCAACTGGAAGGCCACCATGATGATCCAGTATTCCGATCCGGATGCGCGCAAGATCGCGCTGGAACAGCTGAAGGGCATCGAGGATCGGGTGTGGGTGCAGGTGGCCGATCAGCCCAGGGTCTTTGCGATTGCCGACGAAGACATGGAGCGTGCAAACGAGGAGAAGACCTCGGCAGTGCATTTTCTGCGTTTCGAGCTTGATCCCGCCTCGATTGCGGCCGCTCGCGCGGGCAGTCCGATTCACATGGGAATCGACCTTGATGCCTATAAAGTGGAATCGACGACCGTGGCAGAAAACGTGCGCGCAGCATTGGTGGTCGATTTGGCCTAGAGTCAGTACATGCGGTCATGCACATAACAACAAACGCGCCGCACTTCTGGAGGAACTGCGATGCTGGATCAACTGCTGGTTCATCAGGTGCGGCGGCGGGTGGAGTCGTCCGGTTTGCCGTTTGTCGTCGAATTGTGGAACGGCCAGCAGCTGGGGCCGGGCGGAGCCCGGGTGCGAGTCCGGCTGCACCGGACGGCCAGCCTCAGGGCCATGGCCGACCCCAGCCTGGGCGCGTTGGCGCGGGCCTATGTGGAAGGCGCCCTTGATCTGGAGGGCAATGTCCGCGATATCCTGGATCTGGGCGACCGCCTGTGCAATGCGGGTGATTTCAGGCCGAAAACCGGATCCACCGGCTGGAAGTGGTGGCGCCATACGCGCAGCAAGGACCGCAAGAACATCCAGTATCACTACGACGTGTCCAACGAGTTCTACGGTCTATGGCTGGACTCGCGGCGGGTCTATTCGTGCGCCTATTTCAAGACCCCCGAGACCAGCCTGGACGCCGCGCAGGAAGCCAAGCTCGATCACATCTGCCGCAAACTCGACCTCCAGCCAGGGCAGCACTTTCTCGACATCGGCTGCGGCTGGGGCGGGCTGGTCCTGTACGCGGCGGAGCACTACGGGGTACATGCAGTGGGCATCACCCTGTCGGACGAGCAGCATGCTTACGTCAGTGAGCAGATTGCTGCACGCGGCCTGAGCGGCCGGGTTGAGGTGCGCCGGATGGATTACCGCGACGTGCCCGAGCATGGCGGCTACGACAAGATCGCCAGCGTCGGCATGTTCGAGCACGTCGGGCGCGCGAATCTCGCCGCCTATTTTGACAAGATCAGCGCCTTGCTGAAGCCGGGCGGACTGGTGCTCAACCACGGCATCACCACCGCCCAACCCGAGGCCAGCGGGCTGGGCAGCGGCATCGCCGAGTTCATCGAGGACTATGTGTTTCCTGGCGGTGAACTGGTGCATGCGAGCGAGGTGCTGCGTGCGGCCTCGATCAGCGGCCTCGAATGCCTCGATGCCGAGAACCTGCGCCCGCATTACGGGAAAACCCTGTGGCACTGGGTGACCCGGCTCGAACAGCGTGCCGATGAAGCCCGTCACCTGATCGGCGAACAGAAATACCGCATCTGGCGTATCTACATGGCAGGCTCGGCCTATGCCTTCGACCAAGGCTGGATGGAACTGTGGCAGGTGCTGGCAGGCAAGGCCGTCGATGGCGCCCAGCCAAACTATCCGTTCAAGCGGGATTTCATCTACCGCGGTACCTGAGTACGGTCCCGGCTTGCTCCGTCTGCGGCGGCCTTGGTAGCGTCGGCGCGGACGGGTACGTCGTTATTGCAGTAGCATAGCGCCACCATGCACGAAACCCTCCCGCACGGCAGCCTCCCTGGACCCAGGGGCAGGGCGAGCCTCCGTGACTTGATCAGGCGGAGTGCCGGCATTCTGCCGGACAGTCTGATGTTCCGCGCGGTCGCCGGCCTGCTGACCATACTGACCATGATCTCGATAGTCATGTTTCACGGGATCGACGGTTTCGTCAGCCAGCAATTCAGCCGGCTGCACAATGAGCGGGTGGCCGTTCAGAACAGCCAGATTCAGCAATTGATCCAGGATGAACTCACCACCTACGAGGCACTTGCGCAGCTTGTGGCGACTGACTCCGATTTGCGGCAAAGTGCGCAGTATCATTTTTACCTCGATGGCGAGGCCGTGCCGTTACGCGCCGACCTCGATCGCATAAGCAAAGCGTTTCGGCTGGAGTGGCTTGCCGTCTGGGACACGTCGGGCAGGCTGGTTGCGGTGGGTAATGAAGCCATGGCCCGCATGCCGAAGGACGAACGGACTGAGCTCAAGCCCTGGGCTTCCCTGGCCTGGATCGACGACAATCTGTGGGTGATTTCCTCCGCGCCGATCATCGTCGGCGACAACCTTACCGGCTGGATTCAACTGGGTCGTCAGACCAGCACACGGGGGAGTGCGACCATCCTGTCCGACGAACGCCTGACTCTGCACCCGGTTCAGGCCGGCAGGCCGCAACCGCCATCGTCGATACGGATTCCGGTCTGGTCTCCGGGAAATGACATCCAGGCGCTCGATGTCGTCGTCGCCGATCCGGCACGCGAGGTCCTGGCGCACACCAAGCGTCTGATTGCGTTGACCCTCCTCGCGAGCGCAGTGTTACTCGCCATTGCCATCGCGATTTATCTGCATCGGGTGCTGACGCCGGTCAGGCAATTGACCGCGGCGGTCGGTCACCTGCCGGAACAGATCAAGACGGATCAGCTCAAGCTCCTGGAAATCGGCGGTCATGGAGAAGTTCGGCAACTGGTCAACGCCTTCAACGACATGATTCAGCATCTGTCGCGCCTGCGACAGATGGAAGCCGAGATGCATGCCCAGGAAAAGCTGTCCGCGGTGGGCAGGGTGGCGATGAGAGTAGCCCACGATCTGAACAATCCGATGACGGTGATCAAGAACACGGCCCATCTATTGAAGCCCGAATTCGCCAACCAGCCCGAGGTGCTTGCGGAGATCGACCTGATCCTGCACTACTGTACCCGCTGCACATCCACTATCGACAATCTGCTGCGTTTTGGCAAACCGGCCAAGCTGAAGATCGAAACCATCGAGCTCGGTGCCTGCATGCTTGTCTACCAGGGAAGGCGGGAGCATCTGAATCGCGAAACCAAGATCAACCTGATTCTCCAGCCGGGTGGCCCCTACTTCACCAGGGGCGACCGCTATCAGCTCGAGCAGATGGTGGACAACATTCTCGACAATGCGTTTGAGGCCAATGGCAATCAGCTTGTCGAGGTGGTTGTCGGGGCCGATCCGGATGGCCGATATTTCATTCGCTTTACCGACTACGGCAAGGGCTTCAAGGATGACGAGGCGGACAAGGCTTTCGAGCTGTTCTTCACGACCAAGCAGACCGGAACGGGCCTCGGACTTTCAAATTCATGCGCCATTGCGCAAGCGCATGGCGGCGAGATCCGGGTCACGGATGCCGCTAACGGTGGCGTCACGGTATGGCTCAAACCTAGCCCCTGAGCGCGGCGCTTTTCGATCCCCGGAGGTATTCCGGCGCATCGCCCAGTTCGGCCGCCTGCTTGCCACTCACGGGGACCGTGTTCTTGGCGATGATCCGTTGTGCGTCCTCGCTGTAGATAAAATCCAGGAATGGCCGCATCGAGTCATCCATCCACAGCGCGAAGATCAGATTGAGCGGGCCAGTCAGCGGATAATCTCCGCGCGAAACGCTGCGTACGCTCGGCATGACGCCGTCGATGCTGAGCACCTTGAGCTTCCCCCGCCTGACGTAGGGCGCGGCGAGCACCCAACTGTTGACGCCCAGGGACGGTCGAAAACGTGCCAGATGGCGCAAGTGGTCGGTGTCGGTGTTGGAACGCATGGCGTGCTTCGACCAGGTTTTTCCGCCATCGAGCAGGATCGTGCGGACAGGCTCAAGATAGGGCGGACAGTGGTTGTGCACGATGAATGCGATCGGTCGGTCGGCCCCTCCTAATTCACGCCAGTTTCGAACTTCACCGGTCGCCACCTTGCGCAGGTTGGCGAGGCTGATGTCATGTACCGGATTGTCGGGCGAGGTCAGTACCACTTTCATGTCTTGTGCCACGGTCAGCCAGCGCAGCCCAGCGGCAGGTGAACCCGGCACCGGGCAACATAATTCACCAAAATGCGCCTTGCCCGTCCGGGTCGCGACCAGACCGCCATCGCAGCCATCGCCAATCACCCGGACCCGTTTTCCGGTCCGCTTCGTGTAAAGTTGGGCGACCTCGTCCATAAAGCCCAGTTTCAGCAATCGGGTGCCCATGAATGTCAGGTCCTTCGGCAGCGAGGCAGGATCGATGGGCAATGCGGGCATCACCGGGGCCGTGATGCACATGCTTTTGCCGATCGCGTCATCGAGCCTGTCCAGTGCTGTTTCACGCCTGGTCGTCGCGCCGAGGCTCAGGGCGAGGCCACCCATCCCCAAACCGCCCAGCGCGGCGATAAATCTTCTTCGACCGTGCGCAAAATCTCCAATGTCTGCCATGTTTTTTCCTTTCGCCCGCTACAGCCTGCGCAATAGCGTCTTGTAATCGATGCCTAACAGTCGGGCGGCATGGGTCTTGTTGCCCGAGGTCATTTCGAGGATGCGCCGGACATGGATCCGTTCGACCTCGGCTAGTGTCAGGACCGCGTCCTGCCCGGTGTCCTCGGCCACGATCTCGCCTCGCGCAATGTGGTTCAGCATCGGCAGCGTGATTTCCTGGGCCGAGTCTTCACACAGAATGACCGCCGCCTCAATCAGGTTTTCAAGTTCACGCACGTTGCCCGGCCACTCCTCCTGCTGCAGGTAATACAGTGCGTCGGGACGAATCTGGCGCACCCGTCTGCCGTGGGCGCGACTGTAGTGCTGCATGAATTGTTGGGCAAGCAGCGGGATGTCTTCGATGCGATCACGCAGCGGCGGCAGCATGGTTCCCAATACGCGCAGGCGATGATAAAGGTCGCGGCGGAACCCACCATCCTGCACCCGTTGTTCCAGTTTCTCATTGGTCGCGGAAATGATGCGGAAATCTACCGCCTGTTCCCTGTCACCTCCGACCGGCCGTACCCGTCGCTCCTGGATGACGCGCAGTAGCTTGGCCTGAATCAGGGGCGACATCGAGTTCACTTCGTCCAGGAACAAGGTGCCGCCGTGCGCCTCGTACAATAATCCCTTGCGATCCTGCGTGGCACCAGTAAAGGCGCCGCGCCGATGGCCAAATAATTCGGAATCGGCCAGTTCATCGGGAATGGCCGCCATGTTGACCGCCACGAAAGGCCCTTGGTCGGCGTGTATCGCGCGTGCGACCAGCTCCTTACCGGTACCGCTTTCCCCTTCGATCAGCACGCTTGCGCGCGTATGGCGTACACGCAGAATCCAGCTATGCAGGCGTTTGATGGCTGCACTCTGGCCACTGATGCTGCGCAGATATCCATCCTGGCCCAGTAGCGAGCGCTTGAGTGATTCGCAACGCGCGCGCAGCTCCAGATCCTGTTCGAGTTTGGCGACGATCAGCTGCACCGACTCTGGATCGAATGGTTTCGGCAAAAAGTCAAACGCCCCCAGTTTCACGGCACGAACGGCGTTATCGATCGTGGAATAGGCGCTGACGACCACCACCGGGGTATCCGGCAGGATCCCTTGAATCCGGCTCAACACTTCGAACCCGTCGAAATCCGGCATCACCAGATCGAGGAAGATCAGGGTCGGCTCAAGCTCGGGGAGTTCGCGCTCCAGATCAAACTTGCCGACCCGGATGCTGACCTCGAAGTCGCCGCAGGTCTGGACCACCCGCCCGAGTATCCGTGCGATTTCCGGTTCGTCATCAATGATCAAAACCTTGTATGCACCGATGGGTTCGGCTGGAGAGGCAACATCTATTGGGTCAGGGGCGTACATGGAGCCGGAAGAAGCCGAGTCATTGAAAAGCAATCTGCGGACCACCTTAGTCCCATCCTGCGGCCAGCGTCAAGTTCGTTGCTTGTTTGGCCGGGCATCTGAAAAAACCCTCATCCGTGTGCTCTGGCGTTTCTCCCATGGCCTGGTCTGACCACCGGGCAATACGCCAGTGACGGCACGGAGTTGGCTAGAAGAATATTTGATTTACGCTTTTTTTTCAATGGGTTATCTGTTTGCTACAGAGATGGCACGGTGTCTGCTACGAGAGGTCTGTCGGATGTGGCCGGGCGGCAACAGCGATTTTTCACCCGACTCGTTTGTTTCAATTAAATTAATGGAGAGGTTATGAACATTCCAAGAAAACTCAAGTTGCTGGCGTTTGGTGCGAGTCTTGCAGCCGTCGCGCTTCCGGCAAGCGCCGCCGAGTACCCGAAATTCGATTACATGCCGGGTAAGGAACTGGCGATTCCCCACGTGTCAGGGGACGAGAAATTCTCGAATACCTATCAGTACTGGAAGGATTTGAACGCACTTGAAGCCGCCAAAAAAGCCGGAAAGACGTCCGCTGAGATGAATTACAAGGATTTCCGCTGGGCAATTAAAAGCTTCGATGGGGAAGCTACGATCGACACCGGCAAAGGGTTCTACGCGGAAAAGAATGCCAAGGGTAAATCGTGCGCCTCCTGTCACGGCGACGAGGGCAAGAAGCTCAAGGGAATCTACGCGAACTACCCCGCCTACAACAAGCGGCTGAAGCGTGTCGTGGCGGTCCCCACGCAGATCAAGGTCTGTGCGACCGAGCGGCTCGGTTTGGACTGGAAGGAGGACACGCGTCAGAACTCGACGATCGCCATCTTCCTTGCCTCCCTGTCCGATGGCAAGGTCATCAACATCGATGCCACCTCCAAGGGGCCGATCAAGGCGTCCTACGAACGGGGCCGCGACATGTTCTTCAAGCGCGCCGGGCACTTCAACTTTGCTTGCGCGAGCTGCCATACCCCACCGACCACAGGCAAACGTCTGCGCGGCCAGCGTCCGACCACGTTCTTCGGTGACGCTGCCCAGTACCCCATCTATCACTTCCCTTACGCGTTGCCGGGCGATGACACAGATTTCGTCTTCACCCTCCAGCACCAGATCAAGTCGTGTCATATCTTGTCGCGCATCTATCCGGGCGAGGAAGGCAGCCCCGCGATGACGGATATCGAGGTGTTTCTCAAGGCATCGGCGAATGGCTACCCGATGAGTATCCCGGTCACTGAATACAACATGGATACCAGCTATCTGGAGTGAGGCGTGTCTTCGCTGCGACGAGAGATTAATAGGAAAACTGAGATGAAAACTGAGATGAAAACTGACATGAAATTTGGCTTCAAACAGCGTTATCTGCCACTGCTTGTGCTCGCTGGCTCTCTGGCCTTTGGCGCAATCACCCCCAGCTCAGCCGCGGAGGCGTCGAAGTGGGTGCCCGGCGAGCAGTATCCACGCGAGCTGCTGCAGAACTTTCCTTGCCTCGACTATGACCTGCCCTGCGGAAAAATGAAATCGCCGCCGGTGGAACGGGTCGAGTTCAAGGGGGAACTCAATGGGGATGCCGATCGCGGCGAGAAAATCGCAACCAACCTGCGTTGGGGCAACTGCATCGCCTGCCATACGCTGCCGAAGCAGGAGGGCGGCACCATCGGCCCCAGCCTGAAAGGGTATGGGTATCGGGAAATCCCGCTGGCCGTCACCTATCAGCGTCTATGGGACGTGCGCTTCTACAACCCGAATGCGTTCATGCCGGTTTATGGGCCCAATAAGGTGCTGACCGACCAGGACATCCGGGATGTGATGGCGTATCTGTACGCCAAATAAACGCGATTCATCGACAACGTTCATAACCCCGCGCCGCAGGGCGCGGAAAGGAGATTACATAATGACTGTTTCCAGGAAGAAAATTACTCACTTCACCTTGTCTGCCCTGTGCATGACAGGCATGTACTTGGTCCAGCCAGCCGCAATGGCCGCGGTGGAGTCCGGGGTCGATTCCTACAAGCCGTGGACCATGCTGTACGGCCGCGAGTCGGCGCCGTCGGACGAGGTCACCATGACCATGGGCGTCGAGATGCAGCCCACCTTTACGCTGAACGACAGCCAGAATCCAGCGTCCGACAAGAGCGAGTTTTCATTCCAGCGTCTGCGCTGGTACATGAAGGGCAGCATCACCAAAGACGTCGATTATCTGGTGGTCACGGAATGGGCGCGCAACGGCGTTACCTCAGGCGGAAATGGAAGTGCAAGGGTCTTCAGGGCCAGCGCTACCTTTCGTGATGTGCTCGACCTGACCAATATCCAGGTGGGGTCGGTGATCGTCCCGTTCGGTTATGCCTTTTACGTTCCGGCCGGTGTTGCACCCTGGGTCAATTACACCCGCATGACTTCGCAGCTCTATGGTTGCGGCTCGATCGGCTGTACCGCAGATGGCGGTGAAATCGTGACCAACATCTTCAAGACCGGCATCATGGCTTTCAATCAGGTCAACCTGGGCAGTGACAGCAGCCTGACCTATACCGCCGGTGTCTATAACAGCACCGGTATCAAGCAGCAGGATGAAGGGGACAAGAAGGACTTCAACGGCAGCCTGGAGTACCACAAGGGATCGATCTGGGCCCATTACGGCTTGCGGCTCGGTAGCGCACAGATCAGCGCAGGGCCAGAACTTGACCGTGAACGCCATGCCCTGGTCTTGCGTTACAACGACTTTGCCAAGGACAAATGGTGGGTCTGGGGCGAATTCATGACCGGCAAGGACGAAACTGCGGCCGCTGGCCCGGATCTGAAGGCCAAGGGCTATGAGCTGTCGGTGGGTTACAAGTTGACGCCGAAATGGGAGGCGGTGGCGCGCTATTCCGAATATGACCCGAACACTTCCGTAGGCAACAATACATTCCAGGAAACCTCTGTGGGTCTGACGCAGCGCCTTGACCGTGGAATTCGCCTGCAGTACCAGGCAGACCGGATCCGGAACGACAACGATTCGATTGAAGACAATGTATTTACGGTCCGTCTCACGGTGCCCTTTGCCAAGAAAATCATGTAATACCGTATTAAAAGCCTCCTCCATAGCGCATTGAGGAAATCAATTTTTCTGATGCGTTATGTTTGCCGCCCTCTGGGGCGGTTTTTTTGCGGCAGGCTTCGGTATCCCGTGGTGTGTAGTTTTTTCGATGGCTTACCCACAGCAGGTCGGGGCGATCACCCGCGAGGCGGTGGAAACCTACATCGCCAGCAAGAACAAGCGTGCCCGGAAATAAGTATCGCCGGCACCCTCAAGGAGACAGCATGCGTCAACTGCTTATGGCGTTTTTTCTGGTGTTCGC
>JACDJC010000660.1_pt1 | contig 37914 bp, 30 predicted proteins | sample 7454191 | NCBI WGS metagenome assembly JACDJC01 (sample SAMN14253291, study PRJNA609438) | sludge metagenome | isolation source: sludge after 25d culture with pyrite and EDTA | collected 2018-12-20
AGAATCACAATGACGATTACCAATTCCATCAATGTAAAACCGCTTTGATTAGATTTTAGATTCATAAGAATCCTCCTTTTTCTTTTTTGAAGGTTATTTAAACGTAATTAGAACACATCCATGAGATCCCACATCGGCAAAAATATTGCCAGCGCCAGGATCAGTACCATAATTCCGAGAACCAGAGTGACTATAGGTTCTATTAAAGATGTCAGATTCCCGACTGTTTTTGAAACTTCATTATCATAATATTGTGACGCACTTTGGAGCATTTGATCCAGTGATCCGGATTTTTCTCCTATTGATACCATCTCGATTAAAAGGACATCAAAATAAGCGCTTTTCCCCAGGGCTCCGGCTATTTCTTCACCCCTGACGATACTATCGGTCACTTTTCTTAATACTTTACGGTAAACTTCATTCTCAAGTGTTTCCTGAATCATCTCGAAAGACCTGAGTATTGGAATTCCCGTTCTGTTCATTGTCAGAAACAGTCTGGCGAATCTCGAGTGATAATAATGTCTAAGTAATCTGCCGAAGACAGGCACATTTAGCGCTAATTTGCTTTTATTGTAACGGCCACCCTCTGTCTTCGCGTAAAAATAAAACCCTACACCCAATAAAATAACAACAGTGAGAGTCAGCCATCCGTAGTCGGTAAATAATGTGTTGATTCCAATTAATATTCTTGTTGGAAGCGGAAGCTCATGCTGACTTCTTTCAAAAAGCGGAATAAAATTTGGAATTACTGTTGTCATGGTAATGATAAATGCCCCGACCAAACCCATTAGAACCATTATGGGATATCTGACGGCTTTCGTTATTTCTTCTCGAATTCGGCCCTCCTGCTCCAGAAATTTATGAAGATACAAAAGCGTATCTTCCAGGGCGCCGCTTATCTCACCAACTTTAACAGAGTTCACATAAATACGCGAAAAAACACCGCTAAATTTATCCAGCGCAGCCGAAAAACTGCTTCCTTCATTTATATCAGAGATGATATCATCGATCATCCCCTGATAATCGGGATCCGGACTTTGCCTCCGTATTACATTTAAACTACTGACGATTGGAATACCGGCCTTCAGCAAAGTATAAAGCTGCTCTGTAAATAACAGGATGGTTGCGTTTTTTATTTTAATTTTTTTTGATGTCTTTTTTATGACCGTTTTTTCCAAACGTACGGCGACAGGGATTAAATTCAGTTTCTGAAGTTGTCGGATGGCATCATTCTCATCAGCGGCCTGAATAATATTCTCAATCTGCCTGCCCTCATGATTCATCGCTTTATATTTAAAATTTGGCATTTTTCTTCCGGGTTCTTTCTATAGTACTAGTCGCAAATAGAGTCCGATAATCGTATTTCCAAAAAACACAAAAATAATCAGTCCGGCGGCGATGAATGGTCCGAATGGTATATAGCTGCCGGTTTTAATTTTATTTCCGATTTTGAGTATTATGATTGCCAGTAAGGCAAGAATGAATCCAAAGTAGATAGAAATCAAGACCATCTTCCATCCAAGAAAAAATCCGGCAGCCGCGGAGAATTTCACATCTCCCATCCCCATACTCTCTTTTTTAAAAAGCACCTTTCCAAGGATGGCAATCAGAAACATAACACTTCCGCCGGCGAGAACCCCGAATAAAGCGAAGCTCCAGTCGATTACAGGAAAAGCCAGATTTAACAGAATACCTGAAATCAGCAACGCCGCGACAACTGAATTATAGATTTTTTGTGTATTATAATCTATTACCGCGATCAGTATGGTGAAATAAATAAAATTCAGATAGAATAGAAACTCATAGCTGAATCCAAATTTATAATATGTAAAAATAGTTATTAAACCGGTTAGTAGCTCTGTTATAGGGTACCGCAGTGAAATCGATACTCCGCATGAAGCGCATCTGCCGCGAAGAAGCAAATATGAGATCAACGGTATATTATGGTAAAAGGCGATCTCCGATTTGCATTCAGGACAGTAAGAACCGGGACGTACTATGGAAAAATTTTGAGGAATGCGGTAAATACAAACGTTGATAAAGCTCCCGATGGAGAGCCCCGCAATAAATAAAAATAAATAAATCATTCCCATTATATCATTGTCGCATATTTAGTTGAGATATTAAAATTACTGGTGTTAGTCATCTAATTTGCGTTTAATCCGCGCTATTAAAACATCAGGATTGATGGGTTTCGTCAGAAAATCATCCGCTCCAAGTTCTAATACTTTTATTTCATTTTCCGGTGTCTTTAACGCCGTCAGCATGAGTACCGGGATACCGGCAGTCTTTTCATCCGACCGCAGATGCTGCAAGAACTCATATCCGTCCATGTTAGGCATCATTATGTCCAGCAAAATCAGATCCGGGAGACTCTTTTGTATGTTTTTGAGAGCGACAGCACCATCCTCCGCTTCAGAAACAGTCCATTTTGTCTTTTTCTCGATTATCCCCTTGATCATCATCCGGGTAACCCGTGTGTCTTCGACGACGAGTATATTTTTAGCGGTTTTTTTATCTTTTATAGTTTTCTGAGTGCTTTCTTTGTCTGCTATTTCAACTGTCTCATCCGGACTGATATCTGTTTCAGCAGTGCTTACTGCCCGTCCTTCCAAATGATCTGATCCCGGATTAACCACCCTTAATATCTCTTTATAATCTGTGATCCCACCTGCAATCAAGGATAAAGCGTCTTCAAAAAGGTTCCTGAATCCATCATCTCTGGCAGCTTTACGAATACTCTGTATTGGAACATCACTTGAGATCATCTCTTTCAGTTTATCATTTAAAATCAGAATTTCGTAAACTCCGATACGCCCCTTATATCCATTAAAACCACACCTGGCGCAACCTTTCGCTTCATAAAAATGCGCGTCATATCCGAGTTGGTCAATCAAATATGTGAGTTTAGGATCAACATTTTCCGGCTTCACTTCAACTTTACAATGAGTGCACAATTTTCTCACGAGACGCTGCGCGATGATCCCGCCCAAAGATTCTGTGATTTTGAATTTATCGATTCCAATATCTTTTAGACGGGTAATAGTGGTAAATGTATCGTTTGTGTGAAGACTGCTCAGCACTAAATGTCCCGTTAAGGCAGCCTGAATAGATGTCTCGGCGGTCTCCCTGTCCCTGATTTCACCGACAAGAATCACATCAGGATCTTGTCTCAAAAATGATCTTAACGCGGTCGCGAAGGTGATTCCGGCTTTCTCGTTTACCTGTACCTGATTAATCCCGTCCAGCATATATTCAATCGGGTCTTCGATAGTCAGAATATTATTGGTGGTTGAACGGAGTCTGTTGATCGCGGCATATAAGGTTGTACTTTTGCCCGAGCCTGTTGGCCCCGTCACCAGGACCATTCCCTGTTTAAATCCGAAACAATCTTCCAGGCGATCGCGGTTATATCCATGGATACCAAGTTTTTCAAACGACATTGCCGTTTTTCTTTTGTCCAGCAGACGGATAACTACTTTTTCACCAAAATTAGTGGGTAGTATCGAAACCCGAAGATCAATTTCGGCATTATCAACTTTTATTCTTGATTTGCCATCCTGCGGTTTTCTTGTCTCGGCGATATCCAGATTTGATATAATTTTAATACGGCTGATCAGCTGAGCATGCAGAGAACGCGGTAATTCCAGCAAATTTCTCAACACACCATCTATGCGCAATCTAACGACAACATCTTCTTCTTTCGGTTCAACATGGATATCACTCGCCTCTTCCCTTGCCGCTTCTGACAAAATCTGATTTACCATTTTTATGACCGGCGAATCTGAATTTGATACTTTTTCACCGAAAATTCTGACATTGGCTTTTTCTTTGTTTTTGTCCACAAACGAATCAATAAATTTTTCAGGTGAATAGTAGCGGTTTATCTTTTCAAGAATCTGCTCTCTAAAAGCGAAATATGTTTTTACATATTTACCGGTCAGGTACTCTATTTCCTTCTCCGCGTCAAGATCAGAAGGATTAAACGAAGCGATGGCCACATGTTTGCGGTTCATCTGCAGCGGGACCAGGAAATGCTTTCTGCAAACATCTTCCGGAATAAGTTTTATAATATCCGGGTCTATCTCGACCTGCTCAAGATTCAATGTATGTATCTTGAGCGCCTTTTCCAGAAATAGTGAAAGTTCTTCCGCGTTCAAAAAATTATTACTGATTAATACATCAGATATGTACGACTCTTCAGGATTACGCTGAACCAACTCATCATAAAATTCTGGCTCAATAATCTGATAATAGAGCAAAGCATCAACAAGCCATTTATCTTTAAAATTATTTGTGTTTTGAACCTTCATACCGGAATCTACTTTCTGCTAGTCGTATCTGTCATTTAACCTATATCGGTAGATATTTGGAATACTTCAGACTCATCAAAGAAAAAAATGATTTTTTTTGATTTATTTTATGAACCGGATCATATCATATTTTAAAAAGGCAACGGATATATAATATTTTTTTTTCGGGAAGTATTTGAGGTATATATACGGTCGGTAAATTAGAATGAAATTTATGATGAATTATTGAGAAAACAGGAAGTCTAAATAATTTGATCTCAAAAAATTTTGACTTCCTGTTTCACAATTAAACAAAGATGTCAGGCGACTCCATTGGCTTCAATATCGTCCTCATGATCAATCATTCCGTTCGCGGAAAATTGAAGAGGAGCTTCAATGGTTAGCTCATTAAGCCAGGTAGCTTTCTCGTCATATTTGGCAAAGAATGGCCTATTGATCATTTTTGGATTTCTTGCTTGTATGAATTTGAGTAAAAATTTCTTTTCGCCGTTCACATCCGCGATTCCGTCAACAAGTATTTTGCCCGGATGAGCGGACATTGAAGGTCCGCGTACCGTTTTGGCAAGACCGGACACCTGTGAATAAGCCTCCGTAAAAATTTCGTATGCCCTGTAAAGCGGTACAGAGAAATAATTATGAGCGCCGGTATCCCTTTCAATAAACATATAATAAGGAATCATCCCCATGCTCACCTGTTTGTTCCACATCTCCCGCCATATTTCGGAGTTGTCGTTAATATTTCTTATCAACGGCGCCTGGGTTCTTATCGTAACACCCGCCGATTTTAACCGCCTCGCCGCTTTGGCGACTCTCTCGGTACTCAGTTCTCTGGGATGACTGAAATGAGCCATCAGAGTAACATTCTTTCCCCCTCTTTTTATGAGATCAAATTTTTCCATAAGATCATCACCTTCATCACCCAGAAAACGAGAAGGATGAAAGGCCATGGCTTTTGATCCAATACGGATATTCCGTATGTGCTCTAGTTCCGGCATCATGATGATATCAAGATAGCTGAACAGGGTCTCATTGGACATATACATGGGATCTCCACCTGTAAAGAGAATATCCGTAACACCCTTATTGGCGGAGAGATAATCAAAAAGGTCGTTATGTTCTTTTGATCTGAATTTATGTTCATCGAGATTTACAAATTGCGCCCATCGAAAACAGTATGTACAATATGAATGGCAGGTTTGCCCCTGCGCGGGAAAGAATAGAACAGTTTCTTTATACTTATGCTGAATACCGCCAAATGATCTGTCTCCTATCAAAGGGATATTGTCCTTCTGCCCATCGGGATGCGGATTCAAATGATGGCGTATTTTTCTGATAATTTCTTTTTCTTCTGTTAGATTTCCGGCGGATTTAAGCAGTTCCCAGTTTTCCCGTGTTAGCATTTCTTTTCTTGGAAACACTAAACGGTATATCGGATCATTTTTCCAGTCTGACCAGTCTATCAGTTCTTTAAGAACATATGTACTGACTTTGAAAGGAAATATCTTTGTTAAAAACCTCAGGTCATCCAGATCTGTTGCAGTCAGATTAGCGGCGTAGGGTGACTTGAGGAATCTAGAAAGTGAATAGAACATAATAGTCTCCCTCGTTTTGTATTTTTCTCAGAATGCAAGATAGGAAAAAATGATTTTTATAGCAAATTCCATGCCCATTTTTATCAAAAAAAAGAAATGTTTGAAAATAAATGAACCTTTTTCCGGCAATTATTGCATTATGTTTACAATAACGCAAAAAATCTCTTCATATAAGCCATAACTCCTTATATTCATGATTTAAGGTAAATAAAATACTTAAATAATATTTTCTTTCTATGATTCATTTTATTAATTTAATAACAATAAATTCTACCCGGTTAAGGTTATTCAGTGTAATATATAAATTACATTTATACCAACTGGAAACATTTTTTAAATCAAATAAAAACTGGAGGTATAATGGGACAAACACTTGATCAAATCGTCAGTCTGCTTGGAAATGAAGCAGACAGTTTACTCAACCATACCTGTAAAACAGTGTCTAAAGATCTGCTTCATCTGCCCGGCCCGGATTTTATTGACCGAATTTTTTCTGTATCCGATCGTCCTACTCCGGTGTTAAGAAATCTTCAGTCTTTATTTAGTCACGGCCGAATGGCAAAATCCGGATTTCTATCCATTTTACCGGTTGATCAGGGTATCGAGCACACGGCCGGCGCTTCTTTCGCGCCCAATCCAATCTATTTTGACCCGGAAAACATAGTGAAGCTGGCGATTGAGGGCGGTTGTAACGGTGTGGCATCCACACTTGGTGTTCTAGGCGCTGTAAGCAGAAAATATGCTCATAAAATTCCATTCATCGTAAAATTAAATCATAATGAACTGCTTACCTATCCGAACAAATTTGATCAGATAATGTTCGCAAGCGTAAGACAGGCGCGGGATATGGGCGCGGCGGCTGTTGGCGCCACAATCTATTTTGGATCTGAGGAATCGAACCGTCAGATAATTGAGGTAAGTGAAGCATTTGAAATCGCCCATGAAATGGGATTGGCGACTATATTATGGTGCTATCTGCGCAATCCGGAATTTAAAAAGGACGGTGTAGATTATCATGTTAGCGCTGATTTAACAGGCCAGGCAAATCACCTGGGTGTTACAATCGAAGCGGATATTATCAAACAAAAACAACCTGAAAATAATGGCGGTTTTAATGCCATTAAGTTTGGGAAAACAAATAAAAAAGTGTACACAGAGCTTTCTTCAGACCATCCGATCGATTTAACCCGTCTGCAAGTCATTAATTCCTATATGGGGCGCGCGGGACTGATTAATTCGGGAGGCGCTTCCGGTGAAAATGATCTGGCGCAAGCGGTCAAAACAGCCGTAATTAATAAACGCGCGGGGGGTATGGGATTAATTAGCGGACGCAAGGCATTCCAGAAGCCAATGGCAGATGGCGTGAAGCTCCTGAACGCCATTCAGAATGTTTATTTGTCAAAAGATGTAACCGTCGCCTGACAGATATTAGTTTGTTGCATTAACCACAAGCGGCTAATTTATAATAGCCGCTTTTTTTATTGTCGAAACCGGAAGTTTCTTTTCTGAATTCGCTTCTTTCGTGTCAAGTATAAATTCGATTCTCTCAAATTTCCCATCGATCATAAGATTTGGGGAGATACCAAGGATTTTACAAATTAAGGGATAGATGTCGACATTCATTAGCGTACCGGTGCGGAGGTTTTTCTTAAATGCGGGCCCGGAAGCAAAAAATATCCCGTGCATATCGAGAACGGTATTATCAAATCCGTGATTTCCTTTTGAATAACCGCCATTACCATTTTTGGGCTTTGATGTCTGAAAAGTAAATCCGGGTTCAGCGACAGCAATAATATCTCCTATGAAAGGATGGTTTTTATAATGTAAATATTCAGGCACATCCTGCTTAAGATAAACGATGTAGCCTTTTTCATTTTTTTTCAGTTGTTCATAAATTTCTTTCCGTACTACTTTGTCTCCTGTAAAAACAGATATTAGTGTTCCCGAAATATCAAACTTAACCTTATCATATTTATTTAAAAAATCAATCGTTATGTTTTTATCCGGATACACATTTGTCATCCCATGATCAGAAAGGACGATCAGATTAACTTTGCCGGACATATTCATATCCTTCAGCTTTTTCCGCAGTAAACCGATTTTACTGTCCAGCAGGCCGACCGCTTCATTTAGTTTCTCTGAATCCGGGCCGTAACGGTGCCCTTTCGTATCTGTATCACTAAAATATAAGAAAATCAAATGAGGACGTTCTTCCCCGGGCAATTTTAACCAGTTTATCACCCCTTCTATTCTCTCGTCATGAGAAATGGAACCGTCGTATTCCATAAAATAAGTCGGATGCTTATAATCAAGCGCTGTTTCAGAACCCGGCCAGAAATAACTTGCCGTTTTTATACCTTGCTTTTGCGCGGTTACCCATATTGTTTCCCCATTATACCACCTGTCGTCTTGTACGGCGCATTTGTTTCCCAGAGCATATTCATCATCAGTAAACGGATTACTGAATTTGTTGTTTATGATGCCATGGTTCTCAGGATATAAACCTGTTACAATCGTATAATGGTTCGGAAAAGTCTTTGATGGAAATGAAGGCATAAGGGATAGCGCCCTGACGCCGTTTTCGATCATATTATTCAGATTTGGCGTAATTCCCCTGTCCGGATAATCCCAACGAAAGCCATCAAGCGAGACGACAATCACATAGGGTTTTTCATGAGGCTCATCCGCATAAAGAAAATTTAATGTAAATATTGACAAAGTCAGAAAGAGAAGAAACTTCTTCATAATGGTTTCCTGCTATTTAAGAAAAACACAATGCTAATATTGTCAATTATTTAAAAACATTTGACTTATCGTCTTAAATCCGTACCCGCGTTGCTTAAGCTGTTCAATCAAATCCGGTAAAATCAGATAGGGAAAATCATTTTTTCTCTCACTCCCCAGGTGCATCAAAATGATTTTACCGCTCAAGCCGGATAGTTCTTCCTGTTCAATAAAGTGTTTCAAAATTTCATCATTTGTCCGGTACAGAGAAGATCCCGCATCCGCGACCCAGTCTCTGGAATCGCAATTCTGTGACCAGCCGATATGTTTAAAACCGATCTCCGCGGCCCATACGGCAACCTGCTCATTAATTTCCCCGAAGGGAGCCCTCCAGAAAGGCGCCATTTGATGATTGGTTACGGTTCGGAATAAACTATCGACAGACAAAAGCTGATGCTGTACAAATTCCCGGGTTACACCATTTCTGGTATGATTTGAGTGATCAATTTCAAGCATAGTCAGATGAGGGTGTGTCATTGAATGGTTTCCGATTTCATGACCATCTTCAATCATTTTACGCACAAGCTCGGGATATCTGCGGATAAAATTTCCGGTCAGGAAAAGAGTACACCGGACATTCGCCTTTTTTAACGCGGTAAGTATTTCGGCAGTGCCTGAATTAAGAGAGCCGCCATCAAATGTCAACGCAATATTTTTTCCGCTATTGCGGAATTCATAAACAGGATTTCTAAGAAAATTCAGCCGGGGGGAATCAAAGGTGACTGCAAATGAATCGATGAGTACACCCTTCCCCCGCTCGGTTAAAGCCCAGATAGCGAAGCGATTGATGCCGGTGTTTAAATACTGTTTTTCAAATGTGATTGTCGAGGTATCCGTCTGAATCCGGCTTTCGACAAATTTTCCGTCCCGCCATAACCCTATCAGGCTCCCTGCGCCGCCGTTAATTCGGATCTGGTACGTATTGCTGATGCCATAGCGGAGTGTATCCAGTTTCCAGATGCTCTCGCCGACCGGCTTGATATTTTTCACATCTGAGATATTCGGAGAGTCAGAATTTTTGGTATTCAGATAAATAATCGTAAAAATATTTAATAAAGCCAGCAGTAAAAACAGTATTAAAGTATCAGGTGAAATTGAGAATTTTGAGATAAATTTTACTATTTTCCATTTGTAAAAACATTTTCGGCTGCAAAAAAGATGATTTTCCAAATGTTTCTGACACGCGGGACATATTGAATCCGCGCAGTAATAGCATTTTCTCGCGGTTAAGGTATCCGGATGATTTTTACAGGCGGTTTTTTTGATCATAATTGAACCGGGTTAGATTTCAGCAAAGAATACCGGATACCCTGTTGAATAAGGGCATCCGGTAAGATCGGTGGCCGATTAACGTTCTGTATACTGCTTTTCGTAAAACTTTTTATAATCTTCCTGCTTTTCCTTGATCATTCTCCACCATTTTTCGTTATTCATATACCATTCGACCGTTTTCTTCAATCCGTCTTCAAGCTCAATTTCCGGTTTCCACCCAAGAGTTTCGATCTTACTGATATCCACCGAATATCTTCGGTCATGACCCGGGCGATCCTTAACATATTTTATCAATGATTTCGGCTTCCCGAGTTTGCTAAGAATATAATCAGTTATAAATATATTTTCCCGTTCGTTTCCGCCGCCGATATTGTATATTTCTCCAAATTCGCCTTTATGAAAGACGGTATCGATACCGGAACAGTTATCATCTACATAGAGCCAATCTCTGACATTTTTGCCATCTCCGTATAACGGCAACTGCATCCCGTCGATGGCATTTGTGACAAACAGCGGAATTAGTTTTTCAGGATACTGGAAAGGTCCGTAGTTATTAGAACTGCGTGTGATTAATACCGGAAGTCCATAAGTAACAAAATAGGACCGGACAAGAAGGTCACCCCCGGCTTTACTCGACGAATACGGGCTGTTCGGCATTAATGGATCTGTTTCAATGAAAGAACCGTTATCGATTGATCCGTACACTTCATCTGTTGATATATGCAGGAAGCGTTCGATTTTATGCTTTTTTGCGGCTTCCAACAATACGAACGTGCCTTTGATATCTGTATCAATAAACTCTCCGGCTTCATGAATCGATCTGTCAACATGAGTTTCGGCAGCAAAATTAACAACAGAATCCACATTGCTCATCAAATTATCAACAATCTTCTCATCACAGATGTTACCATGATAAAAAAAGAACCTGGGGTTGCTCTCAACATCAGATAAGTTCTCCCTGTTGCCCGCGTAGGTAAGGGCATCCAGGACGATGATTCTGTAATCCGGGTATTTATTCAGCATATAACGCACGAAATTAGATCCTATAAAACCAGCGCCGCCTGTTACCAGAATAGACTTCATATTGTTCCCTTCGATCGACTTTGTATTGAATATTTTTTTCCGCTATATTGAGTATGTTTAATCAATCTCTGTATAAAATAAGTAATATTTCCATAAAATGGAAACATCAGACATTACTTTTAAGTTGATAATTAAAAGAATCCGATGCATTAGGTCAGACCATGAAGATAATTGAAAAATTTAATAAATTCAAAAAAAATATTCTGCTTGGCTCCCTGGTTTTTTTATTCATTCTTCTCGAAGTTTCTATTACTTCCGCTCAGGGGTTTTATTACGGCCGTAACAAAGTCCAATATACTGATTTTAACTGGCAAGTTTTGAAGACCGCCCATTTTGATATTTATTATTATCCTGAAATGGAAGATATCGCGGAGAAAGGAGCCAGATTTGCCGAAGAAAGTTTTGCCCTCCTGGAAACAAAATTTAATTATTCAATTACAAGAAGAATTCCGCTCATTTTTTACAGCTCTCATCTGCATTTCCAACAAACCAACATCACCCCGGGATTTATACCCGAAGGAGTCGGAGGATTTTTTGAATTTTTAAAAGGAAGAGTGGTTATCCCCAGTAATGGAGATTTATTTCAGTTCAAAAGAGTGATTCGACACGAACTGGTTCATGTCTTTATGCACTCGAAAATAATTAATGTGATTTATGGTCACGGAAAAGGTGACGGCGCGTACCCTCCTTTGTGGTTTACCGAAGGACTTGCAGAGCTTTGGTCTGGTGAATGGGACGCTCAGGGCGAAATGGTTGTTAAAGATGCTGTTTTGAACAATTACGCGGTTGGACTGGAACAAATGTATCTGATCCAGGGCACCTACTCCATGTATAAATTCGGACAAAATATCCTTAGCTATGTTGCCGACAATTTCGGCGAAGACAAAATCCTTCTGATGATGGAAAACGCCTGGAAATATGATTATTTTGAGCTCAGTTTCACTGACGCGACAGGTCTGAATTATAAACAATTTGACAGAGAATACCTCTATCATTTGAAAAAAACATATTATCCTATGCTCGGTGATGATGATTTTTCGGCACAGGTTACCGAAACTATCGTAAGAGACGGCTATAATTTTAAACCGGCTTATTATCATGACGGACAAAAAGAGTATGTTGTTTTTGTTGCGAACCGGACGGGCTATTCCAGTATTTACCGTAAGCAAATAAAACCGGTTGATCCCGATGAAAAAGATGAAGTAGAGCTTTTAATCAAGGGCGAAACAAGTTCGGATTTCGAGGCATTTCACATCTTCTACTCAAAAATTGATGTCAACGATGAAGGATTGTTAACCTTTACTTCCAAGAGCGGGGAAACCGATGCGTTATATGTATTTGACATAAACAGAAAAGAGATTATCTCCAAACATTATTTTAAGGGCCTTGTCGCGATACTGTCCCCTTCCTGGTCTCCGGACGGAAAAGAGATTGTGTTCAGCGGACTGGATAAGTCGGGATACAAAGATCTCTATCTGTTTAGGCTTGAGAACACGGAATTAATACGGCTGACAAACGATTTTTATGATGACACGGATCCATCCTGGTCACCTGACGGAAACTTTATCGCTTTCTCATCTGACCGGACCAATTATGGAAAACTTGGCGCGAAAAACATATTTGTACTAAATAAAAATTCAGGCGAAATTTATTATATCACCGCCGGTCTTCAAAAAGACCAGTCCCCTGTCTTTTCCCCGGATGGGCAGTATCTTGCCTATACTTCGGATGTTGCCGGCTCATACAATATTTATCTGGTCAGAGAGCCTCTTAAAAATCTTTCGCGATCTGAGCCGATACGGTTATACAAAATGACTTCATTCATTGGCGCGACATTTGACCCTGAATGGACAAACCGAGGCGATTTATTATTTGGCACATTCGAAAACCGCCGATTTCAGATCAGACTTGACAGAAATTTTATCAATCATTTTGAGGACGCGGTCGAATACAATCGAAATCTCGCTGTTGATTTCAATGATTTCTGGGCCTATCAAAATATTGAGCAATCCCGGGTCGAATCCAGAAATCATTATATTAAAAAATTCGATTTAGATATCGCGCAGACTCAGGTCTCGCAGGATCCGATTTTTGGAACGACCGGCGGCGCTCAACTGGCGTTTACAGATGTACTTGGCAATGATCAGTACTATATACTTCTTTATAATAACTCACGTACAAATTCAGAATTTTTTAAGAGTTTTAACTTCGCGGTTAGCAAAGTTTCACTTGGTCAGCGGGTTAACTATGCCATAGGCGCGTTCAGATATGCCGGTCCATATTACAATCCGGAAGATTCTTATTTTTATGAGGAACGCATCGGTTCATATTTCGCGCTCAGTTATCCCCTGTCCCAATTTTCGAGGCTGGAATTTAATCAGAGCTTAAGTTATTCGGATAAGGACTGGTATTTTGATAAAAGGCGGCAAGCCTGGCTGAATTCAAATTTTATCAGTTATGTCCACGACAACTCCATGTGGGGCGTGACCGGACCAATTGACGGCAGACGTTTGAATTTGACTATTGGCAACACCTATGATTTTATCCATTCCAACGTAAACTACATCACTATTCTGGCTGATCTGAGATATTATCACCGTCTTGGCTTACGAAGCGCCTATGCTGTCCGGTTCCTGTCTCTGTTTAACGAAGGAACAGAAACGCGTCAGTTTTACCTTGGCGGCAGCTGGGATTTGAGGGGTTACAGAAGGTGGTCACTACGCGGCGAAAGGGTGATGCTAATCAGCCAGGAATTGCGTTTTCCTTTCATAGATTTAATCGGTATCAGAATGCCTTTTTTTTCGCTTGGTTTTAATTCTATCCGCGGCGCGGCGTTCTTTGACATGGGAAACGCCTGGGATGACGAATGGCAGGGTCTTCTGGGCAGCTATGGTGTGGGAATGCGGCTTCGTTTAGGTAACTTTATCGCGTTCCGGTGGGATTTCGGCAAAACAACTGATTTCCATTCCACGTCAAAAAATATATTCACTCAATTTTTCTTCGGGTGGGATTTTTAATGATAAAAGTGAAAAATAAATTAATATTATTCACGTGTATGGCGTTGGTATTTTCGCTTATTTTAGCATGTTCTAAACCTTTCTATGATAAAAAACTGCCTCCGCGTCCTGAAAATATCAGTTTTTCTAATACAGGATTTTCACCCACATCTGTTGACACGCCGTTAGAATTTTCCGGGGAAACATCCCTATCCGGAGAAACAACAAAAAAAATCGAGCTTTTAGGAGAGAATCTCATCTTCACTACGAAGAATGGTTTTGTGTATATCATGAACCCGGATGATCTATCGGAATCGGTTAAATTTCGTGTTTCACATGGAGTTTCAGGCTCACCCACTGCTTCTGATCACACCGTATATATAACCTCAGAGATCGGTAAGTTTGGAATTATACTCTATGATCTTTACAAGAGAGCTGAGATATGGAAAAACAAAAATCATTTTTCTGCCGTTACACCGATACTGTTCGGAAATAATCTTTTTTACGGCACATTGGACGGACTGGTTCTTTGCCTGGATGCCCGAAACGGAAAAAAAATATGGGAAAAGCAGATCCCCGACAGAATTAATACAAATTTCGCCTTCTCAGCCAGCGGTCTCATCATTGCGGGAAGGGACGGGCTTGTCACTAACCTCGACCCGGAAACCGGGGTGGTAAATTGGTCATTGAATATCAGCGAAGCGATTCAATCATCTCCCGTTATTAAAAACGAGTACTTATTCGTTTCTACATACCGGGGAAATCTTTATATCATCAATATGGATGACGGTTCGATCCGGTATAAGAATGAATTTAATGTTCCGGTGTATGTTTCGCCATCTATTGATGATAAAATAATTTATTCCGCTCTCAGCGATGGCCGCCTGCTTGCTCTCAGTTTGTCCGATGGCAATATTATTTGGGAAAGAAAATTAGAAGGTCCGCCCACCGCTTCCCCGCTGGTTACACTTGATATGGTAATCGTCGGAACCGCCAGGAATAAACTCTATCTGGTCAACAAATATTCCGGAGAGATTTTACAGAGTCTGGATCTCAAATATCGTCCGTCATCCGCGCCGATTATCTATAAAAATCAATTGTTTATTGGTTTAGAAAAGAGAAAACTCGTTGTATTCAAATCCGCAAAGGATAATACAAATGTTTCCGTACAATAATGGGATATGGATCCTGTTTTATTGCATCATTCTGATCTTGTTCAATAGTCCGTCTCTGTCGGCGCAGGAAAACAATGATGATGGTTATCTGACCATCCGGACAAATGATATATGGAAAATCAGTATTGATGATTCCATTTCTCTGGAGAGCCCTGTTACTGTTTATCCCATCCAGGCCGGTACTCACAATCTCCGGGCAAAACGCATGAATGAAAAAAACTGGACCGGATTAACGGTGCATAAAGAATTCCGCATAAACGCTATGGATACGTTAGTAATTTCCCTGGAACCTCAGAAGTACAGGTTGTTGCAGTCGATACCGGGAGACGCGGGGATATTCGCGATAAATGACAGTCTTTTGGGTAAAACCCCTTTTTATCTGAATACCAATATTGTTTTTAATAAAATATATTTGCAAAAAAAAGGATATTTGAGAAATGAACTCGATCTCACTAACGTAGATGAATGGCCCCTCATGGTTCGTCTCCGTCCTGAACCATCCGGTGAACCAAGTCTTGTAACGACGAGCCGGCCGAAAAATCCAAACGGTATCAAAAAGTTGGTTAAGCCGGGACTCGTGATCACCGCCATCACTTCCAACTGGCTCTCTTTTTACCTTAAAAGAATAGCTGATGATCATTATGACAGCTACAGGAGTACTTCCAATCTTTCCGATATGAGACGAAACTATAATAAAGCAAAAGATTTTGACAATTATTCATCTATCGCGTTGGGCGTATCCGCCGCGGCATTGTCCACCTATCTTTATCTTCTAATATTTGATTAATCTTCCAATAAAAAAAGTTGCGGTAATTTCTGAAGAGCATCAGATAAATTTTGAGGCAGGTCTGATTCAAAGTGCATGGGTTCATTAGTTGAAGGATGCAAAAAATTCAATTCTTTAGCGTGTAAAAACTGAGAAGGCACCAGTTTCAGCAGATGTACGCCTCTTTTTCTCAGATTTGACGGGAGATGCTTTAACTGTGAATCCCGTCCGTGATAATCCGGGTCACCAACTATCGGATGATGCAGATAATTCATGTGCACCCTTATTTGATGGGTCCGTCCGGTTTCGAGTTTTAATTCAAGCAAAGAAAAATATTCAAATTCTTTCAGTACTTTGTAGTGGGTAATTGCAACCCGTCCTGATGCGGTTACCGTCATTTTTGTCGGATCTTTTTTGCTGCGGTTAATGAAAGTTTCAACCGTTCCTTCTTTCTCATCAAACTTTCCCCAGACCAGCGCCCGGTAGATTCTGGAAATTGTTTTTTGGTCAAATTGCGTTCTCAGAGCGCGATGCGTTTTATCATTTTTCGCGATGACCAGAAGTCCTGATGTGTTTTTATCCAGACGATGCACAATTCCCGGCCGGTCACTTTTTCCTGACAAAGCAAGATGGGCTGAATGGTGAATTAACGCGTTTACGAGGGTGTCGCCGGCGGTTCCTTTGCCGGGATGCACCGTCATACCCGCTGGTTTATTGATGACAATGATGTTGTTGTCTTCAAAGATGATTTCCAGAGGGATATCCGCCGGTGAGAGATCTGTACTCTCTTCATGAAATTCAATACTGATATGATCATTTTCCGAAAGTATATAACCGCTCTTAACGGTCTGGCCATTTACCAGAACAAATCCGTTCTTGATAAGTTTTGACAGATGAGATCTTGATTCATCTACGAATTTTTCCGTCAGAAAATGATCCAGACGTTTTCCGGTAAAATGTGATTCGATTTTTAGTTCTTTTAATTTAGCCATTTGAAGATTCAGAAATAGTTTTCTGATAAGATGTAACGGGATTTGGCAAAAAAAGCATATAGAACAGGAGAAGAATCATTCCGCCGGTTACAGCCATATCGGCAACATTAAAAACCGGCCAGCGATCCATGCCATAACCCTGAAACTGAAACCTGAGCAAAGAAAACGACGGAATATTAATATCAAAAAATTCAAAATCCATAAAATCTATTACTCTGCCGTAAATCACCCGGTCCACAAGGTTACCTATCGCGCCGGCTGATATAAAAGAGAGAGACAACTGCACGGGCCACCCTTCATTCCTGAAACGATAGAGATAATAGAAGACGAGACCTGCCGCAAAGAATGAAAGTCCCATAAAAACAACAGGGTTGCCTATTCGGACTCCAAACGCGATTCCCGGATTTTCAACATAGGTAAATCGAAAGAAATTACCGATAACCGGTATGGATTCTCCCAGATACATAGATGTCTTCGTAATTAATTTCGTAACCTGATCAAGGATAACAATGCAAATGATAGTAACAGCCATGAAAGTCGGAGAAATTTTTTTATACATTTTCTTCAATTTGCTTTCTTATCTTCTCTTCGATTCGGCGACTTTACAGTTAAAACAAATTGTTGTTGTCGGGACCGCTTCAAGTCTTTCCAGTCCAATCTCTTCACCACAGGAACGACAAATACCAAATGTTTTGTTTTCAATACGGGCGAGCGCGTCTTCAATTTGTTTTAAATACTTCTCATCTCTCGACGCGAATAAAAATGCCTTCTCCCGTTCCATGGCATCAGTTCCCTGATCCGCCATATGATACGAGTAGGATGAATGGTCACCGGATGCTTCCTTAGTCGTGGAATCAAGGACCACGTTTCGCAAATAATCAATATTTTTTGCGATCTCAACGCGTTTTTTTAAAAGCAAATCCTTGAAAAACTCAGTCTTCTTCTTGTCCATATTCACTTTCTCCTAATATATGGAAAGTCTAGTTTTTACTTAATCCAACTACAAAAGTTTCTTTATTAATAACAATTTCGTTTTTGTATTCTGCGCTTATAGCTGAAAACTCAATTATATCAGCAAGGGTTTCATTGCAGATGTATTTTCTCTGATTCTTTATCGCGGCAGAGAGTTCTTCGGATACTGACCCGATTTCGATTTTAATATGATCGGTTACATCAAAACTGGCGTCTTTTCTCAGATTTTGAATCCGGTTAACAAACTCCCTGGCCAAACCTTCCTCAATCAGATCTTCAGTCAGTACCGTATTCAGGGCCAATGTCAAATCTCTGTCGTTATAAGTCACATAACCTTCTTTTGATTCTGAAAGTATTTCCACATCATCAGTCTCGAGACGGAATTCATGTCCGTCAATCTGTACATGTTCAAATCCGTTATCCATAAATGATTTTATCTGCGGCCGTTCAAAATTATTGATCGTTTCAGCCAGTCTGCCCATCAATTTTCCCGCTTTGGAACCAAGAGTTTTATAATTGGGTTTCGCCTTCAAATTTACAATAGATGACGCATCATCTATAAATCGCAGCTGCTTTACGTTTAGTTCTTCACAGATAATTGTCTGCATCGACATTATGTGATCTTTTTCAGATTTAGTCGCCGGTACAATGAGTATCTCGGAAAGAGGCTGACGTACTTTAATAAGCGCTTCATTTCTTAATGACCGCGCCGCGGTGACTATATTTTGCGCAAGATCCATTTTCTTTTCCAGGTCGCCGTCGATTGCTGATTGCATCTCATCGGTAACCTCGGGATAACGCGCGTGGTGTACGCTCGCGAGACTTTTATCCCTGTTCAGATTCATAAAAATCTCTTCGCTGATAAACGGCGCATAAGGAGCGATAAGTTTAGAAATTGTTATCAAAACTTCATAAAGCGTCTGATACGCGCTGAGTTTATCTGTGCCTTCATCCGATTTCCAAAACCGGCGCCTGTTTCTGCGGACATACCAGTTGGATACATCATCAATCACAAAATCCGATATTGCCCTGGCCGCTTTAGTGAGATCGAATTTATTTATATATTCTTCGACCTGATTTATGAGTGTATAAAGCTTCGAAATTATCCATCGGTCTATTTCCGGACGCTTTTCGATGCTCACCTGCGGAGCTTCAGGGTCAAACTGATCAATATTGGCATACAACAGGAAAAACGAGTATGTATTTATCAGTGTGTTAAAAAATTTTCTCTGAACTTCAGCCACGCCCTCTGTATCAAACTTTTTTGGAATCCATGGCGGAGAAACCGTCATCAAATACCAGCGGATAGGATCCGCTCCAAATTTTTGAATCATTTCTTCAGGGACAACGACGTTCCCCTTGGATTTACTCATTTTTTGACCCGATTTATCAAGGATCAGTTCGTTTACAACGATATTTTTGAACGCCGGTTTATCAAAGAGTAATGTTGAAATCGCTAAAAGCGAATAAAACCAGCCTCTCGTCTGATCTATTCCTTCACAAATAAAATCGGCCGGGAAATTCTTTTCAAAAATCTCTTTATTTTCAAACGGATAATGCCATTGAGCGATCGGCATGCTGCCCGAGTCGAACCAACAATCAATAACTTCCGGAACACGGTGCATCTCTTTACCGCATTTATCGCATTTTATTTTAATATCATCCACATATGGTTTATGAAGATCAATTTTCTCTTTATCTTTTTCTTCAAGATTAACGGCCTTTTCAAAGAGCTCCTTAATTGACCCGATTGCCGTTTTATGTTCGCAATCATCACACACCCAGATATTCAGAGGTGTGCCCCAGTACCTGTCTCTCGAGAGGCTCCAGTCCACATTATTTTTCAGCCACTCGCCAAAACGCCCTTCCCCCACTTCCTTCGGATACCAACTGATTTTATCGTTATTTTTCAGAAGGTTTTCTTTGAACTTCGAAGTTTCTATGTACCAGGATTCACGCGCATAATATAAAAGCGGCGACTGACAGCGCCAGCAATGGGGATAGCTATGCTCTATTTTTAATTTTTTAACTAATATTCCATTACCTCTGAGATCGCTTATAATTTTTTCGTCAGCATCCTTTACGAAAATTCCGGCATAATCGGTCACTTCAGGTGTGAATCGCCCCTGGGCATTGACCGGTCTAACCACCGGAAGATCATATCTCTTTCCGAACTGATAATCATCTTCACCGAATGCTGGGGCAATATGCACAATACCCGTGCCGTCTTCGGTTGTCACAAAATCAGCAAGACCGACATAGAACGCTTTCTTTTCAACAGGAACAAAACTAAAGATTCGTTTATAATTTTTTCCTTCCAGGTCTGACCCTTTGAAAGATTTCAGGATCTTATATGAATCATCTTCAAACAAATCGCCGATTCTTGCTTCAGCCATGATGTATTTTTCATCCGCGTGCTCAAGCAATACATAATCCACATCCGGATTTACGGCCAGAGCCACATTTGATATCAGCGTCCAGGGAGTTGTCGTCCAAACCAGAAAATACGTACCCGGTTCATCTTCCAGCTCCACCCGCACATAAATAGAAGGATCTTTGATCTCCTTGTAACCCTGAGATACCTCATGACTGCTTAGAGGAGTCTCACAGCGCGGGCAGTAAGGTAAAATTTTAAAGCCCTGATAAATTAAATTCTTCTTCCAAAATTCATTTAAAATCCACCAGACGGATTCGATATAATCATTTTCGAAAGTGATATACGGATCATCCAGATCCAGCCAGTATCCGATTCTCTCGGTGAGCGAATCCCAGTCATTTTTATAATTAAAAACGCTGTGACGGCACATATTATTGAATTTTTCGACCCCGTATTCTTCTATTTGCTCTTTACCGTTGATTTTCAGCAGTTTTTCAACTTCAATTTCCACCGGAAGCCCGTGAGTATCCCAGCCGGCTTTGCGGTTAACATAGAAACCTTTCATTGTCTTGTGCCGGCAGACGATATCTTTTACGGTACGGGCCATCACATGATGTATTCCCGGTCGCCCGTTCGCCGTCGGCGGACCCTCAAAGAAAACAAAATTGGGTCCATCTTCGTTCTTCTCCAGACTCTTTTTAAATATATTTTCCTTCTTCCAATACTTTAGAATCTTTTCTTCAAGTTCGGGTATGTTTGCTTTGCTCGAAAACTCATTAAACATTCTTGTACCTGTATACTTTTTACATTCATTTTAATTTTTTATATGGCCGGGATCTACGCCAGCTCCAGGCGCCTGACTACTTCTTTCATCAAAAAGGTTAGTTTTGGTTCCGCTCCATTAGCGGCTTTTATGATCTCTTTAAGATCAACGGGCTGCAGAGAATCAGGAAAACATTCATCTGTAATTACTGAAATACCAAGAACATCCATCCCCATATGAACGGCAACTATATCCTCCGGGACCGTTGACATACCTACCACATCCGCGCCGATGGCTCTCAGGAACCGGTATTCCGCGCGGGTTTCCAGATTAGGTCCGGTAACTGCCACATAAACGCCTTTCTGGAGCTTCATTTTGTTTTCCAGGGCAATCATCTCCGCGAGAGCGATGAGCTTTTTTGAATAGGGTTCGGACATATCCGGAAATCTCGGACCGAATTCATCCATATTCGGACCCATCAGCGGATTTGTTCCCAACAGATTGATATGATCATCCATCAGCATCAAATCCTCTTTACGATATTGCGGATTCATTCCCCCACAGGCATTCGAAATCAGCAGCGTTCTGATTCCCAATTTATGCATCACCCGGACAGGGAACGTGATTTGTGTCATAGAGTAGCCTTCGTAATAGTGAAAGCGTCCCTGCATAGCCAGGATCTGCTTACCGCCGAGAGACCCAAGAATCAGCTTGCCTTCATGGCTTTCCACAGTTGAAACCGGAAAATGAGGAATATCATGATAAGGAATCTCATCATTTATATCTATCTCCTTAACCAATCCGCCAAGACCGGTGCCTAAAATAATCCCAATCTGAGGAGAAACTTTGCTGTGTTTCCTGATATAAGATTCTGCTTCCGCAATCTGCTTACGATATACATCAATATCAAATTCCATCTTATTCTTTTCCTTTTTCTTCAAGTCTTCTTAAAAGCTCTTCCTTCTGCTTCTGCTGCTCTTTCAGTTTGTTTTTTTCATCATTAATCAGTCGGGCTCTTTTTTCTTTGCTTATTTCATAACGAAATTTTTGAGCTTCATAAACAGCGTCTTCAAACGCTCTTTTTGATCCAAGTTTACCGAAATAATAAGCGCCCGTGATTCCAAAAACCGCCATCGGGACAGGCATTTTTATATCAACGTCCGAAGCAATTAACGAGATACCCACGCCGGTTCCCAGCGCCGTTCCAAGGATGAATCCACCCGCGGCGTAGGAAAAAATACGGTTAGAACGCTTATATTCCTTAACCGTGGATATTGGTATCGCGTATGCTTCAAAATCATATATCTGATCGGATTTTTCGATTTTACTGATCTTTTCATAGCCCAATGTTTCTTTACTATGGGACCCGGAATCAACATAGATAAGCGTACTTCCATCGCGCTTAAGAATAATTCCTTCCCTCGTCGTGCCATCCTGTAAAGATATTTTGACGGATGTCAGCGATTTTGGATTTTCGCGATTGACACTTTTACTACCAGCGCATCCGGTTAAAACAATTAAAATTATACCGCTAAACATCCAGATTATTAGCTTCTTCATTGCCATTCCCTATTTTAAAAACTCATCGATATCAATATTATCGCCGAATATATCTTTAAAAAAATCTCCGCCTTTTTCTTTGTCTTTTTTCTCTTTATCTTTCTCCGGATTTTCTGCTTTTTTCGGCTCTGGCTCTGTTGCCGCAGGCGGATTATTTTTGGGTCTGTCAGTGCTTACCGGAGGCGTGGTTTTCTCCTTTTCCCGAATTGGAGGCGCCGGTTTTCGTGATTTATCTTTGAGCTTTGAACGGTCCAGGTCATCCAACTCCAGTACTTCAAGAAGTTCTATCTCTGAAGAGAGCAGATGCCGCAATCGTGAAATCAGTGATCCCTTCTGATTCTTAAGCTGGATGATTTCATCCCGCATCTTGTTTACTTCTATGCGCGCTCTTTCAATCATCTGTGTCGCCGCGAGTTCAGCTTCTTTTTTTACCAGGCTGGCTTCTTTTTGAGAATTCTCTTTTGACTGTTGTGTCGTTTCCTGAACGTTATACAGTGTCTGTTTAAGCGTTTTTTCGACCTCTTTAAAATTCTTTAATTCCATTTCAAGTGAAGTGATATGTTTGCCGAGACGTTCATTCTCATGAAGAACAGCTTCATATTCATTCGCCACCAATTCGAGAAAGGTTTCCACTTCAACAGAATCGTAGCCTCTTAATCCTTTTTTAAATTCCTGTTTGCGGATTTCAATTGGTGTTAACTTCAATTTGCCTCCCATCGAGCCTGTGGGTGATATCTATTGCTGAACGCAGGTAACCGATTTTTTATAATCTTTGAGTTGTGTAAAGAAAACAAAAGATGTAATTCTATAAACAACGCATTCTTCGGACCTACCGGAAATCCTGTCAAAACTAATTATGATATCAACAGATTTCCGAAGCAATTTCAAACTTTAAATAGTTGAGAAAATTACATAATACTCATCAATTATGCAACTACCATAAGAATGTACTTATATAAATTTACACGATTTAAAATAATAGGTTAATCCCGCTTTTTATCTGCATTTACTCAAAATTATTCCTGGAAACCTATATTTTTCGTTTTTGGATCTACTACATGCATTTTAATTTCACCAAATTGTGATTCGAACTTTTTTATATTTTCTTCCAAAGCGCGAACCAGAGATTTTGCATGCTGAGGGGCCATAATAATCCGTGAGTAAACCTTTGCTTTAGGTTTTCCGGGTACTATCCTGGTAAAATCGAATATAAACTCCGCGGGAGAATGACTTATCACAACAAGGTTACTGTAAATCCCTTCGGCTTCTGAATCACCCAGTTCAATATTAATCTGTTTTTGCTGAGAAGCAGACATTTTTCTCCCTTCAAGGTTTTAATTCTTTATTCAATTAGTAATTATGATTACATTCCATCTGGAAATATTAATAATTGTAAAATTTATACAAATTGAAAATTTATGTCAAGCGAAGGTCCTGAACCGGATGGGTAAAATTTCTGAAGACAAAATTGATGAAATCCGAACTTCAATCAATATTGTACACTACATATCTCAATTTGTTAATCTCAAAAAGACCGGTGTGAATCATAAAGGCCTTTGTCCCTTTCATCAGGAAAAAACACCTTCTTTTACTGTCAATCCGGAAAAACAAATATTTCATTGTTTCGGCTGTGGAAAAGGCGGAAATATTTACACCTTCATTATGGATTATGAGAAACTAAACTTCCCGGACGCCATCAGGAAGGCAGCCGATTTCGCCGGGATTTCAATGCCGGCTGATGAGTATGATAAGGAAGAGACCACTTTATTCCAACAGCTTTTTATGATCAACCGGATCACATCGGAATATTTCATCCGTAAACTAAACTCCCCTGCAAACAAAAAAATTCTGGATTATTTCCTGAATCGTAAAATTTCACCGGAAACCATCCGGGATTTCGGTCTTGGTTACGCGCCCGATTCTTTTAATCAAACTCTTAACGAGCTCAAAAAAAATAAACTTGATCTAAAGCAGGCATCAGAATTAGGTCTTATTCAGAAAAAAGATTCGGGCAACGATTATTATGATAAATTTCGCCACCGGATCATATTTCCATTTTACAATTTAAGCGGAAAAGTCATCGGTTTTGGAGGCAGGAAGCTCAAAGAGGAACAACAGCCGAAATATCTCAACAGTCCGGAGAGCCCGATTTATAAGAAGAGTGAGCTTCTTTATGGATTACATCAGGCTATCACCAGTATCCGGCAAAATGGATTTGTCATACTTGTAGAGGGCTATTTTGATCTGTTAAGGCTGGTTGATTCAGGTATAAAGAACGTGGTCGCAAGCAGCGGGACCGCTTTAGCGCCCCAACAGGCAAAATTAATTCGCCGCTACTGCCGGGAAGTTTATATCGCTTATGACGGAGATGAAGCCGGTATTAAGGCTGCAATCAGAAACGCGAACATCATCGAAACCGAAGATTTAAATTCGTACATTGTCCCCCTGCCGAAATCAGAAGATCCTGATACTTTTATTCTGAAATACGGGCAGAAAGAATTTGAAAATTTATTAAAAAAGAAAACCCTGCCCATCGAATTCCAGATTAATTCATTTTTCAATATCAATCCTAATCCATCTCTTGAACAAAAAGACATTTTCATCCAATCAGTGTTACAAAATTTAAGTGTAATCAACAATCAAATAAAAGTAGGCTTATATCTGCATCAGATATCCGACAGGCTCGATATTAATGAAAATTTACTGGTTGGACAGCTCAACAGACTGAAACGGGAAGGGCATAAATATAAAAAAGACGAGGTCGCCCCCGCTCCCAAAAAGAAAACCCGCGTCCACAGAGGTATCTATAAAGCTGAAGAAGGTTTGATCGGATTACTTCTGACCGGTTCAGAAGATTCAAAAAATTTTATTATCGCGCAATCAATGCGTGAAATGTTCGAAAATGACGAATTCATTCTGCTTTTTGATCATATTATGAATGAATTGGAGGAACACGGCACCATTGATATCACAAAACTGCTTGATTCTATAGATGACGAAGAAATCCGGGAACTGACATCAAAACTTGTTGTGAGTGAATTGCCTGACAGTCCTAAATTTATTGCCGACTGCCTCTATCAGTTAAAAAAATGGCAGCTGGAGAAAAAAGCCGCCGAATTAAGCACACTGATTAAAGTCGAGGCAAATTCTGACGAATCAGTGTTACACTATACAAGAGAATTAACGCTTTTGAGAAAAGAGATTGCCGAACTGGAGCATCAACGTAAATTAGCTTCTAAATTCTAGTGTGAGACATGTCACAACAATGTGGAACCTGTGGCTCTATAATGTATTAATGAAATTTAAGATTTACGGTATCTCTATTTAATTCATTGTACTCAATGATTCTGAAATAAATGCATCAGGGAGAATTAGCTTGATGACAGAGATATTAATAATTGACGATAGTGAAATTCAAATTAAAAACATTGTTCGTCTTTTTACATCATCGGGTATCACTTCCCGCTTCTTAAGCGATCCAACAGTGGCGATAAATTCAATTCTAAATGATCCTCCAAAGGTCATTCTTCTGGATATTATGATGCCCGGAATAGATGGTTTGACCTTGTTAAGGGAAATAAAAGAAAACCCAAAGATTGCCACGATTCCCGTTATCATGCTGTCTGGAAAAAATTTCCCGCCCGAGAAAAAAAAGGCTATAGGGTTAGGCGCTGAAACCTATCTTACTAAACCTGTAAAAAACGAAACTTTAATAAATGAGGTAAGGACCTTTTTATAGAGGTTTTTTGATGACAAGTTTAAAATTTTGGGGAGTACGTGGTTCGATCCCGACACCCGGTCCTGATACGGTCAGGTACGGCGGGAATACGGCCTGTATCGAATTAAGGCATAAAGACAAGTTAATAATACTTGACGCGGGTTCAGGCCTGCGAGCTCTTGGAAATGAACTCATGAAATCAAAATCAAGTATCACTGCAAATATATTTATAAGTCATATGCATTGGGATCATATTCAAGGAATACCCTTTTTCACGCCGGCTTATATACCGGGCAATCATTTTGTGTTTTACGGAGCCGAGGATTCTGACAAAAGTCTGGCCGATATTATTGCCGGACAAATGGATCCGACATATTTTCCGATTGAACTAAGTGATATGGGCGCGAAACTGGATTTTCAACGTCTGTACGAAGGTGATTACACGATAGACGGGATAAAAATCCAGACACTTTACGTCAATCATCCGGGCAACGCGCTGGGGTATAAATTTACCTTGGGAACCAAAAAAATCGTATATATCAGTGATAACGAACCTTTGCCGGAAGCAAATAACAATGAATTAAAAGCATTGGAGCCAGGTTCATTTATCGAGGATGATGGAAAAGATAAGCTGATTAAATATATAAAAGATGCATCAATTCTAATCCATGACGCGCAATACACACCGGAAGAGTATAGTAAACATGTAACGTGGGGACATTCTCCATACGATTATACCGTAAAACTGGCCATTGAAGCGGGAGTCGAAAAACTAATTCTGTTTCATCATGATCCGCAGCATGATGACGACTTTATTGATAATATGCTCATGAATGCCCAAAAACTGGCATTCGAATTAAAGGGCAACATTGAAATATCAGCCGCGCGGGAAGGAATGAGCGTTACATGTTAGATTACTGATGCGCCTCCAGCCAGTTGCTGCCGACACCTGTATCCACTATTATCGGGACAGATAATTTTATAGTGTTTTCCATAATTGATTTGATTTTCTTACTAAAATCATCGACAACGGAATTAGCCACGTCAAAAACAAGCTCATCATGTACCTGAAGAATCATTCTCGCGTCAATTTTTTCATTTTTCAGATACTCATGGATGTCAATCATCGCTTTTTTAATCAAATCAGCGGCCGATCCCTGAATCGGTGTGTTTATGGCTGTTCTCTCCGCAAATTCTCTGACCTGTCGGTTCGTACTCTTAATTTCAGGTAAATATCTTCTGCGATGCATTATGGTTTCAACATATCCGCTCTCTGATGCCCGGGCTATACACTGACGCATAAATGCCTGAATACCGGGATAAGTCGCGAAATAGCCGTAAATGAAGTCTTTCGCCTCCCCGTTACTTATTTTAAGACGATTCGCGAGTCCGTATTCATTCATACCATACATAATGCCGAAATTGATTTCTTTCGCTTTTCTCCTGTGATCCGGCATAACCTCGGCAATCGGAATATTAAAAATTAACGCCGCTGTGGAAGCATGAATATCCGCTTTATTCTTAAAACTTTCTATCATCGTTTCATCTTTTGATAAATGAGCCATAATTCTAAGTTCAATCTGCGAATAGTCAGCACTCAGGATTGAACGATCCTGTGAAGAGGCTATAAACGCTTTACGGATTTCCCTTCCAAGCTCAGTTCTTATGGGGATATTTTGTAAATTCGGGTTACTACTCGAAAGTCTTCCCGTCGCCGCGACTGTCTGATTGAATGAAGTATGTACTTTTCCGCTTTTCGGATGAATTAATTTCGGGAGCGCGTCGATATATGTGCTTTTTAGTTTTGTTAATTTGCGATAGTTCAAAATCTTCTCGATCAACGGATGCTCACTATATTTTTCAAGAACATTTTCGGATGTTGAATACTGCCCCGTTTTGGTCTTCTGCGGTTTACGGAAACCTAACTCAGTTTGAATCATTAGCTTCTCAAACATGATTAATCCCAGCTGCTGCGGAGAATTGATGTTGAATTTTTCACCCGCGATCTCATATATTTCTTCTTCCGTTATGCTGAGTTCTCTTCCCAGCTCGACGGACATTTTATCAAGGAATTCCTTATCAAGTTTAACCCCGTTTCTTTCTATCTTCATTAAAACAGGGACCAGAGGCATTTCCAGTTCATGAAACAGCTCATCCTGGTTGTTTTTATGAAGGATGGGGGCAAAAATATTTCTTAACTTCAATGTGATGTCCGCGTCTTCAGCGGCATAATCCGCGACTTTTTCGGCAGGTATATCTGTCATAAGTTTTTGATTCTTACCGGTTCCGATCAATTCTTCTATATGAATAGTCTGGTAATTGAGATGATATTCGGCCATTTTATCAAGATTGTGCTGTCTTCCGGATGGATCGATAAGATATGATGCTATCATCGTATCAAAATATATTCCTTCGACCGAAATACCGTGTTCTTCCATGATACTCGCGTCATATTTAATATTCTGGCCTGATTTCCTGATTTTTTTGTCCGTAAAAATTGGCCCTAACATCTCCATGACCATGTTTTTGTCAAGCACAATATCCGGATGCTTCAGAGGAATGTAATATGCTTCGTTCTCCTTCCAGGCGATTGCAATTCCCGCTATTTCAGCATCGAGGACATTGAGCGAACTTGTTTCAAGATCAAATACAAATTCCTTTTGCTTTGATAGTTCGCCTACCAGTTTGATAAATTTATCATCCGTATCAACCAGATGATATTTGACCGGGAGATCTTCCTGTTTACTGAATAATTCCGCCTGCCCCGTGCCCGATTTCTGCGCGATTTTAAGCATTCTATCATACAGCCGTCTGAATTCCAGCTCTTTAAGTAATTTATCGGCGACTCCCATATCCCATATTTTAAATTCGAGATTTTTTATATCCACATTCAGAGGTGTATTCAGATCAATCGTCGCGAGTTTTCTGGATAAGGATGTCTGTTCCTTAAATTCAATGAGATTTTTTTTGACCACACCTTCTTTTAGTTTATCAATCCCGTCATAGATTCCGTCAATGCTCCCATAATCTATCAGCAGTTGTGTCGCCGTTTTGGGTCCTACCTTTGGAATGCCCGGAATATTATCAGAAGTGTCACCGATCAGCGCGAGCCAGTCAACAATCTGCCCGGGCTTAATCCCGAATTTCTTTTGTATCTCAGAAGAGCCCATAATTTCCGCTGGCTGGCCTGTTTTACCTGGTAAATATAGAAAAATATGTTTGTTCACAAGCTGAGCCATATCCTTGTCGCCTGAAAAAATGAACACATCCAATTCAGGCGATGCAAAGCGATGCGCGAGCGTTCCTATGATGTCATCCGCTTCATATCCATCTTTCTCGAGAAGGACAAACTCAAATGATTTCAGAGTACTCACGAGCCGCGGATACTGATCAGCCATCTCCGCGGGCATTTTCTCACGTGTTGCCTTGTATGGCTCATAGATTTTATGTCTGAAGGTTGGTTCCTTAGTGTCGAAGATAACCGCGACGTAATCCGGATTCTCATCTTCAATCAACTTAATCATCGAATTTAAAAATCCGTATGTTGCTGAGGTATTTTCGCCTTTTGAATTAATAAGTGGGTTACGAATAAATGCGAAATAACTGCGGTAATATATCGCTGAACCATCTACAAGAAAAAGTTTCTTGCTCATATATCAAGCCTCTTTATTTCAAAGTGACTATTGTGACCCCGGCATCTCCTTCTCCCCATTTGCCCAGGCGGAATGATTTAATATTTTTCAATCCTGAAAGAAATTTATGCACCGCTTGACGCAGTGCTCCCGTGCCTTTTCCGTGAATCAGGCACACCTCATCCCACGAACTCAATACAGCGAGGTCCAGATAGGCTTCGATCTCACTGATTGCCTCTTCAGTCACCAGTCCTCTCAGATCCAGCTCATTTGGTATATTCGCGGAAACCCCGGACATACCCGAGCGCTGTCTCATCTGCTCCCGCGGCTGTTCATCTTTTACCTGCCCATGTTCATCAAGGATATCAATATCTGCCCAATTAACCGTTATTTTGACGCCGTCTCTGTTTATTTCAACTTCTTTTTTACCTTTAAAAATTTTGGAAACCACACCGGTGAAGCCGAATGATTTCGAACGTACTTTTTGCCCCGGAACAAGTTGATCAATATTTAACGAAGAAGCTTCCTTTTTTTTACCTAATCCCGCGTCAATTTCCTTTTTCTTTCTTTCGATTGCCTCTTTTGCCTTTTTTATCACGGTACGGTCACCCTGGGATTCCCGGATTTCCCTTATAACCGCTTCTATCTCCTTATTCACATTGGCGAGGATCATTTTCGCTTCCTCAAGAGATTCTTTCTCCAATTTTTTACGGTTTTTGGTGAAAGTCTCATTTTTTATACCATAAAGCTTGATCAAACCATTCAGTTCAGATTCTTTTATACTAAGTTTCTCAGATAATTCCCGGTAATGTTGACTTTTTCTAACGACATCGGCCAAAAGCTGATCCAGTTTAAATGTCTCCTGCCCTGTGATCGAGACCGCTCTTTCCAACATACTCTCATCGAGCCCCAGACGCCGGCAGATTTCGAAAGTATAACTGCTCCCGGGAATCCCCATTTCAAGTGAAAACAGGGGTGTCAAATGATTGCTGTCGAACTGCATAGCCGCGTTCCCGATTCCCTTCGTTTGACCGCCAAAAGATTTTAACTGATTCTGATGGGTCGTCACGATGGTGATGATGCCCCTACGGTTTAGTTTTTCAAGAATAGCAATCGCCAGGGCCGCTCCTCCCGATGGCTCGGTTCCGCTGCCTATTTCATCAATCAGGACAAGCGCGTTATCATCAACTTTATTCAAGATCTCGTTTAAATCCTTAATATGTGACGAAAAAGTGCTTAAATCCTGTTCAATTGACTGTTTATCACCTATGACGGTAAAAATCTGGCTGCAGACCGGCATACGCGTTCCGTCGTCCACCGGAATATGGAATCCGCTTTGAAACAACAGCTGCAAAAGACCAATCGTTTTTAAAGTGACGGTTTTGCCACCCGCGTTCGGTCCTGAAATAATCAGTTCGTTATTATCTTTACCGATCAGCAGATTCAATGGAACCGTGTCATTCTGAATTTTTTTCAAAAGAACGGGATGTTTGCCGTTTCTCAGGTCCCAGTAGAATTCATTGTTTACTTCCGGAGAATTAGCATTAAACTCATTGGCGTACTTTGCCTTTGCCTGAAGCGCGTCCAAATCGGTAAGTATATTAAGATTTTTAATGAGATCGGTCTGTTCTTCACGAATTGAATTAGAAAGCCGTTTTAGAATTTTTATAATCTCTTTATTTTCATCCATAAAGAGTTTTTGAATCTGATTGTTTAGATCAACCGCTTCCATGGGTTCCACAAAATATGTGGCTCCTGAACCGGACTGCCCATGGACAATTCCTTTGATTTTTGATACCGAATACTCTCTCACAGGTAGGACGAGCCGGCCGTCCCTTAAGGTAATATATTCTTCCTGCAGAAATTCAGAATTTTTTCGAATGATCCTTTGTAACCGGATATGCACTTCATTTTGAAGCTGATGAATCGCTTTTCTGATTGTTTTCAGTTCATTGCTGGCATTATCATAAATCTGACCGGATGGATCAATTGTAAATTTAAGCTGATTGAGCAGTGTCTTTTTTTCTGCCAGCCTGCCGACGATTTGTGTGAGCTCCGGATATTTATCTTTTATTTTGATAAAAAACGCGCTTATATCAGCAACGATTTCTAAAAAATTCTGTATTTTAAGACAATCTGCAATCTCCAGATAGCTGTCCGCCGGTTCAATCCGGTTCAGAAAAAGCCGTATATCCTCAAACTCCCATATGGGCAGCCCGCCATCCGCGAGATATATCTCCCGCATCTCACTGATCTGGATTAAAATTTTATTCAGCGTTACAGGATCCGTCAGCGGCTGACTATTGCTCAGACGGCTTCTGCCGGTTTCGGAAACACATTTTGATGAGATAAAATCAATGATTTTGTCATATTCGAGGGCTTGTTTAGCCTTTTCGAAGCCATATATTGTTGCCATATTTCTCTGATTAAAAATTGATTAATTTTTTTGCGGTTGAATCAGCCTGTCTAAAACCGTCAATGATCTGATCATATAATTTCTCATTACCGGGGATGAATGCAACAATAAAATTATAAATATTTGGCGCGAAATTTTTCACCGAACCGTAAACCATGCTGTTTTCTTTACCGATTGCATTTAATAAAGTATTTGAACCCGGTATAAATTCGATCATTATCAGAATGATACTTAAAACGAAAACGGTTTTCACAAACCCGAATACCCCGCCGGCTATTTTATTAACCGGTTGAAGTAATCCTAATGAGGCAAAACTGTTTAGAAGTTTACTTAAAAGTCTGACGGTGAGGTTCACGGCAAAAAAGAGGACAATAAAACCGATAATCCTTGCAGCGAATTCAGGGAGTGACGGAAATGAGACAAGCAAAAGCTGAACTGCCGGTTGAAGATAATATACAGCAATAAAAAACCCGAGGATGAGTGCAACCAGAGTCATTAACTCTGTAATTAGTCCTCTGAATAATCCCCGGATAGTAAATATTGCTATTGTGATGATAAGTGTGATGTCTAAATAGTTCATTATTCCTGAATTGAGAGCAGTTTCCTTACAAGATTCTGTACAATTTTGCCGTCAGCCGCGCCTTTTAGTCTGTTCATCGCCTGCCCCATTACTTTTCCCATATCTTTGACTGAGACAGCGCCGGATTCAGCGATGATGCTGGTTAAAATCTCTTCGATTTTATCTTCTGAGAGTTGCTCGGGAAGATATTTTTCTATAATGCCTATTTCCTGAAGCTCTTTATCCGCAAGATCCTGACGGTTACCCTGCTTGTATATTTCGCTGGAATCTCTGCGTTTTTTAACCGCGCTTGAAAGAACCCTGATCACATCTTCATCAGTCAGTTCAGCTTTTAATCTGATCCGTTCATCCTTAATCTGCGCAAAGACAGTGCGCAAGGTAGAGAGTTCTAATTTTCTCCCTTCCTTCAAGGCAGTCTGCATATCCTTATGAATCTTCGCGTCAAGAGCCATTACTCATCCCGTTATATTATCGATTCATCTCAGCCATTAATTTACGCATCTTTCTTTTAGCCTGGTTCATTCTTCTTTTTCTCTGCTCACTAGGCTTTTCAAAATGCTGGTGTTTTTTAATATCGGCCATCAATCCCGATTTTTCACAAGATTTTGTAAATCTTTTGAATGCTTTCTCAAATGGTTCATTATCACGGATTTTGACAGTAATCATAAATGGATCACACCTTTCTATTTATTAATATGAATATTTATCGGGATTTGTTAAAATTTCAATTTCATACTCTGCGGCTTGTTTCCAGCTGCGGTCAGATGCCGCCATTTTATAATGCTGGATCGCTTTCTGTGTTTGACCGGTACCTTTATAAACTTCTGCTAAATTAAAATTCGCGCCTGCTTTTATCGTGCTGCTTCTCGACAAATCTACCGCGGTATTGAGCGCTTCTTCTGCCTGATTATACTTTTTCATCGCCAGATATACAACACCCAGCCTGTAATAATAATCACCCTGTTTAATTCTTTTCTTTTCGGATTTGATTGCATTTTCAAAGGCTCCAACCGCCTTGTCAAATTCTCTTAGATTTTGATAGGCTAATCCAAGCACATTATATCCCAGTGAATAACTTGGATCTGCTTTCACCGCTTTTTCCAGATATCTCACCGCGTCTCTGTTTTCCTTCTGATCATACAGTATTTTTCCGAGTCCAAAATTTGCTTCACTGGAATTTTCATTAAATGCCAAAACAGCTTTATATGTGTTCATCGCGTCAGCGTCTTTTTGCAAAGCAGACTGGAGATATGCAAGCGCGATGTATGCCTTTTCAAATTGGCTGTCTAATTTGATCGCCTGTCTGTAGGAATTTTCAGATTTATCATACTGACCGGTTTTTTTATAAGCGTAACCGAGCATGTAATAAGCCTGAGGAAAATTATTATCTGCTTTTATCGCTTCAAGATATTTACTGATCGCTTCATTGTACTTTTGTTTTTTTACAAAGTTATTGCCTTCATTATAAGCCTGCCCGGCCGCAGGGTCTTTTTCAACTGTCGACTGGCCAAACACCAGCTGTACACTTAATAACATTAAAACGATAAGAAAAAAACTTCTTTTCACCAAACCAACCTCCCGGCTTTATTAAGATATTTTACTTCCGGACGCAATAATGCGCACTAAAAGTGTTCAATATAATAATTAATTATTATCGTATCAAGTATGTATTTTCCGAGAATTTGAAAGATATAACTAAAAATGCTGTTTTTTTGTTTCCAAATAGCGGCATATATGAAAAAAGAGGCTACAATTCTTCCATTTTCTTTTTAATATTTTCTTCGATTTCAAACATGGCATTGGGAATATTGACGTAATTCGTCGTGCGTATTTCCATTGAATTAATGAAATTCTCCAATTCCTGCAGCACAAATGTGATCTTTTGTGTTTCCTTTATACTTATTTTTGACAACTTTTTTGAACGTTTTATATTCATGGGATCCTGTTCGGAGAGCTGCGCGTAACCGTATATCGTTGTCGTCGCGTTATTTATATAATGAGCAAGCGTGGCAAGAACCTGACGGAGCGTTTCAATTTTTGTCAACATCTCGTCCTTTTCTTTCCGTTGTTCATCCAGCAGTTTACGGTTTACATATTCTTCATAGACTCTTTGCACCTTTGTCGGCAGCAAGGTTATATTTTCAGCTGATTTGATTAAAAAATCATTCGCGCCGTTCTTTAATGTTTCAATCGCCGTCGTAAGTTCTCCGTCACCAGTAATTACAATAATCGGTATATCTGTCTGCTTGCGTATGATTTTTGTTAATTCATCACCGGACGCGTCCGGCAAATTGAAATCGAGCAGAATTACATCCAGTTCAAGAAGATTTACCCCATCCATCTGTTTTTTTGAAGAAACAATTTCAATATCGCATGACAGTTCATCCCGCAGAATATCCCCCTCAAGAAAGGCATGATCTTCATCGTCTTCAATAATCAAAATTCTGTATTTGTCCATCCGTGAGTCAGCCCTATTTTATTCAAAATATTCATATTCGGTTAAAATCTAACTTCCTTAAGCTAATAAAAAATGTGCTGCCTGCTCCGGGTGAACTTTCCAGCCACATCCTTCCGGCAAGCTTCTCAACCATATTTTTTACAAGTGTTAACCCCAAACCCGTTCCAAATGAGGCGGAAGGATAAAATGCCGGCAGTTTTTTATAACTTTGAAAAATATCCTGTTGTTTGTTGAGGGGAATACCAACACCGTTATCTGAGATCGCAAAAATAAATTCCTCTGAATTTTGTGTAAAAGAGATATCTATTTGATTATTTTCATGGTTTTCCGGAAAATATTTACAGGCATTATCTATTAAATTTAAAAATATATGTTTGACCAGATGGTAGTTTGAAAAAATCACCGGTAATTTTTGATTTATATGAATAACCACATGCTTTTTATCAAATTCAAACTGTAAATCATCTTTAATTGACTCCACAAGCATGTTCATATCTACTTCCGCGGCAGGACTGTGCTGTTCCAATGTTTTAAAACTGATTAGTATATCCTTGATCATCTGCATTTCTTTTTCCATGTTTCTGCGGATTCTTTCCAGGCGATCTATAATATCCGGTTCAAGCTGACCGTTATATTTACGATGGATTGAATCCAGCAGACCCATTACATTCCTGAGCGGAGCATTTAAGTCATGTGAAACCAGTTTCAGCATATTGTCTTTTTCACGAATTGACTCAGCCAGTAATTTATTAGTTGTTTCGAGTTCAGTGGTCCGTAAACGCACTTTTTTCTCTAGAGTTGCCAAAACATCAAAATTCTCCGCGCTAAAGGCAATCGTATTCGCCAGCAGAACCATTTTCTCCAAATCCTGATCGGATATTCTTTTATTCTCACCCAGATACCCTACAACTATTGCTCCATGCCTCTGCGTGGAGGTGGAGACAGGAATGAAGGCAAACGTCCCGTTAAGATTAAATTTATCAAGGGTGCTCTGAAATGGTGGCGTCGATGATATAAATTTGTTTGATTGGTTTATTTCGATAAATTCTTTTGTATTCTCAGGAATGATGTAACCCACAAACTCTTTAGCCAATTTATCATTGATGAGGGTAAGGCCTTTGATTTGTGAACTGTAATATCGTAAAGAGTTTGCTTCCCGAATAAAGAAAAAACTAATGTGATATCCGAAACTTTCAGTAATATCCTGATTAATTCGTGAAAAAATTGAATATTTGGATTTTGTTTTTTTTAGTTCGATTGATAAGTGAACCAGTCCGGACATAATTTCAATTTCACGATCGAGCGCGTCCTGAATCATCCGCTCTTTTTTATGCGCAAGGTCCAGGAGGTTGGGCATATCTTCTTTAAACTCTCTCAATTCGGCAATCTGCTCTGACAAATCTGATATATTCCTGCTGATCTCCCTGAATTCTTTTGATTCACTTATAATCTTATCCGATTTTACCTGTCCCGCCGTAAGCAATTTAGTAATGTTTAAGAGCTTTCTTGTTGGATTTGTGACAATTCGGTTCAGAAAATAAATCAACGAACTCGATGCAAACATCGTTATTAAAAAGAATACCATCGCTGCGTAAATCGCGCTGTTTTTTTCAAATACTGCCTTTTCAGGCTCCAGTCCCGCATAGATTTTTATAGTGGTCTGCTCTGCCCCGCGACGATAGTATTCTGAAATCAGCACAAAAACAGGCTCCCCGTTGATGTTATGAACCCGCCCCGGATCAAGCGCTTCAATCACATCCAGCTTCATCGAATCGGCGGGATAAAATACGGTCCGGTTATTAAATTTTACGCCGGCATATTTTATTCCCGGGTATTGTTCCAGATAACTCACCAATTGCTCGGAAAAGGTCTGATCATTTTCCTTTTCATCTATAACGGCTTCAGTGATAAAACTGATCTGTTTTTCGAATCCATTCTGCATATTAATCAGGCTATTGAAGTAGATAAGTTTGGGATAAAACAGAAAAACGATAAGATTCACAAGAATCATTATGGTAAAGATGTAGAGGATATATTTTGTTCTTACAGACTGCTTTGAAATATTCAAAATTGCCTTTACTGATAAATTTTGAACTCACTTTAATAAAATGTTTCGACAACATCGGGCATAAATTGAGTTTGTTTTGTGTTTATGAATTATAATTAGCCATTGATCGGCGATAATTAAAAAAATTGCGGATTTTTATCTTGTTCAACTAATTTATATTGACATTGACTTCTTATAGGATGACTCATAACTTTTGAATGATGACGAAGTTTTTGTCACTTTGACACCCTTACAATAAGAAGGAATCGTCATGAAAATTTTCGTAAAAAAGGAGTATGACGGTTACTTTTATGTAGCATCCTGTATCAACTTGCCGGGGTGTTATGTACAGTCTAAATATCTTGATGATATAATGGAGAAGCTCCGCAAGGCAATCGATTTATACAAGCAAAATTAT
>JACDJC010000661.1_pt1 | contig 37884 bp, 52 predicted proteins | sample 7454191 | NCBI WGS metagenome assembly JACDJC01 (sample SAMN14253291, study PRJNA609438) | sludge metagenome | isolation source: sludge after 25d culture with pyrite and EDTA | collected 2018-12-20
GGTCAATCTAGTATCTACGCGGCGGGCGGCGCTGCGGGTACGGCACAGACGTCAGGCGTTCGTAACGGTGGCGGTGCGGGTTCAGGTGGCGGCGCAGGCTTCGGCGCAGGTGGCGCGGGCGGCAATGGTAAGGCTGACGTAACAAACGGCACTGACGGGACCGCAGGCACTCTAGGCGGCGGCGGTGGCGGGTCTGCAACGGGTGGCGGTGTCACTACAGGCGGTAACGGCGGCGCAGGCGGGCAAGGCTTTTTATACCTCGAATGTGTGACGGCAACAGCTTGGGAAGGGACTATCTAAAATGGACTTAGCAGATTTACAGGTTAGATCAAACGGACAGACGGTCAAAGTCGACGCAAGTTGGTGGAATGACATTCGATTAGTATTACTCGGGCTTTTCGGTACGGGCGTAACTGCGGCGGTACAACAGGCTTTGTCGAATAACACGACCGCAGTCGTGACGAATTTAATTTTCGCAAGTGCTTCGATTGTCGACTTCGAAGTGAACTACACCATAGTACGGGGTTCTCTTCGTCAGTCGGGTAAGCTTCGCGGCTACTTCACTACGACTTGGAACTTATCGCACGAAGCCGATGACGACGCGGGCGTTACGTTTTCGATTGACGGTACAACAGGTCAGGTATCTTACACGACCGACAATTCGTCGACGGGTAAAATGCAATGGAAGGTCATTTCAACTTTTTCTATAGAGGCATAAAATGGACAGACTAAAATCTTATTTAAAATCACACGCAAAATTTATCACGGTTTTTTTCTTAACGGCTTCGGTCGCATCGGCGGTCACGACTAAGAAATTTTTCGAACCAGTTCAATCGACTGTCAGTCTTACCGCACCGATTACAAACGGCGGTAATTTACGACTTCAATCGAATACGCTTTCGAGTACCGATACGAACGGTAATATTATTTTAGACCCGAACGGTTCGGGCGGCGTAGTTCTGACCGACCAAACGGCGACGACAGTACCGTACTTAGACGCGAATAAAAAATTAGTTTCGAGTGCGGTAACACCAACAGAGTTAGATTACCTGCACTCGGGTGGCTTGCCTCGTTCACTTCTCGCAACAGGTACCGCCGACCACGTAATAATCAATAACGGTTCGGGCGCTCTATCAAGTGAAGCGAATTTAGCAATAAGCCGTGGCGGTACGGGCGCGGGCACGAAAGCTGCGGCATTCGATGCGCTTTCACCAATGTCGGCAAGTGGTGACATTATCTACGGCGGCGCAAGTGGTACGGGTACTCGCCTTGCAAAAGGTTCTGACGGTCAAGTTTTAAAATTATCAAGTGGCCTTCCCGTTTGGTCAACAGACGCAACGGGTTCGGGAACTGCGAACGTCGAAAGCATTTCTTCTACTGACTCGACCGATGCGAATAACCAGATAGTTCTTTTAAGTGGTGCGTCTTTCACTCTGACATTACATACCGCTGTCGGTAACACGGGTCAGATTTTAGATATCATTCATAGCGGCACTTCACTAACTCAAGTTTACACTCTCGACACCACAAGCGGTCAGACTATCGGCGGCGTTGCGAGTGGCGCGTATGCACTTTACACCAATGGTGAATTACTAAAAATAGTTTCTGACGGTTCTAATTGGGTAATCATAGGTCGAAAAACCGACACCGACTGGGTAGACGCGGGCGCGATAACTATAACGGCGACCACGACTAACCCGACAAAAGGAACGGGAACAACACGCGACCAATCTTGGTGGCGGCGGCAAGGTCGTGACGTACTTTTAAAATATCAATATCAGCATACAGTCGCGGGTGCGGCGGGTTCAGGCGATTATCTTTTTGCGTTGCCTGCAAACATCACAGCCGACACTACGATGATACCTGTTTACACAGCGGCGGTCGGCGGCGGTACTTCTAGGTCATCTAATAATTTAGGGTATAGTCAGTGCGCAGGTAGCGCGGGTCTTTTTGGTTTTTCAAGTTTGTACGACTCTACAAAAGTTAGAATAATAGGCGCGGTTACGCCGTTCGGTGCAGGCAACACCGTCTTAGACCATGCCGATAGCGCGGGTAATTGTAATTTCGGAAACGCAGCGGTTAATCTAAATATAAATGCACGAATACCCGTATCCGGGTGGCAACCGTAATATGGACCAAGTAGTCACGACCATTACTGTTGTGATTTCTCTCGTGGTATCAGTCGTGCCCGTTGGTGCATGGCTGATTTCATATAACGCTAAAAAACAAACTGAAATTGAAAAACTAAAAGCGGGCAATACAAAGTCAGCACTTAATCGACTTGACGAAGACGTGAAAGATTTTAGAAACGCTATCACTTCAATTCAGGCTACGGTCAAAGATTTAAACGCGGCACTCATTCAAAATAGAAGTGACGTTTCACTTCTAAAAGAACGACTCGACGACACGAAAAAACTTATCGAACGTTACGAAAAAGATCACGACTCGAAAATACGAAACCTTATCAAAACCGAAATCACAGAACTGACAAAACAGCTAATGTTAATAAGGACGAAAAAAGCGCCATGACGATACTAGCTGCGGGCGTTACGGCTTTCGTCCTAGTTATATTTTATGGACTCTTACCCAATAGAAAAAAGCAAAATAACAACGTACCATTAACTAAGGTAAATCTTTTGAATTCAATAACAAAAGGCGAAAACGTTGAAAGAGATATGCATAGATCACCATTGGGTCGGCTACGTGGTTTTGATAGTGACACTTGTCGTAGAGGCGTGGTTAGGGCGAACAGACAAAATAAAGTCGGCTTCGCTTTTAGAGATGACAATACGGGTAATCGTTCGGATAATTAAGCCTCTCGTAACAAGTAACCAAAACCAAGGGGTGATAGAAATGGACTCAAAAAAAGCACAAGAAAAAGCTGCGTTAGCGAAAGCCGCTGTTCCAATGGCGAAAGCCTACGACGTTGCGGTACTCGGTAAACGTTTAAAAGAAGTAGGCGTCGCTAACGGCGAACAGCTTGCGGGCGAAATCTACTTCGTATCGAAAGAGTGGGCAAAAGAGTCAGCGCCACTTTCAGAAAATAAAATCGACGACGTTGCGGCACCGTTCTACGACCAAGCCGACCAATTCGTCATACCACAGATTGAAAAAATCGACGGTAAAGAAGGGTAACTAAGTGGGCTTGTCCGACACAGAAAAAGCGGCACTTAAAAAAATTGCCGTTCAAAGGTTAGCTAAAGAATTCGTCACACGCTTAGCGGCGTCGGCTTCATTCTTTGGGTGGCCTGTCGTCGGGCAAGTCACTACTTTTTTCGTAAGCATACTAATCAATTTCATAATTGAGTGGACGTCACTCGGCATTACGTTGGTGTCGATATGGGTGGCGAACAAAGAAGAAGCAAAAAAAGCTGTCGAAGCCCGCGAAGAACTCGACAAAAAAATCAAAAATAAAGAAGACACTAAAGACGCTGAAAGGCGGTTCAATGAGACGGCTGATAATCTTGTCAAGCTTCGTATTGTCGGCGTGTAGTCTCGAAGTACCTAACGTCAATTGGTACAGAGATAAAGGACCACTCGGCGCACGAATGACCAACACCGTAAGCGGCGAAAGCAAAGACATTTCTAAACCCGAGTGGGACGAAATACGCTTTGGAATGTTCTGCACTGACGAAATGAGTTTCGCAAAATATCAAAAGTTTATCGAAGACGCTTGTGCTATGACAAAAAAATGTCACGTCAAAGACGTAAACAAAGCCTTAAAAGAAATCGAGAAGAACATACAAAATGGAACACTCTAAATTTTCACAACTTATTTCTGACGGTTCCGTTTTTCAGACTCCCGACTGTAGACTGAAACGCGAAAAAGAATTTACTGCGATTATCATACACCATACGGGCAACACTGCATTCGACGAAAGCGGGTGGGCACGAGTGGCTGAAGGCGTTCGAAAGTGGCTTACAACTAAAGACGCTAATTTCGTGTCGGCACATTTTCAGATTAATCGTGACGGCGCTATCATTCAGCTTTGTGACCCGACAAAATATGAAGCTTTTCACGCGGGTAAAAGTGAACACTGGAACCAAGATTTAAGAAAAGTTGTGAGTGACTGGAACAGATACGCTGTGGGAATAGAACTTGTCGGCGACGGCAATAATAACCCGTACACGCCCGAACAATATGCGTCGCTTATAAACTTATCAAAAGAACTTCTGACCGTGTTCCCGATAAATATTAAAAACATTTTGGGCCACGAAGAAATCGCGCCGGGTAGAAAAACAGACCCCGGCTATCTTTTCGACTGGGCTAATTACTTGCGGTCAATAATTACTTAATATCTTTTTTGATATGCGCTACGAAGTCTTGGTGTAGTGCTTTCAATAGTTCAGCTTTTGAGATACCCAAAATTTTTCGAATATCGTTAAGCTTTTTTATGGGGAGTGGTGAATAGCCTCTCTCGAAATTCGAGATAAACTGCGAGTGCGCGTATTTAAGTTTTCTTGAAATTTCACTCTGAGAGACGCCTTTTTTCTCTCTACGAATGCGAACTAAATTAGCCGTGTTTTTATATTTCATTATCTATATTCCTCGTAAACTGGGTTTCTCTCAACGTTACAATCGAGTTCGTTTTTAAAATATCTAAACCAATTTGACTGACGTTTTAAATAAAGTCCACTACAAAGATTGACACACTGGTATTGGTTTTCTTCACCGCAGCTAGGTTCTTTATCTTTAGGTGCGCAGCTTGTGAAAAATAAAATAATCACAGTAAAGACAATACAATAGATTAACGCTAAGAAAATTCGTCTTCTTTTTCTATCTGCGGCTACGACCGCGTATCTTAGCGCATCTACAATATCGTCTCTATCGTTCATATTTCTAAGTGTCCCATATTTCATGTTTAGTCAATTTATTTTGACAATCGCTACACCACTCTAAACCGGGTGCCGCAAGTACAGCGGGTATTTTGCCCGCAAAGTCTTGTTCTGACCCGTGAACTTCACACTTCGCTTTGTATAGCCGTTTCGTATTGTTTTTGAAAACCGAGACTTGCGTCTTCGTTATTCGGCTGACTCTCGTTGATATTAGTTCCCACTGTTCCATTTATATTTACCCCTTTGCATCTAGGACATAAGTTTTTAGAGTTCTTTTGTTTTTTAAGTTTTCTCTCGAAGTGGCGGTCGACACCTTCCCAAGTTCTAACAACTTGAAATGCGATACCCGCTTTATCTACTGCGCGAAGAAGTTTCGAACCGTTGCCGTCAATGTGGCGCTGTTCTCTTTTCTCGCCGACTTGTGTGAAACCAAGATAGTGTCTTGCGTGTTTAAAATGTTTTTCAAAGCAGATTAAATAAACCGTGCCGATATTTTTATTTTTCATTTTTTAGCTTCTGTCGTTATGTAGTCCCAAAAAGCTTCCATTAGATATTTCTGTTGCGACCAAGACGCAGATTTCAAAGCCTTTTTTAACTTGTAAAAGTCTTTGAACATTTCAGGTTTATTTTTGAATGCGTTAGCTACTCTTCGTCTGTAAATTTCTTGGTCAGCCGCAAGGTCGGCATTCGTCCATTTTTCGATATCGGCTTCAGACTGTTCAGGCCCGTCAACTTGGTTCGGTGACTTAGCCATAAATTTAGCCATTCGACCGTCGTGCTTTTTTAGTTCGACTTCGTACCACTTACCAATGTGAACCCATTTTCGGGCGGTATAAAAACACTCTTCTTTTTTATCGTCTAAAAAACAATTAGCGATTTTGTCGCCATTCAATCGGCGACCTATGTAAAGTAGTTTACCCTTTTTCATAACTAAAGCCCTTTCACTATCTGTTGCCACAAGTTTTGTAGGCGTTCGGTTTCTTCTTCTGATTTCGAAAGCATATAAGCCGTTGCGAATTTCTGGGCTAAAAAATCTTTAATCACGTGCGGCGCTTTATCTACCACGTTACAAAGTGGGCCGATTGCGATAGCGTTATAAACAGCTTCTCTTAGTGTCTTTGGTGTACCGCCTAGATTACTCATTGTTCACCCCTTCAGTTATCGTTATGTGAAAATTCTTTTTAACTACTGTCGGTTTCGAATTTCGTCTCGTGTGCCACGCAAGTACAGCTTTGTTACGAGTGGCTTTAATCGGACCAAGTGCGAAACAGTTCTCGCAAAGAATTCGAAACGCTTTTAATATCGGGTCAGCTAATATCGGTTTACATTTTCGGCTACCGCAAAACGGGCAATGCTTTATGCCGAGTATCTTTTTATTTTTCATATTAGTTAATCCCATATAAAGTGTTTAATTCGTTTAGCACTTCGTCTGCTAGCAAGCTAGAACCTTCTTCAGTGTAGTGAACGTCATTCGGGTTCACGTGCTTATCTTGAATAGTTTGGCTGAACGTGTGCAGGTCTAAAACTGGTATGCCTTCGGCGTTCATTACTTCGACCGCTGCGGCGTTGAGTGCCTGAACTCGACTGTCGTTTCTATATGGTGTTCCGGGCAAAACTTCAGTCGTAAGAATGAAAAGCGGCTTAGAAGTGCGGGCTTTGATTTTCTGGGCTATCACGTGAAGGTTATTTTTATATGTCGAAACTGGTGTATTGACCCAGCTTGCCGCGTCCCAAAGACCGTGGTTAAAAGTAATCGCTTCCCATGTAGCACGTTGAGACAGCCACAAGTCGATTTTCTTTACACCGTTTGAAGACTCCATAGCGTTACAAAGATTATGAGATACGTCGTAATTAGTAGCTAAAGCGTCTTGAACATACGGCGTGTAACCGATTGAAATTGAGTCACCGATAACCAAGATATCTAGGCGAGAGTCGTCAGCCGTTGCCGTTTCATAGCAAGGGTAAGCTTCTTTATCTTTAGAAGCACAAGCCGAGAGAAGAAGACCTAGGGTTAAAATCAGAAGTAAGTTTTTCATACTGTCACCGCCTTATATAATAAATATACTCCATAACTTCTATGGAGTCAATTTTTAATTACATAACTTCTATAGAGTGTATCAGAGTGAAATTACTTCTTAAATCGCGGCCCGACCCAGCCTTCAGCCTTAACAGGTAAGCCGTCGGCCCACTTAGGAAGGGTTACTAGACAGCGTATATAGTCTTCTATTGTCTTCGTATTCGTTTTGGCTTCGCACACAAGTTCGTCATGCACGTCGAACAGGTAACCGAACTTAGACTTGACGGCGTTCTCTACACCATTTCTCATAACGTCGGCACTGATAGCTTGGCATATGTTCTCAACTAGAGAACCGCCGTAGGTGTGAACCCTCTCGAACTTCCTTGTCTGAGAGTTTACAGCCCAGTAATGAACGCAGGGCTTTGGTTCACCCCACGGCGTATCTTTCATTTTGACCGAAGGTTTAAAATAAGCAAGCCTTCGACCGCTTGGGAGTTCACACCAAAGAAATTTATCTTTTACGAAAAACTTTACCTTATGGACTTTAACAACGGTGCCCGGTTTCGAAATCGCTAAGATTGCCGCCCGTTCTACGTTGTACCAAGCTTGGGTCACTTTGTAGTGTGACTCTCGATAAACCTGTACGGCTTTTTTCGCTAGGTCTTCGGTCATTGTTTTGATACCGAAAGAGTCAACACAAGTAGTAAGGAACTTGCGCCACCCCATGCCGTAGCCGCAAGCGAGAACTGCGACTTTACCTATGAAGCGTTCGTCGTCTGTGATTTTGTTAATCGGCTTATTGAAAATTCGGGACGCCATAATTTTGTATTGGTCGACACCTTTGGCAAAACCGTCTAGCACTTTCACGTTGCCCGATATCCAATTTAAAACTCGGCACTCGATTGCGTTAAAGTCGGCGCGAAAAAGCTCAAAGCCTTTCGTTGCTTTAATCATGCCGCGAAGACAGCTAGAAAATAATTGAAGCAAGTCACCGTACAAAACTTTAAGAGTGTCTATGTCGTATTCAAGAATGTCGTCGATAATCGCGTCAGTGTTTTTATGAATGCCACGCGGGAAGTTGTGAATCTGAATGCCGACCGCCGAATTTCGTCCGGTGTTCGCGCCATGCCATAAGAGTAGATCGCGGGCGCGTAAATCGTCGGCACAAGTTCTATCTAGAAACGCGAAATATTTCTTATTCGAAGTTTTAGAAACTAACTGTCGTATGGTTAGAACTGCGCGAACTTCGGTCGACAAGTCGTCACGTTCTAAAATTTCTTTCACAGTGCCCGCACGTAAATCAGAAATCTCTAAACCTTTAAGTCTAAGCCACTCTACCATTTTATCGCGCTGACTTGCCGACTCTACGAAGTGGCCCGTGATATTTTGAAGCCGCCCTTGCATTTCTTTTTCAAGGGTCTTAATCATTTTAATTACGCGGGTCACGGCTTCGATATCAATGTGAACGCCATTTAAGTTGGTGTACTGATTAAGTTCCCAGTGCTTTTGTTCACTCGGTATCAAGTCGGGGAGTGCGCGGTCTAAGTGTCTCTCTACGTCAGTGTCGGTTACGCAATAATCATAAATCGACCACAGTTCGAATTCATTGTCGTACCATTTTTTAGGTTCAGGTCCGATGCGACCGCCTATGTTCCATTTCGTCCATTGCGGTTTTGGTTTTGAATATTTTAAAATAAGTCTTCGACCGTCCATATTTTTCTGGACGGGGAGTTCTAAAGCGAGTGCCGCATTTTCTAAGTTACGCGGTAAAGAACAAGCCGCAGCTTTCGCAGCGGTACACTTCCAACGTGACGGCGGTAAATTTAGAATTGCTTCATTCACCTTTGCCGTCCATTTTAAATTCAATTTCTATGGGACATGAAAATATAAACGCACCGATAATAAAAAACGGTTTCGCTAAAGCTGCACGAAAATTAAACCACTTCAATGCTTTTTCACACGAAATAGTAAGTACGATTTCTTTTGGTTTTATTTCGTCATATTTTAATTCAAGTGGTTTCACGTTATCTCGCTTTCACCAAGTATTTAGGTAAACAGTATTTTGTAATCGCTTGTTCGAATAGCGCGTTGTGCGCAACGAATTTATATCTTTTATCGCGGGCCGCTTTTCTTAGAATTTCTGGGAATGGCATTTTGCCGGGTAACCAAAGCTTTGTTTCGCCGTCGCCGATTTTATACGACATACACATGATTTCAGTCGAGGGGTGCTTCGCGTACTTGACTGCACCAACTTTTTTTAAGTTGGCTTCTGACCGCGTTTCGTAATCTAAAGTTATTTCTATTTCACCCGCCATTTTGTCGTACAGCCTTTATTCGTTCTTTCATTATCTGAACTTCATTAGTTAGAAATTGTTTAAGTTCACCCATTACCACGCTTTCGAATTCGTTTCTACGGTCATAGTGGGCTTCGATAAAATCGGCAAGCCCTGCTAAGAAAAGCCCTTGTCGTTCGCACTTGTTATGCGTGAACTCTAAGGACTCGGCGAGTCGGTCTCTCTCGTAGCGTAACTGTTCATAAGACTCGCTGTTTTCGGTAGATCGAGTATGTGGTCGATTGCCGCCTTCCATGTCTGACACCTCTCTGCAAAAAGTAAGTCGAGACACTTGTAAGCAACTTCGGGCTTCTCTTTGTAGAGGCATTCGTTAAACTTGTGACCGACAATGTATCTCATTCGGCTTTGACACCCTATACAAGCTAAATCACTTTCGTTCACTTTTATGTTTATCGTTAAGCCCTGTCGTCTTCTGATTTCTCGGTGTTCGACTGTCGCAACGTTGTGACCGAATATAATTGGTGTAGTGGTAGTGCCTGCAAAATGTAAAAGCCCGTTATCTAAACCCAAAACAAAAACCGCTTTCGACATAATCTGAACGGCTTCTAAAATTGAAGTCTTCTCAGTTAAGTCAATACCTTTTGACAGGTCGTAATCGTCTTGCACTACTGCGTTATATCCTATGTTCTTTTCAGTGCCTTCGACGAAATCACGCTTACCCAAAAACACGGGCGTGACGCCACGAGAACGGGTATAGGCGACGAGTTCGTTAAAGTATCGACCCTTCATGACCCTTGCCTTTGCCGTCGCGCCCGGCGTGAATACGGCGTAAGGCTGGACTTTTAGTTCGGGCCACTTCCATTGACCCGTATAGTTTATTTCGGGCAAGTACCCATAGCCTTCGGGTGGGCGGTCGATAAGCGCATAGTATTTAAAACCCAAGTCCATAAGGTGTGCGCCTGTTGCATTTATCAATTGGTCTTTTGGGTAATGAACGAGTGCGCGGTCTTCTAAGTCCGGTAACTCTTCATGTGGCAAAACCTTCCATTCTGGGAACTCTCGCATAATGTATTTCGCTACACTTCGAAATGGTTCTCGAACGTAAATGCGCCCGATAAGGTGCGGGTTTTCTTTCGCCGCCCAGATTGCCGCCGACATAAAATTTATGTAATCACCTAAGCCGCCATTGATAAAAATAAAAGCGGCGTATTGTTTTGGTAGTGTCGTGCCTTTAAGAAAATATTTTTCGTTCGCATCGACCACACCCAATGAAGACTTGCCCGTGACGTGAATTTTTTTAGGTTTAAACGGGTTCATAGGGAACTTACTTTTACTCATGACTTAGCCCCGCCCTTTGCGAGTTCGGCTAAATCTCTCGCTGTCTCTAATTCTTTTTCTGTCGGTTCTTTCATAAGTGGGTATTCGTAAGCCGCCTTCGGTATCTCGGGCAATTTACGCCACCCGAAATCGGGTTTTGAAAACTGACCTTTGTCGACAAAGAAACCGCAATAAATTTCGCCGCTATCTGTAAGGGCTAAAACATTACCCGCACTATTGGTCGTTAGTTGTACTACTTTCATTTTGCACTTCACCTTTCATAGTTTCGCCGACCGCCTTTATTTTCTCGTCCCACGGGCCGGGGTGTTGTTCTTTACCCCAAAGAAGAACGAACTCTCTGAAGCGATAGCGAACCATATAATTTATTTTTAATTTTTTCTTGTAATACTTGGCTTTGATTTTCGCACCCCAAGTGGTGTCATAAGCAAAACCTTTCGCGTCTTCAATCCACGAATGCATTATGGTTTTACCTTCTTCACCCGGCATGGTGCTTACACCAATGCCGTGACAGATAGTAATTTCTAAGGGGAGTGATTTATCAAAAAGTGCAAGGTGCGCCGTCGAGTCGAAGCACCGACCGATAGGGTTTAACGGTTCTGGTATTCTAGGTTTATCGTTTACCATTGGTGTATCTGTGTTCATTCGAACCACCCAAGCCTTTTAGCTACTTCAATTTTTCTAATACTTATTGTTTTTTGTTCTTCTCGCATATCGCTTGCCATTTTCATATATTCACTCGCTTTTGTTTCAGCTTGCGGGTGTTGGATTATGTACTCATATACTTTTATATCGCTGAGAAGTTCTTCGCTGGGTATTCTACCGTCGTCGCGATAGTGAACTAAAAGGCGTAGTTGGTCTTTAATTAGTGGTAGATAACCGCTACCGATTTCACGCTTGCCAAGCCAAGGGTCATTTAAAAAAAGTTTAGGTTCTTTCATTACCATACGCCTTTCAAGTTACTCATTACTTCGTCTTTAAAAGCTTTTGCCCGTGCTTTTTCTGTCGTCTTTTCTATGCGGTCCCGAACTTCACTCAAGGCATGGCACGGGCCTTCGTTGTAGTTTTCGTATTTAATAACTTCAGCGTCGTGTGCCGCGTTCAAAGCACACTGAAGTCGGTACATGAAAAACCGAATAGCTGAATAGTGTTTACGTACTTGCTTTGGTGTCGGCATTTTTTATCTCATAAAAGTTTTTAAAATCTGTTCGCGTTCCCACGCTTTAATATTTTCTTTCATTTTAGTTTTCGCTAATTCAAAACCCGCGTCGACGCCTTTGCTTATTGCTTCGTCCATAAGAGTTAGAACCATGTCAGCCGTTTGTTCGGGCGTCTGCTTTGCGATTTTTTCAACCATGTTAGCTCTAAGTAATTGTATTTCTTCTTCGTGTGTCATTTCTTCTAACTCCTTTTTTACTGTGTGCGCGAAGTGGTCGTTCATATCTCTCTTAAGCCCTATGTCGAAACAGTCTTCACACCAAAACTCTGCGCCCGTGTGGTTCGCCATTTCGTGAATTTCAATGCCGCAGTCTTTGCAGTTTTTCATAACTCCAAAATCTCGCCTTTTCGTTTTTTAATTTCTCGGTCGATATACCATTTAGCTTTTTCTAGGTCTTCGACGCCATTCTTTAAATCAGCCCGCCACAGGTACTTAATCGCGTTACCTAAACAAAACCCCATGTGTTCTGTTATCTGAATGCATTCGACACCACTCGGGTGTTGGGTGTAGTGCTTCGGGTGATTAACGTTATCGTTTTTTACTTCCATAAATTACCTCTAGTAGCCGCCCGTGGTATGCACCATTTCGGCGGCGCTTCTCATAACAGCGGCGGCGAAACTTCAGCCGGGCGGCTACTAAAAGTGTCCCGTTAGTCACTTTGCTTTGTGGGCTACCTAGGCCACGGGACCACGACCTAAACTTTTATAGCGATATCACCGATGCTTAGCTTTGGTGAATTAAGACAGGATACCTTCTATAAAAGAGTGAAATTTTATAAACTATATTCAGCGTCGTCGCCGTCTTCGTCGCCGCCACCTTCGTTAAATGACAAGTCGTCGTTAGACTCTTCTTCGCTATCGAAAGCTGAGTCAACGTCAATGCCACCTGCGAATGAGTCGCCTTTGTCGCCGTCCACTGTGCGAAGCTGTACCGCTTGCAAGTAGAGAGAAACGAAATACTTCGGCTTACCAGTTTCGGGGTCAACACCCGCTTGTGTCACCTTAGCGCGAACCGCAAGACGCGCATAACGACCGCCATAGATTTCGTCTTGGTCGTCAGTCTCTACCGCTTGCTTCTGTCCGTTAACTACTTTCACTTTACGAAGCGATTTCGCACTCACGTACCAAGTACCGGGGTAACCCGCTAGGTCTTCTTTCAAGTCGCCGTCACGCCAAGGCATAGAAATTTTCGGCCACTTCTTCGGGTCTTTGCCGAACGCTTCAGCCGCAGCTAACTTAATTTCTTTGCGCATATCTGTCAGGTCGTCGTCTTTCGCGAACAAAATTGACGTCTGATAATATTCTTTCGCACCATCTTGGTACGCTTTGGGTTCGTGAAATGCTGGGAACGCAAGTCTACCAATTGGTGTAGTAAAGCTGCGCCCTTTGAGTTCTTTCAATTTAGAATTTACTTTTTCTGATTTTGCCATTTTTAATTACTCCTATTTTAGTTGTTTAAAATAAATCAAGTTGACCGTCTTCGAAGTCTTCGTTCGATGACGTAAGTTCGTGTTCTTCAAAGTTCTCGCTTTCGAAAGCTTCGTCGACCGAAGTGGTTTCTTCTTTTCTACGTTTTGAACCTTTTCGCCGAGACGCTAAAAGTTCGTCAGAAATCGGCTTGCCTTTTCTCTTAACCGATTTTTTCTTAAGCGGTTTTTTTGCCGCCTTTTTCTTCTTTGCCATTGATACTCCTTTTCGTTATGGCGGTTAAAAGTAACTCGCCGCTTTTTCTATCTCTACTTTTTCTTGAACCGGACAGATATCTTTCGCCGTACACCAATGACACCACTTGCCCGCGAATACTTTCGCGTTCGGTTTTAGTGCGCGTTCAATACCTTTGCGAAAAAATGTTTCATATGTCTTAAGCGTTTCAATGCCGAAAACACTTACGCGAAACACACCGTCAGCGTGACCGACGTTCGGCTGAATGACTCCGATTTCAATTTCGTCAATCTTGTCGAACCCAATTTCATACGCCGAACCCAATGCATAAAACATAAGTTGTGTATTGAAATTTCGAATGCCGCGATTATTGTACTCAGTCTCGACAAGACTTTGACCTTGCTTATAATCGTAAATCTTTAGTCGTCTAAAAATCGGGTCGTAAATTCGAATATCACCCGTGCCGAAAACACCTTCGTAAATATACTCTAACGAAACTCTCGTCTCTAGTTGTAAGAGTTCGCTTTCGCGGTCCCAGTTTTCGGCTACAATCTCGACCGCTTTTTTCACTGCACGATAAACGTTCTTTGCTTTAAGAAGCGATTTCGGAACCTGCTTAATATTACCCGTCTTGATAAAATTCTTAAGCCACAGTTCTAAATAGTAGTGACCGACAGACCCACCGACCGACCAAAAGTTATCGGGCGACTTAGGGCGCTTTCGTGAAAGCGCAACGGAACCCGGACAGTTAAGCCAACGTTCCGAACCGCTTGCAGAAAAATCAGAGTGCTTTCGTTCTTCACTCAAGACTTTTATAATGACGTTTTTTTCGATACCTTCTTCTGAAAGTTTCGAAATAATATTATGCCATTCGGGTTTCACGTTCGACTCGTCCCTTCTTCTCGCCACCCAATTTGTTTTGAAAGTTCGGGCGTCATGCCGCCGAGACTTTGAAAACGGTTCTCGAAGTAAAGATATAGTGGTGTAGTTCTATCGAAGTAAACATGACCCGCAGGCGCGTACCTTCTAAACTTTGCAAGTTGAACTACGTCCATAGCGTCAATCTGTTTTTTATGCGCTTCTATCTGTTCGTTTGTTAGTTTATTTTGCTTCGCCATATCTATACCCATTTAGTGTTTACGTGTTTTCTAAAAATCATTTCGATTTCAGCTTGTGCGCCGTCTCTCGTTTGGTCACGTGTATCGTCTGAATATTTAAAATTGTCTTCGTTCAATTGAACACGCATGACTTGCGCATTCACTAAACAATTAAAAACGTCTTCAGCCGATAGGTGCCGGGTTATCGCACGAGGCATAATCGAGAAGCACCACTTGTGTTGACCTGAAAATTTCGAAGGCCACGTCTTATGTTCATAGAGAGAAAAGTCGGGCACGACTAAAATTAAATACCCATTCGGTCTTACAAGTTCCCACCAACGATTAAGCGCACGTCGCGGGTTTTCTAAATGTTCAAGACCGTGACTCGAATAAACCCAGTCAAAAGTTTCGGGGTGAATGCCTTCTAAAATTTCAGCGTCGCCGTGTTTTAAATCGTAAGGTATGCACTCGGGTGTCACGGGGTCAGTGCCGCAGCATATGTCAATGCCGCGCCCTTTGAAGAACTTTTCGAAGTCGCCGTTTTGTTTTCTTCTGTTGTAGCTTTTAGAAGTTTCGTTACCCATGTTACCGCCACACTATAAGAATGCCGACACCGAAAACCATATAACCGAAATTCGCGCCGTACTGGTTAGTAACCGCGACCGCTACGATAACGACCGCACCCGTTCGCATTGCTAGTCTTAAAAAAACTCCGAATGCTGTTGCCCACACAAGTTGTTTATTCATGTTTTCACCACTGTTAAGCCTCTAGGCGAGGGGAGTTCTATCAATTGCATTTCTTTATTTATTTTTTCTTTTAAATTCATAGGGCCGTAGGGGTGTTCGTCACTCGTGTCGTGAACCGCAATGACAGTGCCTTTCGGCAAAATCTGTCTACACAGTTCGACTTCTTCAGGCCGCACCCGAATGTCGGTATCAGAGAAAACAAAATATCTTTTATTAGTATCGAACGGTAATTTTTTGAGAAAAGAAATCGAGTCGATATTCGTTACCCACTCGATAGGTAAGCTGTATTTTTCAGCCATTGCCGAAGCTTCAGCGTTTACGCCTACTTTTTTATCGACAGTGAAAACGCGACCGCATCCTAAATCTTTTGCCGCCGCACCAAGTACCAAGGCCGAAGCGCCCGTCTCGGTTCCAAGTTCAATAATGTAATCGGGTCTCGTGATAAAAATAAGACCGACTAGGCACATTGCTTCTTCTAATGAGATAGCACCAACACCGAAACCAAGTTGGTGAAATTCTTTGCCGCGAGAAATATCGGGGTGGCAATCGTTAGCCTTTACGCCCACTTCACGCAGAACACTCTCGACGTTCTGTAAATATGATTTCATTACCCCACCCCTTTATAAATGTTTTCAATCGGCGAGTCAGATTAGAGAGTCAAAATCTCACACTGACCGGGCGGCTTTTGATTCACCGTAACTCTTTCGAGTGCCGTCACGCGCTGACAGACCGTCGCCGATTAAAAACAAGATTGATTACCCCTCTAATAACTCCATAACTTTTGAATAGTCTTTAGCTTTGATATCGTCAACAGATTTAGCTTTGACTGTTTTCAAAATCTTAATCGCAGCTTTGCGACCCGCAGCGACGTCGACTTTGCCTTTCACTTTAAAGTTCTTCATGAACTTTTTAAATGCGGCTTGCACTGTTGCTTTAGAAATCTCTTCGCCTTCTTCAGCTTCTTCTTCTTCAGCCAAGTCTTCGTCGAGTTCTTCAGCTTCGTCTTCTTCGACCATTTCTTCGTCGTCCGAAGCTTCAGCTACTTCTTCAGCCGTTTCTTCGTCTTCGAGAAGTGCGTCGTCTTCTTCGACGGGCGGTTTCGATTTCGCCTTTTTAGTTGTTTTCGTCTCAGCGGCACGAGTTACTTTTGTCTCTCGTGTTGCGGCTGTTACAGGCTTGTCACCTTTCACATTCGCGTAATGACTGAGTACGCTTTGCGCTTGTGGCTGTGTTAAACCTGAAAGCGTAAGTGTGATTTCGTTCATATCTGATACCCCTTTCGTACGTTGTTAATAGTTTCTTTTTTATCTAAGCACGTCTTAAGTACATATTGGTCAAGTGTGTTGGCAAGTACAATGTGGTCAGCCACGACAATATTTTTCTGACCCCTTCTATAAAATCTATTTACAGCTTGGTCAATTTCACTTGGTGACCACGGACTCTCAATAAAAAAGCAACGATTGCCCGCTTGTGCGTTACGACCATACGCAGTTTGTACTTGCCATATGATTAATTTTAACTGACCCGACTGAAAGTCTTTTTCGATTTTCACGCGGTCTTTCATTTTCACGCGGCCCGATATTTCTTTCGGTCTATATTTTTTAAACGCCTTGAGAAGCATGTCTATCGTCTCATGGTGTATCGCGAATATCGCGCAGGGCTTCTCAGTGTTATCAAGTACGTCAGCTATGTACTCGTAAGCGATTTTTACTTTATCAATTGCAAGCCATTGCCTATACGCCGTAATTGCCGACAGGTCTGAACTCCCGATAATTTCTGAGAGTCTTTTCTTTTTTAAAACTGTCTTCTCTAGACCCGTAATGCGTTTCGGTTTCTTGTAATCGAGTGTGACCACACGTTCGATCTTTTTACCTTTTAATTCGGGCCGTGCTTCTTCGAGAGTTTTTTCTAAAATAAACTTATTATATAGACGCTTATTTAATTCGTCTTCACGTGACGACCCGTTAAAGTCCCACACTTCTCTAGGTCCGATTTTTCTTCGGTGCCCGTTGCAAAAACGTACACCAAACGAAGTCGAAGAAGAGTAATTGATAAGGTTCCAAGCGAGTGCAAAAACAGGCGCGTAAAGATTAATCGGCCCGCGCTGCATATGAGTACCCGAAAGTAAAATAACTTTGTCGGCCCTATGAACTATGCCTTGACCGATAGTCCATTCACTCCCGAAAACTTCTTTCGTTCTCTCGGCTTCGAAATTAATAAACCGATGCGCTTCGTCGACTATGATAGTTCGAAATCTTTTTTCACGTATCGCTTCGGGTATCAGTTTAAAATTAAAAGCCCGGTCACGTACAAAGAGAGTGTCAGCGCAAAGTATTACGTCTTTAGCCGTTTCAAACTTTTCGAAGTCACTCCATTCGGTTACCGTCACGGGTTCTAAATTCGGTCGCCATAACTTAAACTCTTCGACCCAGTTAGAAACCATGTTCGGTGGCACTATATATAAGGCGGGCAAAAGCGGCCCTTTACTTAATATAGCGTGAATTTTGTCTGCGATTATCGCGGTCGCCGTTTTGCCGACGCCCGCTTCGAATGCTAAGTAAGAGTGGTTTCGCGTCAGCGCAAAATGAACGCCCGTTTTTTGTACTGGGTCAAGGCGAGAGTCTTTCGAAAACCAAAACGCTACGTTAGGGTCAGACATATCGAGTCGTCTCGGCTGACACGTAACACTATCTAAAAGTTGTTTAGTCGAAAAGTCGAAATGTTTTTTATATTTTATGGCTTCGTTCCATAATCTAGTACCCCACGCCTTATGTTTATTAAGGTACATGAGACCGTCGTTTCGTAATTCGTCTTTGAACGAATACGCATCACGACATAGAAACCAGCCGTTTTCAAAACTTACTTGCATTTATTATCTACCCAAAGCTAATTATGAAGATTATGTTTAAATTAGTTAATACTTTGCTTTGGTGAAGTCTATATAAAAATTATGGGGGTATCGCGTTATGCTAAAGGACGCTAGGGTTTTTCACAACTTAGGGTTTTCAATTCATCTATTGCGTTCTGGGTCAAAGGTTCCGATAGAACAAAAATGGTCAACGAGTCCACGAAAAAGCTGGGACGAAATAAAAAAAACGTACAAGCCGGGTCTTAACCTTGGTGTAGTGCTAGGTAGTAAATCGAAAATCGAAAACACTTACTTAGCTGTTATCGACTGCGACGTAAAAGGTATCGGCAAAAAATACGAAGACGAACTCAATGAAAAATTAAAAGAGATTATTAACGTGCCCGCGCCGACTGTGCTTTCGGGTCGCGGCAACGGTTCAAGGCATATCTATTTTAGAACTGTGAAACCGATTACTCCCCTTTCATATTTTAAGTCAAAAGAAAAAGTGAAGGTTCTTATGCCTTCAGTACCGCCGTCAGGTAATGACCGCAAAGCACTGACCGAAGACGAAATAAAACGCGGCTACAGAAGTCGGCCCGCGTGGGAGATTTCGGTTATGGGTACGGGTCAACAGGTAGTTTTGCCGCCCAGTATTCACCCCGATACACAGAAGCCGTATAAGTGGGCGAAACCCATTCACGACGTGAATGATATTCCCGTACTCGATCTATCACACTTATATAAAGAAAAAACGAAAGAGAGTTCATTTTTAGAAACCAAAGAAATCGAAAGAGATATTTTTTCTCATGACGTTGACGTGTCGTCACTCCCCATAGGCGACAAGTTTAAAGCCATGATTAAATCGGGTGAAGGCGTGGACGACAGATCGGCTAGTTTATATTCGGTCTGTCTTCACGCCTTACACCATGACGTGAGTCGAACGGATATCCTAAACGTTCTTACGAACCCGAAATATTATTTAGGTCAAACGGCCTACGACCACGCAAAAACAAAAAACAGAAAACGCGCAGCTAAATGGGTCGTCGAACACACGCTAAGAAAAGCCGAAAAAGAATTCAGTTGTGAAAATCTATTTAACGAAGAAGCGGTAATCGAGAAACTTTCAAAAGAAGAAGCCGAAGAACAGTTTATAGAAATGAACGAAGAAAAAGACGAACTCGGTAACTGGACCGATGCGCTTATGCGTAATCGTCTCGACGGCGCACCGAAGGCTAATCACTACAATGTTAAAATGATTATTAAAAAATCGTCAGGTGCGAAAAACGATAAAGTAGCTGCGAGAAATTTATTTTCTTTTGACGACACTTGGCTTGTTAAAACGCCTTGGGGCTCGAAGAAAAATGCGCTTGTAACTGACGACGACACTATAAGAATTAAAGACTTCTTAGCGCACAAGTATCGTATGGAAGTGGGCCGAGATAAAATCAATGACGCCCTTTCAGCTATCGCACTTGAAAACGCTTATCACCCGGTGCGCGACTATCTTGATAGTTTAGAGTGGGACGGCGAAGAACGCTTAGCTAAGTGGCTTCAAACTTATTTAGGTGCAAAAGGTGATAAAGACGTACTCGATTGCTTCGGGAGTCGAACGCTTATCGGGCTTGTCAGACGTATTTATGAACCGGGCTGTAAGTTCGACACCGTTTTAATTTTGGAAGGCATTCAAGATATCGGTAAGTCGACGACCGCTAGAATTCTAGCAGGTGATAAATGGTTTTCTGACTCTGATATTAATATCGGCGACAAAGACGCCGTGGTATCAATGAATGGTAATTGGATTATCGAACTTGGTGAACTTGCGGCACTTTCAAAACGCGACAGCGAGAGTCTTAAACAGTTTATCACACGTTCGGTCGACAAAATCAGACCGCACTACGGTCGCCGTCTTATGGAGTACCCACGGCAAAGTATTTTTATCGGCACGACGAACAATGACGAATATCTAAAAGACCCTACAGGTAATCGCAGATATTGGCCTGTCAAAGTGACGAATGTAGATTTTGACTCTCTTCGAAAAGACCGTGACCAACTTTTAGCTGAAGCAAAAGAAATGTATAAGCTTGGGTTCCCGTCATTTCTTGACCCACGTGCTGAACCAGAACTCTACGCAAAAGTTCAGGCCGAACAGAAAAAGCGAATGGAGTATGACGAATTAGAACCAAAGATAGTCGAAATTCTTTCGTCAGCCAACACCATTGGTGTGAACCCGAATTGTTTTCGAATGCTAGACTTATTCGACTCTACTTCTTTGTCAGGCATTCGAAACGATATGCAAGGTCAGAAGCGTGTTAGCACGATTTTGAAAAAGCTTGGATATGAGAAAAAGACTACGAGACTGAAGGGCGTTTCGGCAAAATATTGGGTCAGAAAATCAGCTACCCCTATGAGTAGCTAAGGGGTAGCTAAGGGGTAGCTGGTAGTTTTTCAAAAGCTACCCCAGCTACTCGTCAGCTACCCCTATTTAGGGTGTACGGGTAGCTGGGTTTTTCATAGGAGAAATTCATAAAAGCTACCCCAGCTACCCCTAAAGTTTATAGAGTATTGAAAAGAGTATTAATTGCTTAATATATAAGCAAAATAGAAGGGTAAAAGGGGTGAATATATGTATTATAGTAAAAGTAGAAAAAATAGGGGTAGCTGGGGTAACAGGCCGTTTTCGGGCCAACTAATTGGTGCAGTTATATGACGTCAGTAATTGCAATCGACCCCGGTCAAAGTGGCGCGATAGTTTGGTACGACGGCAAAGATTTTAAGTTTTGGGTAATGCCGTTAAAAGATAAAAAAATAAAAGACATTGATTTCTACGCGGTCAGAAAAATTCTAAAACAGTTTAGTGACGTTCACGTATTTCTCGAACGTGCAGCGCCACACGCTATGGGTTCGAAACACGCATTCAACTATGGTCGTGGCTTCGCAGCGTTAGAGATTGCAGTCATGTCATGTCGGAACCCGGTTACATACGTTGAGTCAACGAAATGGACTAAAGTCATTCATGCCGGTATAAGTTCGGACTTGAAACCGAAAGTTAAGTCCATTAAAGCTATAGAGAGACTACTTCCCAAAATCGCTAAGCGAATACCTAAAGGTAAAACGGGCAAGATGCACGAGGGTGTGGTCGACGCGATACTGATAGCTGAGTATGGAAGGCGAACGCTTGGAACAACGAACAAACTGTAAGCACGTGGATAGAGCTTTTGTACCGTTCAATGGAAGTGGTCACATAACACTGTGTCTCGATTGCGACACTCAGTTGACGGGCAAAACGTTAAGCGAAGAAGAACTGAAAACTAAAATTAAAGAAGTGAAGAAAACGAGAAACGAAAATAGAAAGCGGTTATAACTATGCAAGTATTTATTGTTTACTGGTCATTCTATGCACCGAACGTAACGACAGGCGGCGCGGTCATTGGTTTAAAAGAAATTACGAAATGCGAAATCTTTAAAAACGAAAAGCAGGCCGAGAAGTTCGTCGAGAAATTAAACGACGCCATTCTTACGCTTGGTGTATCGGTTCAAGTGAAAGTTGAAACAAAGACGCTATGACGAGTATTAAAGTGTATCGCGTAGGTGATAACGATTACGTCGCGGCAAAGTGTCACGAAGAAGCTTTATCTTTTTATTGCGAATTGACTGATGAACTCCCCAGCGAGTATTTAGACGACGTCGTAGAACTCGACGACAGTATGCTAAACCGCCTTCGGTACTATCATGAAGAACCCGTTTGGAATGAAGTAACAAAAGAGTATGACATGGGACCGTCGTCGACATTTAGAGAAGCGTTACAAGAAAAAATAAATGACGGCGAAGAGTTCCCTTTACATTTTGCGAGTACCGAATGGTAAAAGCGTTTTTTGTTTTTGCAATAATTATTTTCGCTGTCGGATGCGCGACAGATAATAAACCGAAATGCACTTGGTACTGTGTCGACCCCACTAAGGTGCCCGAGTCGTGCGCTTGTCTCGAAGAAATCGTCGGGTCGCCATTATCGGATTAATCGCGCCGAGACTCAAGACCCGAACCCACATATTTTATTGACAGCGTGTTTCAACTAACGGCACCTTGAGGGTATGCCACAGAGAAAAACCAAAACCAGTTTTAAAAAAGGTAACAAAGCCGCGAAGGGCGTCGGCGGTCGTGAGGGTAAGCCAACAGTTGACCGTGAAGAACGTCTGCTTAAGAAAATCGACGCGGGTATGATTACTCGTTATCTAACTTTGAATTCGCATCTTACCGTTCAAGAAATGCAGAAAAAGCTAAAGAGTGCGAAAGATATTTCGATGCTAGAATACATGACCATTCGGGGCATGATAGTAGCGGCGCAGACGGGCGACACTAACCGAATTAATTTCTTCTATGACAGGTTAATCGGCAAAGTGCCGCAGAAAATTACACACGGGTTAGATGACCCTTACGAGGGTAAATCTACTGAAGAACTTATAGAAATGAAACGTAAACTCGAAGCCTCGGGTCGTCAGACGGTTAAGCACATTGAACAGCTACCCCGAATGAAAGAACAAGCGGCTGAAGTCGAAGCGGAGTATCGTGAACTCGAAGCAGTTGGTGCATTACAATCGACAGACGTTAATCCAACAGATAGCGATTGAAAGAGAACTACTGCGGCGTAAATGCACAGAGTCTTTTAAAGCTTTCGTAGTTGAAATGTGGGACGTCGTAGAACCCTCTCAGCCATTCGTAGACGGGTGGCACATTGACGTGCTTTGCGCGCACTTAGAAGCTGTTGCCGATTTCGATATTAAAAAACTCGTAATCAATATGCCACCGAGACACATGAAGTCTCTACTCTGTAGCGTTATGTTCCCGGCATGGGTGTGGCTTAAGTACCCGAACAGAAAATTTATTTACGGTTCATACGCTGAAGCAATTGCTATTCGTGACTCCATAAAAACTAGAACAATTATTCAAAGCGATAAGTACCGAAATCTTTTTCGAATTAAGTGGGACTTATCTGAAGACCAAAACCAAAAGAAGGTCTTTCAAAATACTGAAGGTGGCGAACGTGTTGCGGTGGGTGTGGGGTCAGGTCTTACAGGTCAGGGCGGTGATTATCTTTTTATCGACGACCCCATAAATGCACTGGACGCTTTTTCTGAAAGCGTTCGAGAGTCGGCTAATCTATGGCACGACATGACATTTTCGACCCGATATAACAACGCAGACCGTCACGCGAAAATAATTATTATGCAGCGCCTACATGAAGACGACATGACGGGTCATGTGTTGAAAAACGGAACATATGAACACTTGATTTTGCCCGCAAGGTATGACGAAGACTCTGAAATAAAGTCGAAAACTAGTCTTGACTTTCGCGACCCACGTAAGGTGAAGGGTTCGCTTTTATGGCCTGAACGGTTCAACGAAGAAGCAATCGCTGACTTAGAAAAAGACTTAAAAGAACATTCAGAAGCGCAATTGCAGCAAGACCCGAAGCCACCAAAAGGCGGTCTGTTCCCACGTGATAAGTGGCAATACTTCGAAGCAAGCCCGTCACCTATTTTAGATTTAGTGCAGTTCTGGGACTGCGCCGAGAAGCCCGGTATTACGAACGACTATTCAGTATGTGCAACGTGGGCGCGAACCGCTAACGGTTTCTATCTGTTAGATTTATGGCGTGACAAAGTAGATGCACCAACGTTAGAAATTGAAGCCACCCTACAATTTAATAAATGGAAGCCCACGACAATCGTCATAGAAGACAAGTCGCATGGTACTGGACTCATTCAATATCTTTTACGCAAAACAACGCTACCCGTTGCGGCTATGCTACCCACAAAATCTAAGGAACTTCGGGCCATTAGTTCGTCGTCGTCGGTCAAGGCTGGTAAATGTTTCTTGCCAAAGCAGGGCGAATTCGTAAAAGATTTCATAAAGGAACATGAAAAATTTCCGAGAGGTAAGCACGACGACCAAGTAGACACAACGTCAATGGCTGTAATTTACTTTAACGAAATGGACGGTTCGGGACCAAATTTAAGGTCAGTTTAATTTTTCTCAACTTGATACAGCATCGAAGGGCGACAACTAATGAGTATTTTCGACCGATTAAAATTCGCGTTCGCATCTAAAGAATCACAAGCCCGTATCGCAATCTCTCTACAAAAAGCAGGTAAACCAGTTTTCACAGAAGCCAACTACGAAGGCTTTGCGAAAAAAGGTTATGCACGAAACATTGTCGTCTTTTCTGCAATCTCAAAAATCGCAACGTCATGCGCGGGTGTCGACTGGGTTCTCTACTCAAAAAAAGGTAACAGCCTTAACGAGATTGAAGAACACCCTCTATTAAAATTATTGGAACGCCCGAACCCGCTGCAATCTACAAGTGAATTTATTGAGAGTGTCGTCGGCTTCAAAATGATTACGGGTAATTCATATATAGAAGCGAACACGATAGGTAATCAGGCGAAAGAATTATGGCCCGTTCGACCTGACAAAATGCAGGTCGTTCCGAACGCACGTGGTTACGTGCAACAGTACGTCTTCTCACATGGCGGCGTAAAAAGAACATGGGAAGTAGATCAAGTTAAATTAACTTCACCAATTCTACATTGGAAGTCATTTAACCCAATTAACGATTGGTATGGCCTATCACCTTTGCAAGCTGCGATTTTATCACTTGACCAAAACAATGCGGGTCAGGCTTGGAACTTAGCACTTCTTCAAAACAGTGCGACACCTTCGGGCGTCCTACAAATGGAACAGACAAGCGGTAACTTACGTGGGTCACTCACAGACGAACAGCACAAGAAATTAAAAGCACAGTTCGACGAGTGGCACTCGGGACCAAGAAACGCAGGCCGACCAATGATTATGGAAGGCGGGCTAACTTGGAAGGCCATTTCAATGTCACCAAAAGAAATGGACTTTATTAAATCGAAAGAAGTTACGGCTATCGACTTGTGCATAGCACTTGGTGTACCGCCTGAAATCATGGGTCTTGGTGTAAAGACTTATAACAATTATCAAGAAGCACGAACTGCGTTTTGGGAAGAGACAAACTTACCAACACTCGACGGCCTGAGAGACGCACTCAACTATTGGTTAGTGCCTGCATTCGGCGAAAACTTATATCTCGACTACGACAAAGACGATATCGAAGCGTTACAATATCGTCGTGAACAGAAATACACTTCACTTGCTAACGTGAAGTTCTTAACCATAAACGAAAAACGTGAAGCTGTAGGCTATGACAAAATCGAAGGTGGCGACGAACTCGATACGGGTGGCGCATTGTCTTTGGGTGCAGACTCTAACACTGACCCGAACTCTTCTGACGCTAATGCTGACGAACCGACTGAAGACGAAAATACTGATAATGTCGATGATAGTTCTGACACCGATAACACTGAAGGCGACGACGAAAATACTGATAAATCTTGGAAGTCTATAAACCTTTTAACTGCGAATGAGAAAAGGCGTTCATGGCAATTACAAAACCGAAAGAGAGATGCGTTAGCGAAATCTTTAGACCGCGAACTGAGACAAGACTTCAAAGATTTATCAAAGGGCTTGCAAGCCGTCGCGACAGAACTAAAGGGCGCAGACCCGAAGGTGATAGAACTTGCATTGATAAAAGAAGCGGGCGAAAAGCTGCCTGAATTTCAAAAAACTTTAAGCCGTCACACTCGCTATACTCTCGAAGCTTTTGGTAAATCAATTCTTAAGCAAGGTAAATCACTCGGCATAGATCGAGAGACGAAAGCTAATCTGAAGTTCGACCAATTCATAGAGAAGTACATAAAAGAAAAAACAGGTACTCAAGTAAAAGAAATCGGACAGACGAACCAGAAAACGGTACAGAAAATTTTAAAAGAGTGGACGCACGAAGCAATTACCGCAGGCGACTCTCTACCTGAACTTTCAAAATATCTCGAAGCTGAATTCGAAGACCTAACGCCGGGACGTGCGCGAACGATTGCACGTACAGAAGTTTCTTTAGCATCTAACAACGGCGCACTCGAAGCGGCTAAGGCGTTACAAGTTCCGGGTCTATATAAAGAATGGGTCACGGCTAACGACGACCGCGTAAGAGACGGCGACGGCGAGATAGCTAATCACGCCGCAATGAATGGTGTCAGCGTACCACTCGACGAAAAATTTACTGTGCCACCTGACGCTGATATGGACGGGCCGGGCGACAGCACTGCAAGTGCAGACCAAGTAATCAATTGCCGATGCGTTTTAACATTTAAACAAAAGGGTAACCAAGAATGAAAATCGAATACAAAACCTTCCCATTCGAAGTGAAAGAAGCGAACGATACTTCACCAAACGAAGGCGTACTCGAAGGGTATGCATCTACGTTTGGCAATATGGACCAAGGCTTCGATATCGTAGAGAAGGGCGCTTTCAAAAAAACTCTGAAAGACAATAAAGGTAAGTTCCCTATCTTGGCTGACCATAATCCGTATGAACATATCGGATGGAATGAGTCGGCAAAAGAAGACGACACGGGTTTACTCGTTAAAGGTTCTGTAATGTTAGACGTTCAAAAGGGCCGAGAGAAAATGTCTCTCGCTAAAAAAGCTTTAGAGATTAAAGCGCCTATGGGCCTGTCAATCGGCTACACCACTATTACGGCTGAACCCGATAAAGAAAACGTTCGTATTCGCAGACTTAAAGAACTTAAGTTGTGGGAGTACAGCATTGTCACGTTCCCAATGAACACGGCGGCAATGGTTACAGCGGCTAAGTCCGTTGGTGCAGTAGACAAAGCTGCATTTTTGATTTCGCAGTTGAAAGAGCAAGGCATTTCTATTCACGATTTAGAGTTAGCACTTCGTAAAGAAGCCGCAGACTTAGACTTTGAGCCGACCAAAATCACTCAAGGTTTAGATAATCTAATCGCGAAATTCAGAAACGGCTAAGCACGTAAAACTGATTTAACAACATAAACCTACAAAGGGGTAAAGAATGAAAATCGAAGAGAAACTACAGGAACTTGGAACTGCATTCGAAGAGTTCAAAAAAACAAACGACGCACGTCTTGACCAAATTAAAAAGTTTGGTGTGGCGTCAGCGGCTACCGAAGAAAAACTCGGCAAAGTCGAAGAACACATTTCGAAACTTGAAACTCAGATCGAAGCAATGACGAAAGCTTTGAACCGCACTGGTAACGGTAACGGTGGCGAAGAAACTGACGAACAAAAAGCTTCGAAAGAATTGAAAAGCTACAAGTCGGGCTTTCGCGAATTCATGCGTAAAGGCACTGAACTGACAGCAGAACAAAAAGCTTTTGCGCAAAAAGCTATGTCTGTTGACTCAGACGAAGATGGTGGCTTTTTCGTCGACCCAGAAACTAACGGCAAAATCGTAGAGAAAATGTACGAGAGTTCGCCTGTTCGTCAATTGGCTGACTCGATCACTATTTCTAGTGACTCGTTCAAGTTTCTTTATGACGGCGACGAAGCTGCGGCTGAATGGGTAGGCGAGACTCAATCTCGTAACAACACGAACACGCCACAGTTAAACGAAATCATTATTCCAGTTCACGAATTACACGCTTCACCTAAAGCCACTCAAAAGCTTTTAGATGACGCCGCTGTAAATCTCGAAGCATGGTTAACAGGTAAAGTGTCGTCTAAGTTCGGTCGTGCTGAAGCCACTGCGTTTATCAGCGGTAACGGCGTAGGTAAACCAAAAGGTATTTTGGCTTACGCGAACGCAAGCGCAGGTTTCAATAAAGTCGAAGTAAATCGTACAGCGAGTGCGACAGCTATCGCGGGCGACGACTTGATTGCGACTCAGCACAAGTTAAAAGAAGGTTACCAACGAAATGCATCTTGGCTTATCAATCGTCTGATTATCAGCGAAATTCGTAAGTTGAAAGACAGCGTTTCAGGTCAATACTTGTGGCAGCCGGGTCTTCGTGAAGGTACTCCGAACGTTCTTTTGGGACGTCCTGTTTACTTCGCGGCTGATATGGACAGCACACTTGCGATTGACAAGTACACTGCGATTTACGGTGATATCAAAGCCGGGTATCTCGTAGTTGACCGCATCGGCGTTCGCGTTCTTCGTGACCCGTTCACTGCGAAACCTTACGTTGTGTTCTACACAACTAAGCGTGTTGGTGGCGGCGTTCAAGATTTCGACGCACTTAAAATCATGCAACAAAAAGCAAGCTAATCTCGGTTAGCTTGTGGCTGGGCCGTGTGGACGATACTCCCATGCGGCCTAGCACTTCTCGAAGAGTGTCAAAAGAAATAGAAACTTAACTCTTACAAAGGACAGAAAAATGCTAAGAAGCTTAAAAGACCAATTGAAAATTACGTCGGTTCTCGCCGCCGCATCCGTATCAGGTAGCGGTACTTCTTCTTCTGTGGACTTACAGGACTACGGTTCTTTAACGTTCGCGGTAGACGTAGGTGCTACAAGCGGTAACGATTTCGGCGCGTCTCATAAACTCGATATCAAAATGTTAGAGTCAGACGACGACTCTACGTTCACAACAGTGGACGGCGACGACATTTTCGACGCTGAGACAGCGGCTAGTGATATCGCGAAAACTCTCGATGCGACTGACGATGCGTCGACAGTCCACTTGGTGCATTATCGCGGTAACAAACGTTACGTGAAATTGCAGCTTGTCGAGACAGGTACAGTAGTTGTGCCTCTCGGTGTTCTCGCAATTCGCGGGCACGGCAAAGCTTTGCCACCTGTATAAATTGATTTATCGGTGTGGGGTCGAAAGGCCCTGCACCATTTTCTAAGGGCGAAAAGTGAAAGTAACGATTTATGGTCTTCGATATCAATATGTGAATATAGGCGGGCACGGTTGGAACCTGTTGCCCGGTATGTATTTAGATATTGATAAGGACGAAGCGATTGAACTCGAAAGAATAGGCGCTTGCCTTATTGTGAAAGGTGATAAAAATGAAAGTGATACAGCCGATACCAAAGCCGACGCTAGTGACAGCACCCGCAGACGTAGCGGTATCTCTGACGACGCTAAAAAGTTTTCTGCGAGTAGACTCGTCGACCGAAGACACGATGATAACGCTGATACTGAAAAGCGCAATCGAACGAATAGAAAAAGAAGTCGCAAGAAAACTGATTAATCAGACTTGGGACATTTTTTTCGATAACTTCCCAGTGTCGTGTAACAACGATTGGTGGGACGGTACACGCGAAGGCGCGGTAACAGAACTCTATGGTCATGGCGGTCACTTAGATTTACCTTTCGGTCCACTCTCAAGTGTGACGGGTGTTTACACTTACGAAGACGACGGCACTGAAAATACTTTCGACTCAAGTAATTACGTCATAGATGCGAATGCACCAAGCGGGCGCGTGTCTTTAAAGCTGGGTGCCGTGTGGCCTGCGACAATTCTTAGAGCTACGAACGGTGTAAAAGTTCGCGGCGTTTTTGGTTACGGCGCTGCAAGTAGCGCAGTCCCGAACGATATACAGATGGCGATTATGACTCTCGCTGCACGAATGTACGAACACCGTGGCGACGAATTACCTGAACTCCCAAAACAAGTGCGTACACTTCTCGCACCATATGAACAGATAAGGATATAGGCATCGTGGCTGAACAGGGCGTAACGATAACAATGATTGGTAAAATGAGAAGTCGGGTCACGTTTCAAGAACTGACCCAAACTTCTGACGGTCAAGGCGGGCAATCCGAGTCTTGGTCTGACCTATCTACTGACCCTACAGTATGGTGTTATTTACGGCCTACGAAATCACAAGAACGTTTGTACTCGGCACAAGTTCAGTATCAGCGCACACATGAAGCTATCATAAGACACCGCACTGACTTAACGACTGAAATGCGAATGACTTATGACAGTCGAGTGTTTCAGATTAAAGGCATTCGCAGACCTGACGAGAGAAAAGCTTTTTTAATTTTAGACTTAGAAGAAAACCAAGGTACATAAATGGCGGCAAAGAAATTCGGTTACAGCATTATCGGCCCTGAAAAAATACGGCAAAAACTTATGAAAGTTAAAGCCGATATTTTATCTACGCAAGTCGACGCTGTTCGCGAAGCCACTCTTTTAGTTCACGAGACTGCGGTGAAATCGCTGCAAGAAAATTCAGACGGCACACCACAGATACGATATTCACCTAAACGTGTGGTCAACGTTTCTAAGCCGGGCACTGCACCCAACACAGATACAGGCCGTGCGGTGCAGTCCATAAAATTCGATTTCAAAGACAGTGGTTTACTTGGTCGCGTCGGCACTAATTTAAAATATCTCGCACAACTTGAGTTCGGAACAAAGAACACCGAGGCAAGACCGTGGCTGTCGAGTGCGCTAACAGCGTCTCAAAATGAGATTAAAAAAATTTTCAAGGCCGCATTTAAGAAGGGCGCAGGTAAATAGATTATGACGTGGGCACCAACAGAAGCGCAAAAAGCTGTATTCGAAACACTCGCTAACGATGCGACTTTGATTTCGCTTCTCGGTGCCGTCGTCGAAGTTCAGACTCTTACTTTGTCGGGCACACCTGCGAGTGGTTCTTTTAAATTAAATTGGAACAGCTTACAAACTTCAGCGATAAACGGGAGTGGTCTGTCAGCCGCCACCATACAAGCCGCACTTAGATTACTGACAGGACTTGAAAGCGTAACTGTTGCGAACACCGCTTCGAATACTTATGCGGTTACCATGACGGGCGTTCCGGGCAACGTGCCCGCAATGACAGTCAGTGATAATTCTTTAGAGACAGTCGCACCCGCTTCGATATCCATAACTATTGCGGAGTCCACAAGGGGTGTGCAAAAGGTTTTTGATTTCGTACCCGATAACACACCATATCCATACATTGTATTGCAGGTATTGCCGTGGACGGATAGGGGTTCTCACACCTACGAGGGGTTAGAATGTGAATTTCAAATAACGACATGGTATCGCGCACCGGGACGAGGTAACCTGCAAGTCCAGAACATTCAGAAACGCATTGACGAATTACTTCATAAAGCTGAACCTTGCATTGAAGGTTGGAACATTGTCAGCTTACGAAGAACGTTCGTTGATATTCTAACAGACGACGATAACGTTACTAAACAAGGCATACAAAGATTTAACCTTTTAACAGGAGAGGCATAACATGGGGTCATGTAACACAACGAGAAATGAAAAGGGCGGTAAAGATTTACTTCTCAAAATCTGCGAAGAAATCGAAGCAACGATTTCAGCGGGTACAACAGTCACGGCAACGGCGCACGGTCTTGCGGTGAATGACATTGTACGTTTTGGTGTAGACGATATCGGAACACTTGCGGGTGTGACTGAAGGTACGTTCTACTACGTGAAAGCTGTTCCGACAGACGACACACTTACGCTTTCGGCAAGTCCGGGCGGCGCAGTGGTGGCAATGACTGGTTCATTCAGTGGCACCATTGAACTTTTCAAAACGGTCGGCGGTCTTCGCACGAAATCGTTTTCGTTCTCTTCAGAAGGTATCGAAGTTACGAACCACGGTTCGAACCAGTGGCGTGAAATGTTAGACGGTGCAGGTATCAAGTCGGTATCAGCGTCGGGCGAAGGTGTTTACACTTCAGCTACTAACTACCGCGCTATGGAGTCTTCATTCTTGTCGAATTCACTCGTCTGTCTAATGCTTCTCGAAGTAGTGACAGGTCGAATTTATAGCGGCTGTTTCAAAATCACCTCACTAGAAATTAGTGGTGACCATGACGCTGAAGCAAGCTACTCGGCAAGTTTCGAAAGCGCAGGTCAAGTATCAGTAGCGCAAGCTGCATAACCGTAACGAAAAGAGTATCAAGTGAATAAGTTTAGAAACGAAATGACAATTAAGTTAGGGCCGCAAGAAATTCTTTTGCGGCCTAATTTTGAAAATATCGCAATGACAGAAACTAATGTCGGCGGCTTAGCGTATCTCGCTTGGAAGTTTTCAAAGGGTTCTCGTGTCGGTCAGTCAATGAATGAAATGGCGAAAGCCGTGCCGACACTTACAGAGTGTGCGGCAATTATTTTTTATAACCAAGCCGCGACTAACCCAGAAGACCCCACAAAAAAACTTTATAGCTTAGAAGAGATATGGGGTTTTGTTCAATCGCAAGGCATGAAAAGCGTAATCCAAGATATTACTGTGTACTTGGCAAAAATTACTGCGGGTCAGGCTAAGGTAGATGAGATTGAAGAAAAAGAAAAAGCCGCAAGCGGTACGGCTGAAGGTGAAGAAAAAAAAAGTTAAAGGAAGTTGTAACGCCGTCAATTGACGACCATTTACCTTGGAACTCTCTTTTAGCTTTTTGCAAGTTTAGGTTGAATATGGGAGTGGGCGAATTTTGGAAGTTGACGTTCGCGGAGTTCTGGCCCTTATACGAAACTCTCACTAAACCTGTAGAGACAGAAAACAAAATGACGGGCGAAGACGTTCGTCGAATGCAGGAGAGTTTTGCACGTGGCGACTTTAGAAGAACTCGTAGTTAGTTTAGTAGCAGAAACAAGCGGTCTTCGTGCTGAGTTAGACAAGGCGACGAAAGCCACTGTCTCGGCTTCTGACAAAATGGAGAAGGCGGTAAAAGATTTTACCGAAAACTCTTCTAAGAGTCTCAGCTTTTGGGAGTCTGCACTTGCCACTACAACAGGTTTTATAGGTTCCCAAGCTGTCTTAGGTGCATTCAATATGCTAAAAGACGGCGTTAAATTCGTCGGCGAAGAACTTCTTAAAGGTGCCGAAAGCGCAATCGCTGAACAAAACGCACTTACAAAACTTGCTAATTCACTCGCACTTACTGGGCAATACTCGCAAAAAACCGCCGCCGATCTAGCAGAATTCGCGGGCACTATGGAACGTCAAACGGGAATAGCCGACGACGTTGTAGCGAGTAACTTATCTGTACTATCGTCTTTGACAAAATTAAACGGTGAAGGGCTAAAACAAGCGCAACAGGCGGCAATTGACTTGTCAGCCGCTATGGGTATTGACCTAAATGCAGCTACCCTTCTCGTTGGCAAAGGCGTAGCGGGTAATACGAGTGCGTTTACCCGCTACGGTTTTGCCGTACAACAGGGCGCGAACTCCACAGAAAATTTATCGAATATTCTTAAAGCATTATCGGGCGTACAAGGTGCCGCTGCGGGCGCAATGTTTACTTTCGACGGTGGCCTGACAAAAGTAAAAAACTCTTACGGCAATCTTATTGAACAATACTCGACAGCCATTATTCAAAACGACGCCTTCGCGGGCGCACTCGCAGAACTTTCAAACGTGTTAGACGGCGCGACTGACTCAGCGAAAACACAAGACCAACAGTTAAAAATCTTAGCGGGCGAGACACTAGTTGGTGTAATTCAAGGTATCGCAGGTGTGGTCGTAGCGTTCGACGCTGTAGGAAGGGCCGCAGGTGCCTTTTCTGATATCGTTCAAACTGCGTTCGTCGGTCTCGGTATGGCGGTCACGGGCGTATTAAAAGTTTTCAATTCAGATTACGAGACCGCGTTCAATGCGTTCTCTATGCAAGCTGACGAAGTAGCAAAGAATGCCGCGCAAAGATTTTCAGGTGACACGTTCCTAAGTGGCGTATCAGAAAAACTATTTCAGATAGGCGACGCCGCTGAACAAGGTTTAGGTAGAGTAGTCGCGGGTGCGAATAGCACCATAGTGCCAACAGTCGCCGCGACAGCCGCCGTTAAAGAGTTGTCTGCGGCTGAAGTGGCAAGAAACGAAGCACTTAAGTCGTTCGCTACAACACTCGCCGAACAGGGCGCGGCACTTGACGCTGAATACGCTTACGAATTAGAAGCGCAAAAACTTTTATTCGAACAAAAATTAGTTACTGAAGAAGAGTATTACGCGACTCGAAACGAAATGCTTTTGAACCAACAGGCCACAGAACAAGCGCAATTAGATATGGCCCGCGCTAACCAACTTATCACTGACCAACAGTATATCAGTGCGAAGGGCGCTTTAGAAAAGAAGCAACACTTAGATGCTTTAAAACTCGCAAGTGAAAAACAAAAAGCTGACGAGACGTTTAACAAGCAACGTGTGGCTGACTTAAATTCTACATTCGGAACGATTGCCACTTTGCAGTCTTCGTCGTCAAAAGAATTAGCGTCAATCGGTAAAGCCGCAGCGATTGCACAAGCTACAATCGACGGTTACGCCGCTGTTCAAAAAGCACTCTCAGCCGCGCCGCCACCTTTCAACTTTGCGCTTGCGGCCCTTGTGGGTGTTGCGACAGCGCAGAACATTTCAAAAATTAAATCTGTCGGTATGAATGACGGCGGTCTCGTTCCGGGTTCAGGCCCGAACAGAGACTCGGTGCCCGCAGTTCTCACACCGGGCGAAAGCGTAATTAACCGCGAAGACACTCAAAGACTTTCGAGGTTCTTAGACCAAGCCGAAGGCGGTGGCGGTGCCGCAAGAATTGAACTCGTACTAAGCGAAAATTTAATCGAGTTCGTCGAAGCTAGAATTTTAGAACGACAACGTATTGGTGTAAGCATCCTAGGGACGGTATAAAAATGGGTATTAAATTTTTCAGAAAAAACAAAATTGACCTAGATTATAGCGGTGTCAGCATTGCGATTACCGACGCTGTTGCCGCTGATAACGGTGAAGACTTTGTAGATTTTCTTCGCAATAGAAATAATACTTCGGGCTGGGCGACGACAGATAGCACCGACGCAGCTAACACTCAGATAGACGTCGATATGGGTTCGCGAAAAGATATCGACTGCATTTTGTTAGTTGAAATGAATTTCAAAGCTTACACCATTCAGTATTATGACGAAGACTTAGCCGCGTGGACTAATTTTTCAACTGCGATAAACGTGACTGGTAATACTACCGCTACGAAACTTCACACGTTCAACACTGTGTCGGCAAAGCTGATACGAATTATTATCACGGGTACTTTCGTTACGAACGATGACAAGTACATGACTCAACTTATTATCACTGAACAACTGGGTGAGTTTTCTTTTCAGCCTATGATTAAACCGATTATCGACCGTGGTCGTAAGACTACGAAATATCTTTCAGGTAAAAGCCACGTGATTAAAAACGTTGCCGCTTTTCAAGTCGATATCGACATGAATAACCAGACTCTAGATGCAGACCTAACTCTCGTCGAAACTCTTTTCGACTCGTATGAAGGTTTTATCGTTTGGCTTTGCGGCGGCACGACCACTCAGTATGATACGCAAAGACAAGCGTACCGACTCAAAGACTTGTATCTCGTCAACGTAGCGAATGAATATAAACCCGAATGGGGTGACAGCTATTATAAAAACGGTATGGCTGTCGACTTGCGATTGGTAGAGGTAATCTAAGTGTCAAGATTTCAGGTGTACGTTAAAAAATTTAACGAGTCGGGAGTTTACGAAGACGACTTCGTAGAGATTACCCGCGACGTATCTAACTTGGGTGCCATAGCACAACAGTTAGATAACACCACTTACGGCATTGGAGTATTTAGAAATAGTAGCTTCAGTCTCAAGATGCGAAACGACGAAGGTCTCTACTCTGAAGCCGACACTATCAAGTCGATTTTTAAATATAAAAGAACCGACTGCATAATTAAAATCACTTGGGACTTTCGCGATTACGATTTAATTACGGGTTTCTTTTCTGCGGGCGAAGAAGTTTTAACCGAACCTGTTGAAATATTTCGCGGGCTGATTACTGAAGTTTCTTCGTCTTCAGATATCGCGGCACAAGACGTAACGTTTCAGGTGTTAGGTTTTGAAACTCTTTTCGAAAGAGAAATCGTACCGATTGACGATATCAGTAACGGCGACAATGTTTCAGATATTCTTTATACGATTTTGAACCAGACAAAAATCACAGAACTTTTAACCGTCGACTCGGGCAATATCTCTGTGAGTGTTGACACCGCGATAGATGACAAAACAAGTCTTGAAAATAAAACGGTTAAAGAAGCACTCGAAGACTTACTTTTTATTTCGAACGCCGTTCTTCGGATTGAAAATTCAACGGTATATGTTTCGACCCGCGAAGAGAGTGCGTCAGACCAATACGCATTCTACGGGCAAGCTTCTAACTTAGGACTCGAAAACATTATCAATATAAAACAATTTCGAGACGGGTTAAACCGAACTTTCAATTTCTGGGCTTGGGAAGAGACGACGCTTTTCGCACGTGATACGACGTCAGTCGACAAGTATGGTGTATTAAAGAATACGATTAAAAGTGAACTCGTAGACGCGGCTTCGACTGCAAAAATTCAGGCAATCTTAGACGATAACCGTGACGAATTCGCATTCCCGAAAACTGAATTTCAACTTGATACTCCTGTGCGATACGAAACGCTTGCACTTAATTTACTTGATAAAGTTTCGGTCGATTATCCTACGGTTTACACGCCCGCAGATAATAACCCGTTACCGCGTTACGGTATCGACGTTTACGAAGACCCAGTATATCCGTTCGAACAGTGGTCTTTAAATATCTCTAACTCTGATAGGTTTAAAATTATTTCTAAACGTATTGATACCGCAAGGTCTGTCATTACTTTTGGTTTAAGGAAGGTGTGAAGTGGGAACTAATAATTTAGAAACAAAAAACCCCGGCGACGTAATCGCAGCGAGTGACCCGAACCAATATAAAACTGCGGTCAGTGGCACTGAATTCGTGCCGAGAAATTCGTCAGGTGTTCCGACTGACGATGCGGGTGGGCTTGGTACAACACTCTATCGTTGGGGTACTTCATACATAAAAAAGATTTTTTTTGGAACAGCCGCGCAAGAATGTTCAATTGAAAATGACGGTACGAATTTAAAATTTAAAATCGCAGGCGTATTAAAAGCTTTAATCGACGCGAACGGTGTTGACGGTCAATACATGAAAACCGCTTCAGTACCCGACGCGGCTTTAGTTTCACCGAGAAGAAGACAAGTAAAGAAAATCACGACGACAGGTTCGGGCACGGTAGCTGCGCCCAGCGATATCGCTTGGATGCGTGTTCTAGGTGCGGGCGCAGGCGGCGGTGGCGGTGGCGGCGGCGGCGGTCAGAGTGGTAACTCGGGCGGCGGTGGCGCGGGCGGTAACGGCGCGATACCGGGTGACGTGATAGTACCGATTACTGCAAGCGAAATTCTTAGCTATACCGTACCTGCGGGCGGCACGGCGGGCGCAGGCAACAGCGCAGCGGCGGGCGGCAACGGCGGCAACGGGTCAGCCGCAACACTTAGCGGCGCAGGTTTTTCAATTTCATTTCAAGGCGGCCTAGGCGGTCAGGGCGGTTCGTACAATGCGGGCGGCACGGCTGGGTCAGGCGGCGACGAGACAGTGCGCGAATACGCGCCACACGGCTCTAGAAGCAAAGGCGGCGCAGGCGGTGATAACTGCGCCTCGGGTGGGTCTCAAAACCCCGGTTCTGCGGGCGACAGAAGCGTTACAGGCACGGCGGGTACGGGCGCTAACGGTCAGGCATCGGGTGTGCGTTCAGGCGGCGGTGGCGGTGGCGGTGGCGGCGCAGGCTATGGAAATGGCGGCAACGGCGGCGCAGGTACAGCCGACACCACTAACGGCGCGGCTGGGTCTGCGGGCACACTTAGCGGCGGCGGCGGTGGCGGTGGCGGCGGGTCGGGTTCAGGCGGTGGCGCAGTGACAGGCGGCGCAGGTGGCGCGGGCGGTCCCGGTTTCTTATATCTCGAATGTATAACGGCGACAGCTTGGGAAGGGACTATCTAATATGGACTTAGCAGATTTAGAAGTAAGGTCAAACGGACAGACGGTCAAAGTCGACGCAAGTTGGTGGAATGACATTCGATTAGTATTACTCGGGCTTTTCGGTACGGGCGTAACTGCGGCGGTACAACAGGCTTTGTCGAATAACAC